>ERZ1645192.4771-NODE-4771-length-10671-cov-4.735305_pt1 | contig 10671 bp, 6 predicted proteins | sample MGYA00575354_ERZ1645192 | MGnify/ENA primary metagenome ERZ1645192 (study PRJEB40844, sample SAMN11349763) | freshwater sediment metagenome | isolation source: river sediment | host: Sediment | place: India: Faizupur Khadar , New Delhi | collected 2017-02-21 ...
GGCGGCGTCGGCTACAACCTGATCTATCACCTGTTCCTGTCCAAGGACACCGATTTCATGGGTGTCACCGTGGTCAACGAGGGCGCGACGGCCACCGATATCACCTTTACCGGTTATGGCGTCGATGGCGCGTTGATCCAGCAGTCGGGGATCACCAACCCGGCCGATATTCCCGTTCCGTTGCCGGGCATGCAGCAGTATGTTCGCTTCACCCAGGCCCTGTTCGGCGGCGACGCCTCCCCGGCCCTCAACATCGAGCATGGCTGGATCGGGATCGAGGCCGCCGAGCACAATATCAGCGGGTTTTTCCTGGTCGGCCATTTCAACGAATCCTGGGCCATGACCCAGCTCGACGGCGCCGACGTCAGCCACACGAGCGCTTCTCGGATCGTGTTCCCGGTTCTCGGCAAGGAAGCCTCCCGGAACACCGAAGTCTTCGTGGTGAACCCGGGCGCCACCCCGGCGACCGGCACCTTCCGGACGATGAACGCCGACGGCACCGAAGCCTCCTCGACTCCGCTGAACATTCCCGCCCACGGCGTGTTTGAGGGCAGCATCGCCAGCAACGCGGTCGCCGGCGATGGTTATTTCGACGTCCAGATGACGTCCGGCGAAGTGGTCGGCCTGGAAAAGTTCGGCAACGCCAATGCCTTGGCCATCCTGGCCGCCCAGAACGCGGTGACCCCGGCCAATGTCCTCTATGACGCCCACTTCGCTTCCGGCAACTACGGGATCTATTACTTCACCGAGTTTTGCGTGATCAACCCGGGCGCTGCCGCGGCCGACGTGACCTTCCACCTCATCAACGACGACGGCGCCGAGGTGACCGCCCCGGTCGTGCGCACCATCAATTCCGGCAACCTGCTGCGGATCATGGGACACACCCTGTTCGGCCTGAAGGACCCGCTGACCACGGTCTGGGGGGAAGGGACCTCGGGCTCGGTCATCATCGAGAGCGATCAGGGCCTGGTGGGCAGCATCACCTTCGGCGACGCCCAGAACGGAATGTATCTGGCCAGCCTGCCGCTGCTTTCCACTTCCAGCGCCAAGCGGGAACTGTTCCTGGACCACGTGGCCATCGGCAACATCGGCGTGGACTACTTCACCGGCATCTGCCTGGTCAACCCCAGCAAGACCCGCACCGCCACCATCAACATCCAGCTCTACGACCAGACGGGCAACCTGGTGGCCTCCTCACCGGCGCCTGTCCAGTTGGGTCCCGGGAAGCGCAGCTCCCAGATGCTGGGCAGCTTTTTGGGCGGGTTCGCCGGTCCCCAGTTCGGCGGGTTCGTCAAGATCACCGCGGATGTGGAAGTTTTCTCCTTCATGCTGTTCGGAGATATGAGCTTGAACTTCATGTCGGCCGTGCCGGTGCGCTGATTCCGGCGCCGTTCCGATCATTTCCCGAACCCCTGGTCTGACCAGGGGTTTTTATTTTTAAAAATGGACACACCTCGAGAATGGGAAGTATACCCGCGGAAGCGGGCCGACGATTACCGGATCGGCGTCGCCTACCCGGCCCCGTATTTCGTAGGGATGAGCAATCTGGGGCTGCAATGGTTGCTGAGGCAGGTGGACCAGTCGCCCGGTTTTTGCGCCGAGCGGTTCTTCCTGGCCGGGGAAGCGGCCGGAACGCCCTTGTCGCTGGAAACGGGCCGCCCGATGGGAGATTTCCACCTGCTGGCCTTCTCCGTCTCGTTTGAATTGGATTATCTCGGCGTCATCCGGATGCTGCTGGCGGCGGGCATCCCCGCCATGGCCGCGGCGCGCGGTTCCCGCCACCCGCTGGTGGTGGCCGGGGGGGCGGCGCTGCAGCTCAATCCTGAGCCGATCGCCCCTTTCATCGACGTCATCGTGCTCGGGGAGGCCGAGACGGCCCTGCCGAAATTGCTTGACGCCTACGCCCGCTCCGGGGACCGCGGCGAGTTGGCGGCCCGGTTGGCCGGGGAGCCGTATTTTTACCTGCCGGGCCTGATCGAGCCTGACTATGACCGGCGCGGGGCGCTGCGGCGATTGCGGACTCGGGGCGAGGCGGGCTCAACCCGCCGGCCGGTGACACAACTGCCGCCCCTGCCGGCCGGACACCTGGCGGCGTCGGAACCGGCCTTTTCCAACATCATCTCGGATCAAACCGAGTTTGCCCGCACCCTGCTCGTGGAGATCGCCCGGGGATGCCCGGCCGGGTGCCGGTATTGCTGGGCCGGCCACCGCTACCTGCCGCCGCGCCGGCACACGGCCAGTTCCATCCTGGCATTGGTCGAACAGGCCGCGCCGCGGGTGGAGAAGGTGGGGCTGGTGGCCACGGCCGTTTGCGCTCATCCCGAGATCCTGCCGCTGATGCGCGAGCTGCGGCGGCGGGGACTCTCGATCGGCCTGTCGTCCCTCCGCCTGCCGGACGTCACCCCGGAGTTGTTGCAGCTACTGGCGGAGGGGGGCGAAGACACCATCGCCCTGGCGCCGGAGACCGGCAGCGAGACGCTGCGCCGCCGGTTGAACAAAGATTTTGGCAACGACGAGCTTCTGGCCGGGCTGGAGATGGCCTGGCGGGCGGGTCTGTCGCATTTCCGGCTCTATTTCATGACCGGCCTGCCCGGAGAAACCCCGGCCGATCTCGCGGCCAGCGTGGATTTGGTGGCCAGGATCCGCCGCCTCCTGGACGGACTCGCGGCGGGCAGTCGGGACGGCGCCAGGCTCCCCGCCGAAGACGGCGCCGGGCTCCTCGCCGCCGGGCGCGGTGCCGGATCCTTCAATTGGGACGGGGCCAGGCGCCTGGTGAAGGGGGGAGGCCGGCGGCCAACGAGGAGCGGTGCCAGGCTCTCGGCGACCGTGACGCCGTTCGTGCCGAGGCCATGGACGCCGTTTCAGTTTGCCAGGATGGACGCGCCAGCCGTGTTGAAGAAAAAAACGGGTCAACTCACCGCGAATCTGCGCCGGCTGGGAGTGACGGTGCATGCCGGTTCGGTCCGGGACGCGCTGCTGCAATGGCGGATCGGCATGGGGACCCGGCGGTTGGCCGAACCGCTCCTGGAGGTGGCCACCGGCCGCCTGTCCGTGCAGGACCTGTGGCGGCATCCCGGCGTGGAGGCCGCCTGGTTCGAGCCGTCAAACGACGGCGCCACTCCACCCTGGGCGGTGATGGACTGGGGACTCGATCCCGGCCGGCTTCACGTGGAGTGGGTGAGGTCCGAGTCCGGCCTTCTCACGGCGCCATGCCCGGGAGAGCCCGGTTGCCGGCGGTGCGGGATCTGCGGGGACTAGGGGGGACGTCGGAATTCGGACATCGGAATTCGGACATCGGACGTCGGACGCCGGACGCCGGAATTCGGATATCGGATATAGGAATTGGGGTATTGGCATCGCTCCAGACCCCGATTTCCGACTTCCGATTTCCGATTTCCCAGTTCCGATTTCCCCCTGGACCTCAAGGCAGATCGAGGTACTTATGGAGCTGGATCTGCAGCCGCGCCCGCATCCGGCACGCCAGGATCCACTCGGCCAACTGGCGGGGAGCCAGGCGGGGCGAGACCGGCGATAAGAGAACCTCGGTTCCCCGGGGCAGCGGATGAGCCGCCAGGAATTCAACCGACCAGTGAAAATCCGCCTCGTCGGCGACCACAAACTTGACCTGGTCACGGGGACCGAGCAGGGCCAGGTTCTCCATGTGGAAATGCCCCGCCATGCCGCTCGAGGGCGTCTTCACATCCATGATCCGCACCACCCGGCGATCCACCAGGGACAGGGGGTAAGTGCCGTTGGTTTCCAGAAGCACCCGGTATCCGAGACGGAGCAGGCGGCGGCAGAGCCTCGGAACCTCCGGTTGACAAAGCGGCTCGCCCCCGGTGATTTCCACCAAGTGGCAGCCGAAAGTGCCCAGACGTGCGACGATCTCCGCCATAGTCATCCGGATGCCATGTCCCCGGGCGGCCGGGGTGTCGCAATAAGAGCAATCCAGGTTGCATCCGGCGACCCGGACGAAAGCGCAGGGCAGCCCGGCGTAGGTGGATTCCCCCTGGATGCTGTAAAAGATTTCCGCGATCGCGATGCTCATCCCACTTATCCCGTGCGGCCCGCGTTGAACAGACCATTCTTATCACAATCCTGGCCGGAGCGATAGCCCGGATGGTCGCAAAGCGCGGGTGAGCCCCGGGTAAAACATAACCACGAATACCACGAATGAGAGCACGAATGGCCACGAATGAATAACCACGGAACACACTGAAAACACGGAAGAAAATTAAATGGATAAACAGGATGAACAGGATGCTCAGGATAGGGAAAACCACCAGTGAGCGCGCTGACGTCGAGATCCACCGAGGGGGCCGGATCCTGTCCGGGCAGGGTGCCGCCACGAGTCGAGCGTTTTCACTCCGTTAGGAGTGAGAGGGTCGAACCGGATGTTCTCGTGGAAATCTTTGTCTGACAAACATTCGCACGTCCTCGGCGCCTCCGCGTCTCTGCGGTGAGTCGTTTTTGTTGCGGCTCCGCTGCTTCGGGGATGTCGGGGTAGAAATGAAAGAGCCTGCCGGGTGGCAGGCTCATATATGGCGGAGAGGGGGGGATTCGAACCCCCGGTACACCTTGACAGCGTACAACTGCTTAGCAGGCAGCCCTGTTCAGCCACTCCAGCACCTCTCCGGTCAAGGGCCGATGGGCAGAGATCTTCTATCACAGCTCAACCGGGGAATCAAGGAGAATCTCGCGGGCTCATTCCAGGTGGCGGTGCACGCTGTCGCGCCGCACCGGCCGGAAACCCGCGTCGGCGATGAGCCGGCGGAGTTCGGCCTCGCTGGTGCGATGGCTCACCCCGGTGGCGGCCACCACGTTCTCCTCCAGCATCACCGAGCCGATATCGTTGGCGCCGAACGCCAGGGCCACCTGGGCGATCTTCAGACCCTGCGTCACCCAGGAGGACTGGATCGTCGGGAAGTTGTCCAAAAACAGCCGGCCGAGGGCCAGCCAGCGGAGATACTCCACCGCCGTCGCCTCCGGCCAGCCTTCACGGCCCAGCTCTGTTTTCGGCCATTGGAAGGTCCAGGGGATGAAGGCGACAAAACCGCCGTGGCGATCCTGGAGGCTCCGGAGCAGGTCCAGGTGCTGGAGGCGCTGGCGCAGCGTTTCGCCGCACCCGAACATCATCGTGGCGGTCGTCTTGAGGCCGATCCGGTGGGCGGTTTCCATGACGTGCAGCCACTCGCCGGAGGAGCACTTGCGGGGGCTGATCCGGTTCCGGACTTCATCGCTCAGGATCTCGGCCCCGCCGCCGGGCAGGGAAGTCAGCCCGGCGGCCACCAGGCGGCGCAGGCACTCCTCCACGCCGATGGCGGAAATCCGGCTCAGGTGGATGATCTCGGGCGGCGAGAAGCAGTGCAGGTCGAGCGTATACCGCCGCCGGATGGCGCGCAGCAGTTCTTCGAAATAGCGGACGTCCAGCGCCGGGTGCAGCCCGCCCTGCATCAGGATGCCTGAACCACCGGCCGCCAGGGTTTCTTCGATCTTGCGGAAGATCTCTTCCCGGTCGAGCACATACGCGTCCGGAGCGCCGGCGTCACGGTAGAACGCGCAGAATCGGCACCGGCTGGAACAGACGTTGGTGTAATTGATGTTCCGGTCCACCACGTAGGTGGCGGCCTCGGGATCGGCCCTCAGCCGGCGGGCCCGGTCGGCCCACTGGCCCAGCTCGAGCAGCGGGAGCTCGTCCCAGATCGCGGCCGCCTCGGAGAGATCGAGCCGCTTGTGGTGCTCCAATTTAGCCAGGATGGATGTCCACATTCCCAAACTCCAGCGGCCGCGGCCGGTCGATCAAGCCGTGGCGGTGGCACAGGCGGAAATAAAGGTCCAGGGATTTGAGTTCGGCCGGTCCCAACTCGTAGGAGATGTTTCCGGAAAGGTAGTCCTCGACCGCCGCCGGAGTCATCCCCAGCCGGGAGCTGAAATCGGCCGCGATCCGGGGCAGGCCGGTCAACCCGGCCCGCTTGCTGCGGTGGAGGAAATCAACCAGGCGCTGGCTGCAGGACTCCCGGCGCGCGGCCCAGATCGCGAAGACGAAGGGCAGGCCGGTGTGGCGGCGCCAGAGCTCCGCCAGATCCGTCACCTGGAGCGCGCCGGCGGGGGTGGTGAGCGCTTCGTCCCCGATGAGCAAGGCGCCGTCGAACCGGTCCATGGCCTCGGAATAGGAGTCGAAGGAGGTCAGCTCGAGGCGGTGGCCGAGAAATTCGCTCGAGATGACCTGCAGCAGCGCGACCGAGGCGCGGGATTTGGCGGTGACCCCGATATGGCGTAGTTCCTCGAACGGGCGGCGGCTCAGGACCACGACGCTCCGCACCCGGCCCGGCGAGGCGATGGCCATGCCGGGTAGCACGACCAGCCCGGGGATGCGCTGAAACTCCACCGCCGGGAGGATGCAGAGATCCGCCCGGCCGTTTCGCAAGGCCTCCGCCCCGGCGGCGGGTCCCTCGAAACGGACCTCTAGCCAGTCCGGTACCTCGCCGTAATGCAGCAGGTAATTCAACGGCGCGGCGTTGAGATACGAGCTGGCCGAGATCGTGGTTGTTGCCCCTCTTTGCATACCCGTGCGCTCCGGCGCAGAAGGCCATTGTACCAGCCGCCGGAAAAAGAAAAAGTGCATTTTTTTCGGAAATTTTCCGGCGAGTCCGTTAATGATGGTAGGAACGCGCCGTGTGCCGGAGGCCCGTCATGACAGAACCGGAAATCAACCCCGTGGCCGGGTTTCAGTTGACGAACCTGCTGTTGCTGCATCTGTTGCCGGGGGTGGGCAAGCGCCGGCTGTTCGAGCTGCTCGGGCAGGCCCCGTTTCTGCTCTCGGAACCGGTCGACCGGAACTATTGGCTCTATGTGGAGAAGGAGCTCCGCTGCCCCGTCGGGGGGAAGGACCAGGCCTCGCTCCAACATCGAAGCGACCGGGTGGTGGAACGGGGCCAGGCGGGTGAGTACCAACTGCTGCACTGGTTCTCACCGGCCTACCCCGCCCTGTTGAGGCAGATCTTCGACCCGCCGCTGGTGCTTTTTCTGAAGGGGGAAGACGCCCTGCTGTCCGGGGATTGCCTGGCCGTGGTGGGGGCGCGGCGCGCCTCGGACTACGGCGTGGCGGTGGCGCAGGAATTCTCCGCCCGGCTGGCCGAGGCCGGGCTGGTGATCGTGAGTGGTCTGGCCCAGGGAATCGATTCGTCGGCCCATGTCGGCGCCTTGAAATCAGGCGGCCGGACCCTGGCCGTGCTTGGCACCGGGATCGACGTCGTCTACCCGAAGCAGGCCCGGGGACTCTATGGGCGGCTCTGCCGGGAGGGGGGCGTGGTGACCGAGTTCTTCCCGGGCACGTATCCGTCCCCCCAGAATTTTCCGGTCCGTAACCGCGTGATCAGCGGTCTCAGCCTGGGCACCTTGATCGTGGAGGCGACCCAGCGCAGCGGTTCCCTGATCACGGCCCGTCTGGCGCTGGAGCAGGGACGGGAGCTGTTCGCCATCCCGGGGCCGGTGCACAGCCCCCTCAGCGTGGGGCCGAACTACCTGATCCAGCAGGGCGCCAAGCTGGTCCAGGTGTGGCAGGACGTGGCCGAGGAACTGCCGGTGGAAGTGCGGCGCCGGTTGAACGTTCCGGACAATCCCGCCTCCCGGGAGCCGTCGCTGGAAAAGGGACTCCGGCCGGAGGCCCGCAATACCTGTTTGACAAGCGACGAGGAAAAAGTATATAACTGCCTGCTTTTGGAGCGGAAGGTCCATCTGGACGCCCTGCTGGAGGAGACCGGATTGAAGCCGGGCCGGCTCGGCAACGTGCTGCTGCAACTCCAGTTTCGTGATCTCGTGCAGGAACTGCCGGGACATTTTTTCCTGAAAACCGTGAGGTAACCCAATTCATGGCAAAGTCACTGGTCATCGTCGAATCGCCCGCCAAGGCCAAGACCATTTCGCGCTACCTGGGTGGCGGCTTCGAGGTGAAGGCTTCGGTCGGTCATATCAAGGACCTCCCCAAGAAAAAATTGGGGGTGGACGTGCGCCGCGACTTCAAGGCCGACTACGAGATCATCGCCGGCAAGGAACGCGTGGTTCAGGAACTCCGCCGGGCGGCGGCCCGGGCCGAGATCGTCTACATCGCGGCCGACCCGGACCGCGAGGGTGAGGCCATCTGCCAGCATATCCACGAGGAGATCAGCGAGGAGAACCCGCATATCTTCCGGGTGATGTTCAACGAGATCACCCGGGAGGCGATCCACCAGGCGTTCGAGCACCCGGGCGAGATCAACGCCAACCTGGTGCGCTCGCAGAACACCCGCCGGATTCTGGACCGCCTGGTCGGTTACAAGGTCAGCCCGCTGCTCTGGCGGAAGGTGCGCCCGGGGTTGTCGGCCGGCCGGGTGCAGACGGTGGCCTTGCGCCTGATCGTGGACCGGGAGCGGGAAATCCAGAAATTCGTGCCCGAGGAATACTGGGTGTTCACCGCCCACCTGCGCTCGGGCCAGCCCCCGGTCTTCCGGGCCAGGGCGATCAAGCTCGACGACAAGAAGTTCCAGGTCCGCTCCGAGGCGGAGGCCATGGCGTTGCGCCGGGAACTGGAGGGCGCTCCCTTCGTCGTGAAGTCGGTGCGCACCACCACCCGGCGTCAGCAGCCGGCGCCGCCGTTCACCACCAGCAAGCTCCAGCAGGAGGCCAACCGGCGGTTCAAACTGCCCGCCAGCAAGACCATGCAGATCGCCCAGCGGCTCTACGAGGGGATCGAACTCGGCCCGGAAGGGAGCGCGGGCCTCATCACCTACATGCGGACGGACTCCACCCGGACCGCCCCCTCGGCCCTGGAGGCGGTGCGGGATTTCATCGGGCAGGCCTACGGATCGGAGTTCCTGCCCGGCCACGCGCGGTTTTTCTCCAAGTCGGACCTGGCCCAGGACGCCCACGAAGCCATCCGGCCCACCGACGTCACCCGGACGCCCACGCAGCTCAAAGCCTTCCTGAAGCCTGACGAGTTCAAACTCTACACCCTGATCTGGCAGCGTTTCGTCGCCTCGCAGATGGAGGCGGCCGAGTTCCGCCACACCGACATCAAGATTGCCGCCGGCCGCTGCCTGTTCCAGTCGACCGGGGACGTGCCGGTCTTTGCCGGCTTTCTGAAAGTGTACCAGGAGTCCGTCGAGGACGATCCGGCCGGCTCCGGGCCGGACAATGCCGTCTTGCCGCCGCTGCAGGCGGAGGAAGTGCTCAAACTGGTCAAGCTCGAATCCGACCAGCAATTCACCCAGCCACCGCCCCGCTACACCGAGGCGACCCTCATCAAGGCGCTGGAGGAGAAGGGCATCGGCCGGCCGAGCACCTACGCCTCGATCGTCACCGTCATCCAGAACCGGCAGTATGTCACCAAGGAGGAGGGCCGCTTCCGCCCCTCGGCGACGGGCGAGATCGTGATCGACCTGCTCGTGGCCAGTTTCCCGGAACTCTTCGATTACGACTATACGGCCAACATGGAGAAATCGCTGGATCTGATCGAGATGGGACAGCGCGACTGGTTGGAGGGACTGCGCCTCTTCTACCAGGATTTTTCGACGACCCTCAGGAAGGCCGAAGCCGAAATGAAGAACATGCGCGGCGAGAAGGTGGCCACCGAGCACCGTTGCCCGCGGTGCGGGGCCGGAATGCTGCTGCGGTGGGGCCGGTTCGGCCAGTTCCTGTCCTGCGAGCGCTTTCCGGAATGCCGGGCGGCCATGCCGGTCCCGGGCGGGCCGCCCGAGGGGGAGCCGAAAGCCGCCCGCCCGGCGCCCCGCGAGCTGGACGAGAAGTGCCCCGAATGCGGTCAGCCGCTGGTGGAGCGGGACGGCCGGTTCGGCCGGTTCGTCTCCTGCAGCGGTTACCCGAAGTGCCGCTATACCAAGAAGGACGGCGGCGCCGAGACCGGCCTCACCTGCCCGCTGCCGGGTTGCGGCGGGGATGTCCGGATCCGGAAGGCCAAGCGCGGCAGACCCTTTTACGGGTGTTCCCGCTACCCGGCCTGCGCGTTCATCAGTAACGACAAACCTGTGGCGAAGCCCTGTCCCGTTTGCGGACACCCATTCCTCGTGGAAAAATCCACCAAGCGGAATGGCGACTTTCTGCAGTGCCCGGCCAAGGGGTGCGGCCACAAGGTGCTCCCCGGAGACGGCGAGGCTCCGCCGCGCCCGTAACGTTGAGGAAACCCCTTGCCAGACGGACTTGGCCGTGTTATATACAATTTGTATCATTGAATCATGGATTCTGAAATAGCTTCACTTATTGAAATTTTCGCGGCGGCGGTCCTGCTGGCGGCGATCGTATTGTATTCGTTCATCGAAAACGGCCTCAACCGGCTCAGCCGGGTGGACGTGAAGCTGCTGTTGGAGCGGCGAAAGGACCTGGCGGGCGACCCGCTGGTGGCGTTGCTGCCAAAGGGGAAATTCAGGATCCAGATTCCGTTGCAGTTTTTTCTGCGGCTCCTGCTGGTGCTGTGGGGCTTGGTGATCTTCTCGATGCTTCAGCGCCTGGCGGTGCCGTACGCCCTGTTGCTGACCCTGGCGGCGGTGGGGCTGCTCATCATGCTGCTCACCCAGTGGCTGCCCTGGACCATGACCGAGGAAGGCGCCATCAAGGCCTTCACCCGGCTGCGGGTGTTCCTCCGGCCGGTGTACTTGCTGTTTTTCCCCATGACCTACCCGG
>ERZ1645192.4773-NODE-4773-length-10669-cov-7.504051_pt1 | contig 10669 bp, 7 predicted proteins | sample MGYA00575354_ERZ1645192 | MGnify/ENA primary metagenome ERZ1645192 (study PRJEB40844, sample SAMN11349763) | freshwater sediment metagenome | isolation source: river sediment | host: Sediment | place: India: Faizupur Khadar , New Delhi | collected 2017-02-21 ...
CAGTTTATCAGGATAAAATCCTATGTCATCAACCTCGATACCCTGACGTATATCCGTATCGAGGACGACTGGATCGATTTCGGTTTCACCTTTCCGACAGAAAAGCCCGGCGGCCAGAACTTCGTTCGCCTCGTACGCGGCGTCAACCTGCAGGACCCCGAATTCAACGAGGTCAAGGAGTTTGTCCTCCAGCTCGTCGACCCGGACAGGGTAGTTCTCGTATAAGGGCGCTCGGTATGGCCTGTATGAATGACCGGGGTTTTGTCCGGGCAGTCGTGATGGAAGGAATGATCGCGGTGGCCATTCTCGGGATCATCGCCGCCATCGTTGTCCCGGCGATCGTAAACTACAAAGACCGCCCTTTTCATGAAGAGGCCCGGGCGCACGCCTACAGGGCATACGAAGCGGCACAGACCTTTTTCCGCGCCAATCCGAATGCCCGGGCGGACCTGGAAATGATCTCCCGGCACGGCTACCGGCCTTCTGCCGATGTACGTATAACGGTTGCCGGAACCAAGAACGACCTTGTTGTAACGTCAACACACGTGAAAATCGGCAGGACATACCGGATAGACGCGCTCGGCCAACTGTCGACGTATTAAACCGCGGAAAGTGAAAGATTCAGCGGGCCGGGCCGGTGAGCAGGTCGATGATGCGCCGCCCTTTCTCCGTTGGACAGATCCGCAGGAAAGCACCGCGTATCCCACCGGGCATCTCGTCAACTCCAACTTCGATCTTCGCATACCCGTTCTTCTGCAGCGCCTCGATAGCACCCAGCTGATTCTCTTTTACCAGAGGTTCCTGGAGCAGGTAACTGCCGCAGGATGCACCAAGAAGCCAGCGGAGCGAATTCAGATCAATATTCAACACTTTTATTGCCTGCTGATCAAGGTCGGACACCGCCTTCATATCCGGCCCGTCTTCCTGGCCGGCGCTGGCATGCATGGCGAAAAAGATGGCACAGAGAAGTACAACGGCACATGTCATATTTTTCATTTCAGCTTCCCCGATATCGAGTATAATGACCCTGTAAGTTTTGAATAGCACATCGTAGACGGAAAAACAATTCCTGCCGTGGGTTGGGGGAGGCGATGATGAATAAGCGCGGTTTTGTCAACGTGGTCGTAATGAATGCCTTGATGATCATCGGGATACTGGGGATCATCGCCGCCATTGCCATTCCGATCTACACAAATTACAGGAACCGCCCGTTGAACGAGCAGGCGAAAGCGCATGCGTACCGGGCGTACGAAGCGGCACAGGCGTACTTTAAGGCGAACCCCGGGGGCGAGCCGTCCGGAAAAGACCTTGAAAGGTTTGGCTACCAGAACGCGCCCGATATTTATGTGACGCTCGAAGGCGGGAAAGAAAACCTCGTTATAAGGACGGAGCACAGGAAGGGCAGAAAGGCATACAGGATAAACTACAAGGGCGAACTGTCGAATTGACCCTGCCCTTCATGGCAACCGGATACGGGAAAATTACAGGGGCCCCGTCAGGGTTTCAGGGATTTCTTGATATCATCGCTTTTCCATCCCCCGCCGAGGGCTTTGATGAGAAGAACGCTGGCGGCCATCCGCCGGCCGAGTATATCGATGCCCGTCCTCTCCGCGTTCAAGGCTGCCGCCTGAGCGGTCACAACGTTCAGGTAGCTTACCGTTCCCTGTTCGTACTGGTTGAGGGAAAACTCCAGCGATTTGCGCGCCGCGGCGATAGCCTCATCCTGTGCCTTTGATTCTTCTTCAAGTATCCTCAGCGCCGCCGCGTTGTCCTCCACCTCTTTGAACCCGGTGAGCACGGTCTGGCGATACGAGGCAACCGCCGCGTCGTAGGCCGCCCGCGACTGGTCGGTGAGGGCGCCCCTCAAGCCCCCGTCGAAAATGGTCTCGCTCACGGCGGGGCCCACCGCCCACAGACGGCTTGGCCATGTAAGCCAGTTCGAGCTCTCGCTGCTTTCGTAACCGCCGGTGGCCCCCAGTGTGACCCGGGGGAAGTAGGCCGCGAGGGCCACGCCGATCTGGGCGTTCGCCGCCGCGGCACGGCGCTCGGCCGCCGCAATGTCGGGCCTGCGCTCGAGAAGCTCGGAGGGAAAACCGACGGGGATGTCGGGCGGGGTAAAGGCAAGCTTCTTGACAGGCAATGAAAAGGACGACGCCATTTTTCCCGTCAGCACGGCGATGGCGTGTTCCAGCTGTGCGCGCTGAACACCGGTGTCGATCGCCTGTGCTTTCGTCGTCTTCAGCTGTGTTTCCGCCTGCAGCACATCGGCCCGGGTAGCGACACCGCTTTCGTACTGGTTCTTTGTCAGCTGCAGTGACCTCTCGTACGCCGCGACCGTTGCATTGAGGAGTTCCCTCTGCATGTCCAGTATCCTCAGCTGGAAATACGCTACAGCCAGTTGTGCCTGGCTGCTCAGGCGAATCCCCTCGAGGTCGGCCGCGCTCGCCTCCGCCCCGGCCTTCGCGGCTTCAACGGTGCGCCGGATGCGGCCCCAGACATCAAATTCCCAGGACAGGGTGACCGGCAAAAGATAGTCGGAAAAGGGTATGCCGGCCATCATCGAACTCGTGGTATTGGCTGACCTCTGGGAACGTGTGTATGAGGCCCCGGCCGCGATCGTCGGGAAATATGCCGCCTGCGCCGCCTGGATCAGGGCGTAAGCCTGCCGGAACTGGGCCTCCGCCGCTTTCACTGTCTGATTTGAAATATTCACCTCTGCGGCAAGGGCGTTGAGGTCCTCGTCGCCGAACATCTCCCACCAGGGGCCGCGGGAAAGGGCATCGCCGGGCTGTGCGACCTTCCAGCCGTCGATCTCCTTGTATGTTTCCGAAACGGAAACCGTGGGCCTGACATAATTCGGGCCCACCGAACAGGCCACGAGGAAAATCGGGACCACCGCAAGCATGATTGCTGCGAAGACCCGAAAGAGGGGCACTCCCCTCCCCGACCCAAAGACCGGGCTCCCCGCCCTCTTTATCGTCGTCAGCATACCCATGCGATCACGTATCATAATCACCTCAGTGTCCTGGCCCCCGTCTTATTTTCATACCACGTCTTTTGCTTGTGCACCAGAGCCTGAACCTGTCAAGGTACAGGTACATCACGGGCGTCGTATACAGGGTCAGCATCTGGCTGATCACGAGCCCCCCGACAATGGTGACCCCGAGGGGGCGCCGAAGCTCCGATCCCACTCCAAACCCCAGCGCGAGGGGAAGCGCCCCGAGAAGCGCCGCCATGGTGGTCATCATGATGGGCCTGAACCGCAGGAGGCAGGCTTCGTAGATGGCCTCCTCGGGACCTTTGCCCTGACTGCGTTCCGTCTCGAGGGCAAAATCGACCATCATGATACCGTTCTTTTTGACAAGGCCGATGAGGAGGAATAGGCCGATGAGGCCGATGAGGTTCAATTCCATGCGAAAGATGATGAGCGCCAGCAGGGCGCCGACACCTGCCGAAGGCAGCGTGGTCAGGATCGTAATGGGGTGCACGTAGCTTTCGTACAGTATGCCGAGGACGATGTAGACGGTCAGGATCGCGGAGAGGATCAAAAGCGGCTGGTTGGCGGCCGCATCCTTGAATGCCTGGGCGGTACCGGAAAAACTGCCCCGGATCCCCACCGGGAAATTCATCTGCTGCTTTGCTTTCTCGATCGATGCGACCGCGTTCCCCAGCGGCACCCCCGGGGCGAGGTTGAAGGAGACCGTGACGGATGGGAATTGCCCCTGGTGAGCGACGGCGAGCGATGTCGCGGAGCGCTCGAATCTTGCAAAGCCGCTGAGCGGGACCATTGCACCTGTCGTCGATTTTATGTATATGTCGTTCAACGAATCCGGGCTCTGCCAGAATCGGGGATCGACGACCATCACGACACGGTACTGGTTGAGGAGCCTGTAAATGATGGAAACCTGCCGCTGACCGAAGGCGTCATAGAGGGTATTGTCGATCATTGCCGCCGTAATGCCAAGGCGTGACGCAGTGTCCCGGTCGATCGTCAGCACGGCCTCTAATCCCTTTGTCTGCTGGTCGCTGTTCACGTCGACCAGTTCAGGCAAAGACCGCATCTTCTGCACAAGGGGCGGGCCCCAATCGTAGAGCACAGAGATATCGGAGGCCTGGAGTGTGTACTGGTAAAGGGCGCTGCCCGCTCTTCCCCCTATGCGCAGGTCCTGAACGGATTGGAGATATGTGGGCGCTCCCGGGAGTCCGGCAAGTTTTTTCCGGAGCCTTGCCATGAGTACGGGAAGGCTGGTTTTGCGCTTTTCAAAGGGCTTCAACGTGACGAACAGGCTTGCGGTGTTCGCCGCACCCGCCCCTCTTCCGGAACCTCCCGTAAAACCTGCCACGTATTCAACCTCGGGGTCTTCCTTGATGATGTTGACCACGGTCGACAGTTTTTCCTTCATGCTCTGGAAGGAGACATCCTGTTCGGCCTGGATCGTCCCGCGCAAACGCCCCGTATCCGTTTCCGGGAAGAACCCCTTGGGAACCACGACAAAGAGACAGACGTTAACGACGAACGTGACCGCCATGGTCCCGAACATGAAGCGCGAGTGGCGCAGGGCCCACCTGAGCGTCACATCGTAAAGGCCCTTCATCCGGTTGAAGGCCCCCTCGGTCGTCCTGTACACCCAGTGGTGGGTGTAGGCGGTTTCCCCCTTAAGGAACACCGCGCACATCATCGGTGTCGTCGTCAGTGAGATCACGAGCGAGATCATGATCGCTGTGGAAAGGGTGACGGCAAATTCCCGGAACAGCCGGCCCACCATGCCTCCCATAAGAAGGATGGGGATGAACACGGCAACGAGGGAAAGGCTCATCGAGATGACGGTGAACGCTATCTCCTTTGACCCGCGCAGCGCCGCCTCCCGGGGGGGCAGCCCTTTTTCCATGTAACGCGTGATGTTCTCGAGCACAACGATCGCGTCGTCCACCACGAATCCCGTGGCGATCGTCAGGGCCATCAGGGAAAGGTTGTCAAGGTTGTACCCCAGAAGGTACATGACCCCGAACGTGCCGACAAGGGACACACCGACAGCGACAGCGGGGATAATGGTGGAGCGGACATGCCTTAAGAAACCGAACACGACAAGGATAACAAGGGCGGCCGAGAGAAGGAGCGCCTGCTCGACGTCCTTTAACGAACCGCGTATCGGGGGAGTGCGGTCCTGCACGACCGAGACCTTCGTTCCCCCCGGCAAAGAGGCTTCGAGCTGGGGAAGCAGCTCGCGAACGCGGTCCACCGTTTCAATTATGTTTGCGCCGGGCTGACGGAAAACTATCACCGAAACGGATGGTTTCCCGTTCATAAGCCCCATCGTGTTGATATCTTCCACCGAATCCTTCACATTGGCCACATCCATGAGCCGGACCGCTGAGCCCGACCTGTAGGCAACGATCACCTCCTGGTACTGGGCCGCTCTCCGCAACTGGTCGTTGGCCGTGATCTCCCACGTCCTGGCACTGTCTGCAACCTGCCCTTTCGGCTTGTTGACATTGGTGGAGGCAAGGACGCCGCGCACATCCTCAAGACTGACCGCGTACTTGTTCAACGCCTCGGGGTTCATCTCCACACGGACCGCCGGGAGCGAACCGCCCCCGATAAATACCTGGCCTACCCCCTTCACCTGTGATAATTTTTGCGCCAGTATGGTAGAAGCGGCATCGTACAGCTGGGGCACACCCATCACGTCCGACTGCAGGGCAAGCAGAAGGATGGGGGCATCGGCTGGATTGACCTTGCGGTATGTCGGGTTGTTGGGAAGGTTCGGCGGCAGGAACCCCCGCGCCGCGTTGATTGCCGCCTGCACATCGCGGGCGGCCCCGTCTATATTGCGGTCCAGGTCGAATTGGAGCGTGATGTTCGTCGTGCCGCGGAAACTGGTCGACGTCATCTCGGTCACACCCGCGATGCGCCCGAACTGGCGCTCGAGGGGCGCCGCGACAGCTGTCGCCATTGTTTCAGGGTCTGCCCCGGGAAGGCCTGCGGACACCTGGATGGTCGGAAAATCAACCTGCGGCAGGGGAGCGACGGGCAGCAGGCGAAATGCAACCACCCCGGAGAGCACTATCCCCAACGTTATAAGGGTCGTGGCAACGGGCCTGCGGATAAAGATCCCCGAGAAGTTCATTGAAGGCCGGCACCCTCCCCGCCGCTTCCCGATCTTTTCGAGCGCCACAGGGCCAGTCTTTGTGCCGCGCGGTCAAACGCGAGGTAGATGACCGGGGTCGTGTAAAGGGTCAAGACCTGGCTTATGACAAGCCCGCCTATGATCGTGATACCCAGGGGACGGCGCAGTTCCGACCCCACCCCTGTTCCGAGGGCAAGCGGAAGGGCGCCGAGGAGCGCAGCCATCGTCGTCATCATGATGGGGCGGAAGCGCAGGAGCGAAGCCTGGTAGATCGCCTCCCTGGGGGTCTTTCCCTCCGTCCTCTCCGCATCGAGGGCAAAGTCCACCATCATAATACCATTCTTCTTCACGATGCCGATGAGCAGGATGATGCCGATCAGCGCAATGACGCTGAACTCGGACCGGCAGGCCATGAGTGCGAGGATCGCCCCTACCCCGGCGGACGGCAGGGTGGACAGGATCGTGACAGGGTGGATGTAGCTTTCGTACAGTATGCCGAGGACGATATAAACGGTGATAAGTGCGGCAAGGATAAGGAACGGTTCGTTCTCAAGGGAGACCCGGAAAGCCTGCGCGGTGCCCTGGAAACTCCCCCGTATGCTTGCCGGGAAATTCATCTTTTTCCCCGCGGATTCTATGGCGTCAACCGCGTCCCCGAGCGCCGCCCGGGGCGCCAGGTTAAACGAGATGGTCGCTGCGGGGAACTGCCCCTGCCTGCTGATAACGAGCGGTCCCGTCGTTTCCGAGGTCTTGATGAAAGCACCGAGGGGAACCTGTCCGCCGTTTATGCCGCGAACGTAGATGTTGCGCAGGGCTTCCGGGCCCTTCTGGAACTCGGGCTTCGCGGCCAGCACCACGCGGTACTGGTTGAGCTGGGTAAAGATAGTGGAGACCTGCCGCTGACCAAACGCATCGTAGAGCGCGTCGTCGATCATCTGCGGCGTGATGCCGAGCCGCGAGGCGGTCGTGCGGTCAAACTCCACGAAAAGCTGGAGCCCCTTGTCCTGCTGGTCACTGCTCACGTCGCGCAGGTCGGGGTGCGTCCGCAGGGCCTCAACGAGCTTCGGGGTCAGCGCGTTCAACTCGTCAAGGTCAGGGTCCTCGAGGGTGTACTGGTACTGGGTGCGCGTAACGCGCGCGTCAACTGTCAGGTCCTGGACTGGCTGCATGAACAGCGTTATCCCGTCAACCTTTTCCAGTTCGGACTGAAGGCGCCTGATCACATCGCCGGCGCTTGACTTCCTTTTCCCGAGGGGCTTGAGGTTGATGAGTATCCGGCCGCTGTTGAGCGTAACGTTCGTGCCGTCCACACCGATGAAAGACGAGAGGCTCTCGACCGCCGGGTCCTTCAGGATCACGCGGGCCAGCGCCTGCTGGCGTTCGGCCATGGCCGTGAAGGATATCGACTGCGGTGCCTCCGATATACCCTGGATGACCCCTGTATCCTGTACCGGAAAGAAACCTTTGGGCACGAAATAGAAGAGGAGCAGGGTCAGAACGAGCGTGCCGAGGGCAACCCACAGGGTGGCCTTCTGGCGTTCCAGCACCCAGCCCAGCGTCTTCCCGTAAAAGGCGATCACGCGGTCGAGGTATTCCTGCGATGCGCGGTAAAACCTGCCCTGCCGGGCCTGGTCCTCGTGTTTTAGCAGTTTTGCACACATCATGGGAGTCAGCGTTAGCGACACAACGGCGGAAATAACGATCGTAACGCCGAGGGTCACCGCGAATTCCCTGAACAGGCGCCCCACCACATCCCCCATGAAGAGGAGGGGAATCAAGACGGCGACGAGGGACACGGTGAGGGACAATATCGTGAACCCGATCTGTTTCGAGCCTTTCAGCGCCGCCTCGAGCGGAGGGTCACCGGCCTCGATGTACCGGGCAACGTTCTCGATCATGACGATGGCGTCATCCACGACAAAACCGGTCGAGATGGTGAGCGCCATCAGGGAAAGGTTGTTGAGGCTGAACCCCAGAAGGTACATGGCGCCGAAGCTGCCCACGAGCGACAGGGGCACGGCCACGCTGGGGATGATCGTCGCGGGAACGTTGCGGAGAAAGAGGAACATGACCATGACAACGAGCACCACGGCGAGGATCATCTCGAACTGGACATCGTGGACCGATGCCCGGATCGTGGTGGTCCGGTCCGTCAGAACGGAGACTTTCACGGACGGCGGCAGCGTCCCCTCGAGTATCGGGAGCACCTTCTTAATCTGGTCGACAACCTGGATGACGTTGGCCCCCGGCTGCCGCTGTATGTTGACGATAATTGCGGGGGAGCCGTCCTTCCAGGCGGCCTGTTTGACATTCTCGGCATCGTCCACGGCATCGGCGACATCGGATAATCTCACGGGAGCGCCGTTGCGGTATGCAACGACCAGGTCTCTGTATTGCTTGCTGGTATAGAGCTGATCGTTGGCGCCGATGATGTAGGATACCCGCGGGCCGTCAAAACCGCCCTTCGCCTGGTTGACGTTCGCGGCCGCAATGGCGACCCTCAGGTCTTCGAGGGTCAACCCGTACGCGGCAAGGGCCGTGGGGTTTGCATGCACCCGCACCGCCGGCCTCTGCCCGCCGCTCAGGCTCACGAGCCCAACCCCCGGCAGCTGTGATATCTTTTGCGCAAAACGTGTATCGGCGAGGTCCTCGACCTGTGCCAGAGGCATCGTCTCCGATGTCAGGGCAAGCGTCAGGATCGGCGCGTCCGCGGGATTCACCTTACTGTACACCGGAGGGATGGGAAGGTCGCGTGGAAGGTACGTAAACGAGGCATTGATGGCTGCCTGCACCTGCTGCTCGGCCACGTCAAGGCTCAGATCAAGGGTGAACTGGAGCGTTATGATGGAGCTGCCGCTCGAACTCGTCGACGTCATCTGCGTCAGGCCCGGCATCTGGCCGAACTGACGCTCCAGCGGGGCCGTTACGGATGATGCGATGACATCAGGGCTCCCGCCGGGGTAAAAGGTCCTTACCTGGATGGTGGGGTAATCCACCTGGGGAAGCGCCGAGACCGACAGCTGCTTGTACGCGACGGCGCCGCTTAAGAACAGGGCAACCATGAGCAGCGTCGTCGCCACGGGACGGATGATGAAAATGCGGGAGATGTTCATCAACGCCCCTTTCGGGGTGTTTCGGCAGCCGGGTCCTTCGGTGCCGCCGTCGCTCCTTCCCGGGGCTTGTCTGCCCCCGCTGCCTTTAGCGCCTCTTTTGCTCCTTCCCGGGGTGTTTGCGCCGCTGCGTTCTTCGGTGCCACTTTCATTCCGTCAACGAGCCTCTCGGCCCCATCCGTCACCACCTGCTCTCCCGGGGATATCCCCGTTTTGATTGCAGCGTCCTCACCCTGGATGTCGTCGACAACGACCTTGCGCGCCGTGACCGTACGGTCCTGTTTCATGACATAGATAAAGGTCCCCTGCGGCCCGCGCCTGATCGCGGAAGAAGGCACGATGGTGACCCCGGCCTTGACGTCGACCAGCAGCTTCGCATTGACAAACTGGTTCGGGAACAGCTCGTTTTCCTTATTGGCAAAAACCGCTTTGAGCTTGACCGTTCCCGTTCCCGTATCGATCTGGTTATCGATCGTCTGCAGCGCACCCGCGGCGAGTTTTTCCTTCTGCTCGCGGTCATAGGCATCGACGGGCATGGCAACGCCCGTCTTGAACCTCCGCAGCACCTTCTGCAGGCTGTCCTCGGTAACGGGGAACACGACGGTCATGGGCTGCAGCTGGGTTATCACCATCAGCCCGTTCGTATCGCTGGTACGCACCATATTTCCCGGATCGACAAGGCGCAGGCCGACGCGCCCCGCGATCGGCGAGCTTATCCGGCAATACACGAGCTGGAGCTTCGCGTTGTTGACGAGCCCCTGGTCGACCCTGACAGCCCCCTCGTACTGTTTGACCAGTGCCGTCTGCGTGTCCAGCTGCTGCTTCGAGATCGAATCCTTCTGCCAGAGCACCTTATAGCGTTCGAGGTCAACGCGCGCATTCGCGAGGAGAGCCTGATCGCGTGCCAGCTGGCCTTCCGCCTGTTCAAGCTGGATCTTAAAGGGCCTCGTATCGATAAGGGCAAGGAGGTCCCCCTTTTTCACAAGCTGGCCCTCTTTGTAGTGGACCTCCATCAGCTGTCCGTCCACGCGGCTGCGGACCGTCACCGTATAGACCGGCGTGACCGTGCCGAGCCCGTTCACATAGACGTAAAAATCCCCCTGCCTTGCCGGGGCGACCGCAACCGGCATGACGCGCCCCTGGCTGTCCCTGGCCTTCCTGGCGGCACTCGCCCTGTCCATGGCCGGTTTAATGAGAAAGAAATATGCCGAGGCAATAATGACGCAGCCGACACCCAGTACAACCCACTTGTGTCTGCGCAAAGCGCTGAAAAGGGCCCGGGCCCGGCCGGCGCTTTTCCCGCTTTGTTCATTATCCATAAGCACTGCCCTCCTCACACCGCATCGATCCCGTGACGGATCGCACAAAGCGCATTCCTCTGCGCCGTTTTTTTGATTTTCTCACTTTGGATGCAATTGTACATTAAAATAA
>ERZ1645192.4774-NODE-4774-length-10667-cov-5.653694_pt1 | contig 10667 bp, 12 predicted proteins | sample MGYA00575354_ERZ1645192 | MGnify/ENA primary metagenome ERZ1645192 (study PRJEB40844, sample SAMN11349763) | freshwater sediment metagenome | isolation source: river sediment | host: Sediment | place: India: Faizupur Khadar , New Delhi | collected 2017-02-21 ...
CGGTGCGGTTGAAACGAAGCTGACCGCTAACATGCTGAGCCGCTAATCCGCCTGTCTTGACCCACTGATAAACTGTTTTCTCTGAGACTTTCAGAATTCGGGCAACATCCCGAACGCGTAATTGCATTTGTACAGACCTGAACTTTCATACCGTGAAGAAATTGGGTGACGTTTCTACTCCGCAGGGGCGGCAAGTCAAGATGTTATCCAGCCTATGCATCCTAACTCATTCGTACGGAATGCGTTACAGATGCAGGCAGTATATTACAGCGTAGAGACTTGTCCCGTTGCGGACCATGACGGGCCGGCGGCCGGCGGATTGGAAACCCACGTTCTCGAAGAACTTCCGCGCCCGTTCGCTGTCTTCGCGGACGCTGGCATGGACACCGCAACTGCCCGCGGCTTTCGCCTGTTCCAGGAAGCGCCCCACCAGTTCTCCTCCCAGTCCTTTCGACCGGAATCCGGGCTTGAGGTTGACGTGCAGGTGCGACGGATACTCATCGAGACTGACGCTCGCTCGATGGCGAAGCCAGAGCCGCAAATTGGAACGAATGAACTCCTTCGACTGCGGATACTTGAGGACATCGCGCCGGAAGACTTTCGCCACGAGGCGGGGCGCAACGGCAAACGCCATGACGCGGGAGAACCGGCGCGTATCGAGACAGCCGGTGACGTAACCGACGACTTCCGGACCCTGCGCGCCCACCCAACTCGACTCGGGTTCGTAGTCGGTGTAGTAACGGGTCAGCAGGTCCGCGAACACTTCGCGGTCCGGAAAGAAATTCTCTACCGGCTCGCCGCGATCTGCCGTGTCGCAGCAGATCGTCCGGATGGCCTCGCGGTCGCGAGGCTCGTACGGACGGATGTGTACCGTATCTCCCTCAGTGTTCATGCTGTGACGGTGTCGGAACCTCGACGATTCGCCACGAGGTCCAGTCCATCGGAACCTCCCCCAGTTTCGTCCGCGCGCTGGTAAAGAGCTTCTGCGGATTGCCCAGGAGGGCCAGAGGGACCTTGACCGTGATCGTCCTTGCCTCCCGGCTCACCTCGCAGGAATCCGCGGGCAGTTTCCGGGCCTGGTCCAGAATCTCCATGGAGGCGATCCCGACGTTCACGCGGATTTTCGGCATCTCACCGAACGGTTTGTCGCTGCGGTAGCCGAAGAAACTGGCGGAGAACTGGACCCCCCGCGCGAGCGGACGTGACAGGTCCATGGAGAGCACGACCTTATCGCCTTCGAGCCTCATCAAGCGGGTCTCGATCCCGATGTACGACGCGCGCTCCTCGTCCGTCAACAGGTCCGGAACGTCATCCTCCTCGCTCTCGTTCTCCACATCCGGCGCGCGGCCCGAGTCCGCCTGTCTCAACAGCCCGATCTGGAAATCGCCGAACAACTCGTTCGGCCTGATGAAGGAGTCGAGATAGGCCGCGGAGACGGCATACTGGCTGGCGTGACGTTGGATCGCGTCGCGCTTGATCGCGACAGGGTCCGGCGGGAGGGAAAGGCTGTTCCACTGCACGGTGTCCCTGAACAACTTCGGCGGGACCAGCGGAATGTCCGGATGGTACCCCTGCGGCCGCGGCCATTTCTTGTAATGAACGAGGTACGGGAAGACCTGCGGCCGCAGTTCCTGTTCGAGGTCCCAGAGCGCGACGCGCGTGAAGAGATACAGGGAGCGGTGATCTGGATTGTGGTCGCCGGGATGCGACACGAAAATCTTCGTCGGCTTGAAGTCGCGGATGACGGTTTTCAGGTCGGCCAGGATTTCCTCGCCCTTGTACGGGGCGCCGCGGCGAAACGCGTTTGTGTACGGGACTTCCGTCACGCGCGTCAGCATGCTGCGGAACGGGGGCCGTTCGCCCCAGTGCTGGTTCCAGATGATCAGCGTCCCGAAATCGGGATATCCGAGAAACGTCAGGTCGGCCGGCGCGAGCCCGAGCACGGCGTCGGCCTTGAGCGCCTCGCCATGGCGGACCAATCCCATGCCCCGCATGGCTCTCGGCATGAAAACCGGGTGCCCGCGATACACCGTAAAGGCCCACTCGTTGTTATCCCCGTACGTGTAGAAGACGACGTGGACCGGCAGCTTCTCCTTCAGGGCCTGCTGGATGATGCCGCCGGTGGCGATCACCTCGTCGTCCGGATGCGGCGCCAGGACCAGCACGCGGTCCGTTGAAGAGAGCGCGACCTGCGGCCAGGCCGGGTCATCCGCCACGCACAACACCGCGCCCGCGAGAAGGAACAGCGCCGCAAAGACAGCACGTTTCATAGGCACTCCTTGAAGATACGGGTGTTTGCCGCCGCCTTCACCGGACAGACACTGTAAACGAACGGGTTGCGTCCGCCAACGTTTTCGCATAATAGTGTGTGCTCTTTTGACCGAGGGAACATGAGCAGTCAATCTTTTGTGCGCCGAACGCATGTGGACGCCTCCGCGGACGAGGTCTTCCGGTGGCATACGCGCCCCGGCGCGTTCGAGCGCCTCGTGCCGCCGTGGTCCAGCATTCGTGTACTGAACAGGACCGACGGCATCGGCAACGGGGCGCGCATTGTCCTTCGCGTCCGGAAGGGCCCGGTGGCCCTGCCCTGGATTCTCGACCATCACGACTGCATCGAGGGACGTCAATTCCGCGACGCCCAGGTCTCCGGCCCTTTTCAACGGTGGGAGCACATCCACCGGTTCGAGCCGGACGGCGACCACGCGTGCTACCTCCAGGACCGCATCGAGTATGATCTTCCGTTCGGCACGGCGGGGCATCTGGTCGCAAACTCGTATGTGAAAAACGAGTTGGAGCGGTGTTTCGTGTACCGGCACCGGATCATCAAGAACGACATCCGCATTCACGCGGCGCACAGCGGGCAACCGCGGCTTCGCATTCTCGTCACCGGAGCTTCCGGCTTCATCGGCTCCTCGCTCATCCCCTTCCTCACGACCGGCGGGCACGAGGTCATCAGCCTGACGCGCGGACCGCGCATCGGCATTCAAAACACGATCCCCTGGGAACCGGACACCGGCCGGATTCATCCCGCTGCGCTGGAGGGTTTCGACGCCGTCATCCACCTGGCCGGCGAGAGCCTCAACACGCTTCGCTGGTCGAACGAGAAGAAGAAGCGGATTCGCGACAGCCGGGGCCTGGGCACCCGGCTCCTTTGCGAAACCCTGGCCAGGCTCAACCGTCCACCGAAGGTCCTGCTCTCCGCGTCCGCGATCGGTTTTTACGGCGACCGGGGCGGCGAGATCCTGCACGAGGAAAGCGATTCCGGCGCAGGGTTCCTGGCGTCCGTCTGCCGCGACTGGGAGGCGGCCACGAAGCCCGCGGCCGACGCGGGGATCCGGGTGGTGAATCTGCGCATGGGCATCGTTCTCTCGGCGGCGGGCGGCATGCTGGCGAGGCTATCGGCGCCGTTCTACATGGGACTGGGAGGCACCTTCGGCTCCGGCTGGCAGTACATGAGCTGGATCGCCATCGACGACGCGGTAGGCGCGATCCATCACGCTCTGATGACGGACAAACTCAGCGGGCCGATCAACGTCGTCGGCCCCTACGTCGCCTTCAACCGTGATTTTACGAAGACCTTCGGACGCGTGATCGAACGTCCCGCCGTCTGTCACGTGCCGGCATTTGCCGCTCGAGCCCTGATGGGCGAGGTGGCCGACGAGATGATCCTGGCCAGCGCGCGCGTGGAGCCGCGCCGCCTTCTCGACTCCGGCTACGTCTTCCTCTATCCCGAACTCGAGGGGGCGCTCCGGCACGTTCTGGGCCGGGCGTGATGCGGGCGCGCTCCGAATTTGACGCAGGCCGCTCTTTCGTAGTACTTTTCAGCCCTCGCAAATTAAGGAGAACCCAATGAGCGAAAGAACGTCGTTCACGCTGACGCAAAAAGACATCCCGACGCACTGGTACAACATCCTTGCCGATTTTTCCGAGCCGGTACCGCCCCCGCTGCATCCCGCGACCAAACAGCCGGTCACCCTGGCGGACATGACCGCGATCTTCCCCGAGAACCTCGTCATGCAGGAAATGAGCACGGAGCGGCACGTCGAAATTCCGGCGGAGGTTCGGGACATCTACGCCCTGTGGCGGCCCACCCCCCTGCTCCGCGCCGTCCGGCTGGAGAAGGCCCTTCAGACGCCCGCGCACATCTACTACAAGTACGAAGGCGCCAGCCCCGCCGGCAGCCACAAGCCGAACACGGCAGTCCCCCAGGCGTATTACAACAAGCAGGCCGGCACGAAGCGGCTGGCCACCGAGACGGGTGCGGGCCAGTGGGGTTCGTCGCTGGCCATGGCGTGCAAGATGTTCGACATCGAGTGCGTGGTGTACATGGTCAAGGTCAGCTACCACCAGAAACCCTACCGCAAGATGCTGATGCACACGTGGGGCGCGACGGTCCACTCCAGCCCGACGAAGCACACGCACGTGGGGCGCACGATTCTCGAGAAGGATCCGGAATGTCCGGGCAGCCTCGGCATCGCGATCAGCGAGGCGATCGAGGACACGGTGCACCACAAGGACACCAAGTACTCGCTCGGCAGCGTGCTGAACCACGTCTGCATGCACCAGACCGTCGTGGGCCAGGAGTGCATGAAGCAGATGGAGCTCGCGGGAGAGAAACCGGACATCGTCATCGGCTGCGTCGGCGGCGGCAGCAACTTCGCCGGCGTTTCGTTCCCTTACATTCGCGAGAAGATCGTCAACAAGGACCCGGTCCGCATTGTGGCGGTCGAACCCTCGGTCTGCCCCAAGCTGACCAAGGGCGAACACCGTTACGACTTCGGCGACACGGCGGGGATGACGCCCCTCCTGATGATGTACACGCTCGGTCACGACTTCATGCCGCCGGCGATTCATGCGGGCGGCCTTCGCTACCACGGCATGGCGCCGACCGTCAGCCACGCCCGAAAGCTGGGCTTGATCGAAGCGGTCTCCTACGAGCAGGCCAAGGTCTTCGAGAACGGCGTGCTGTTTGCGCAGAATGAAGGCATCGTGCCGGCGCCGGAGTCGTCCCACGCGATCACCGCGGCGGTGGATGAGGCCATCAAGGCGCGCGAGGAAGGCAAGAAACGCGTCATCCTGTTCAACCTCTCCGGACATGGACTGCTGGACCTGGCCTCGTACGACTCGTTCATGGCAGGGCACATGAAGAATGTGTGATGGTTAATCGGAAAGGAGGGGCGTCATGAGACTGTTCCTCGCCTTGATTCTCGGACTTTGGGCGTCCAGCGCGTGGGCGCTCAAAGTCGGCGATCCCGCGCCCGACGTCGCTGTTCAGGGAACGGGCGGCAAAGAGGTGAAGCTTTCGGACTTCAAGGGCTCGTGGGTCGTTTTGTACTTCTACCCGAAAGCCTTCACCCCAGGGTGCACGGCGGAGTCCTGCTCCCTGCGGGACGGCTACGAGGAGATCCGGAAACTCGGGGCAACCATCCTCGGCGTGAGCCTCGACAATGTCGCGACGCAGACCGATTTCAAGGCGAAGTACCACCTGCCGTTCGAGCTGCTCAGCGATTCCAGGAAGGAACTGTCCAAGGCGTTCGATTCCCTGGGGCTGGCCGGATTCATGGCGCAGAGAAAGACCTTCATTATCGATCCGGACGGAAAGATCGCGCATATCTTCGACAAGGTCAGCACCGCCTCGCATAACACGGAAGTCACCGATGTGTTGAGGAAGCTGCAGTCGAAATGAACGCGGTCCGCCATGTTTGATGTCGCGCTTTTCATCTTCCTGCTGACCTACATCGGCGTGGCCCTGGGAGAGGTTCCCGGCCTCGCCCTTGACCGTACGGGCATCGCGCTCCTGGGGGCGCTGGCCATGGTCGTCTCGGGGGTGGTTTCCGAGAAGGACGCCCTGCTGAGCGTGGACTACCCGACGATCGTCCTGCTGTACGCGCTCATGGTGGTCTCCGGCCAGCTCCGCCTCGGCGGTTTCTACACGTGGGTGGCTCTCAAGATCAGCCGGTTGACCGAACGGCCGGCGGCGTTTCTCCTCCTCGTCATGCTGGTCAGCGCGGTGCTGTCCGCCGTCATGGTCAACGACATCATCTGCCTGGCGTTCACGCCGATTCTCGCGGTGGCGATGCTCCGCGCGGGATTGAATCCGATCCCCTACCTGATCGGCCTTGCCGTCGCGAGCAACATCGGCTCCGCCGCAACGATCATCGGGAATCCCCAGAACATGCTCATCGGCCAGGTCGGCCGCCTGCACTTCGGCGATTTCCTTCTCTGGTGCGCGCCCCCCACGCTGATCAGCCTCCTGCTCTCGTACATGCTGATCGAGTTCCTGTACCGCGGGCGATTCAAGGCGGCAGCCTCCGCCGTCGGCGCCCAGCATGAAAGCTGGCCGTCCTTCGACCGGCACCAGAGCAGCAAGGGCCTCGTCGCGACGCTGATCCTCATGGGCTTGTTCTTCACCCCGGTCCCGCGCGAACTGAGCGCGATGACGATCGCCGGGCTCCTGCTGTGCAGCCGCCGGATGCAGACGCGGCAAATCCTGGACCTCGTGGACTGGCACCTCATTACGCTGTTCCTCGGGCTGTTCGTGGTGATCAAGGGAATCGAAACGACCCACCTGCCGGCCCTGTCCATCGAATGGCTGAAGGCGCACGGAATCGACATCGGGAACCTCTACGTGTTCGCGATGGTGTCCAACCTGCTGAGCAACCTGGTGAGCAACGTCCCCGCGACCATGGTGCTCGTGAAGTTCACCAGTGCCGCGACGCCGGAACCGTGGTATGTGCTGGCCTTGGCGACAACCTTTGCGGGGAACCTGTTCACCATCGGGAGCATCGCGAACCTGATCGTCATCGAGCAGGCAAAGATGTACGGGATCAACATCTCGTTCAGGGAACATGCCCGGATCGGAATTCCCGTGACGCTGGTGTCCATGGCGGTATTGATGCTGTGGATCTGGCTGCGGACGACACCGTTTTAAAAAGAGGAGACATGAAACCCATGACCCATATCATCCTTTTCCTCCTGATCGGCCTTCTCGCCGGCGTTTTGAGCGGACTGCTCGGGATCGGCGGCGGCGTGATCATCGTGCCGGCGCTGGTGTTTATTTTCGGATACACCCAGCACCTGGCGCAGGGCACGACTCTCGCGCTGATGATCCCGCCGATCGGAATCCTGGCGGCCTGGACGTATTACAGGCAGGGCGACGTCAACCTGACGGCGGCCGCATTCATCTGCCTTGGATTCGTGATCGGCGGCCTGTTCGGCGCGCGCTTCGCCACGGTCATTCCCGACCTGGTCCTGCGGCGATTGTTCGGCGTTCTGTTCCTGGTCATCTCGGTGCGGATGATTATCGGGAAATAGCGGCGAGGCAACTACCCGATGGCCCTGCGCGAGTGCTGATGCAAGGCCAGATCGGCCAGTACGAGCGCCGCCATCGACTCGACGATCGGAACGGCGCGCGGAACGACGCATGGATCGTGACGCCCCTTGGCCTCCAACACGGCAGGGTTTCCATCGAAGTCAACCGTCTTCTGCGGAAGACTGATCGTCGCCGGCGGTTTGAAAGCGACGCGGAAGACGATCGGCATTCCGTTGGAAATACCGCCCTGAACACCCCCGCTCCAATTCGTCGCCGTGCCCAGTCCCCCGCCCTTCTTCACGAACGGGTCATTGTGCGCCGAGCCGCGCATGCGCGCGCCCGCGAAACCGGATCCGATCTCGAAACCCTTGGTCGAGGGGATGGACAGCATGGCCTGCGCGAGCTTCGCCTCCAGCTTGTCGAACACCGGCTCGCCGAGCCCTGCGGGAACACTCCGGCAGACACACGTGATGACGCCGCCGACGGAGTCGTTCGCCGCGCGCACGTCCCCGATGACGCTCTCCATCTTCGCGGCCGACGCCGGGTCCGGACAACGTACAATCGATTGGTCCACGTCCGCGCGCTTCAATGTCGTCTCCGCCAGGTCCGGCGCGTCGACAGGCCCCACGGAACTGACCCAGGCCACGATGTGAACGCCGAAGCGTTCGCGCAGAAACTTCTCGGCGATCGCGCCGGCGGCCACGCGCCCGATCGTCTCGCGCGCGCTGGACCGGCCGCCGCCGCTCGAAGCGCGGACGCCGTACTTCATCTGGTAGGTGTAGTCCGCGTGGGAAGGCCGGGGGATGTGGAGCATTCCCTTGTAGTCGCCCGGTTTTTGATCGCGGTTGGCAACCAGCAGGGCAATCGGTGTGCCGAGGGTGAGCCCGTTTTCGACGCCGGACAGAATCGTGACGGCATCCGCTTCATCCCGCGGCGTTGTGACGGCGCTCTGGCCGGGCCGGCGGCGGTCGAGTTGGGGCTGGATATCCTTCTCGCTCAACTCCATCCGGGGCGGACACCCGTCCACCACGGCCCCCACACCCTTGCCGTGCGATTCGCCGAACGTCGTCACCGTGAAAATTGTCCCAAACGTACTCGACATGCTCGCCTTCCTGTTGAGGCACTGTAGCCTCTGTCCGCGTTTGAGAAAAGCGGATTCTGTCCGGCATTCGCAGGACACACACTCCCACGAGTCAGCTCTCCTGAGGACTTTCTTCCGCCCTCCCGGGCCTGTCGGAGCACGCGGGTATGGGCACCGACTGTAACCCGCTGTCCGCCCCCAGGGCGCCTGTTGACAATAGGCACACAACGTAGTATTCTTTTTTCCATGAAACAGGTCCGCTGGGACGACGAGAAGAACGAACGGCTCAAAAGGGAAAGAGGCGTCTGTTTTGAGCAAATCGTGGTCCTGTTGGAGCAGAACTCCTTGCTCGATATTGTCGACCACCCGAATCAGGAGAAATATCCGGGACAGAAAATGGCCATAGCCGAAATCGATGGATATGCATACCTCGTGCCCTACGACCAACGCGGGGACGAGATAGAGCTGAAAAGCATCATTCCCAGTCGCAAGGCAACACACAGGTACTTGGGAGACAGTCATGAAAAAACCGATTCTTGATCCGACAGAAAAGAAGCTCCTCGAATCTTTCGAACGAGGAGAATGGAAACCGACCCGGCATCGCGAAGCGGAAATGGCCAAGCTGCAGCACTACGCCCGCAACACTCTTCAGAAGAACAAACGAATCAATATTCGACTATCGGAGAGAGACTTGGTCGGCATCCAAACCAGAGCGGTCGAAGAGGGGCTTCCGTACCAAACCCTGATTTCCAGCGTTTTGCACAAGTATCTTCGCGGGACGCTGACAGAAAAAAAGAGGGCCTGACAAGAGGCGCCAAGATGCTCGCCTGCCTACGTGGCAGGCTCAAGCCTGAGGCGTGACGTTTCAACGATGAATTCGATCTACCACGTCAAGCAGTTTGATGATCAAGTCTTCGGCCTGGCGTATCGGCCCAGCCTCGCGCCGGAGCGGAGTGACGACACCGACTTCTACGGGGAGTTCTACCGGCCGGTGCCGCGCGAGTTCTCGGCCGCAAACCAGGAAGTGCTCCGGCAGGCGCTGATGGAGACGCCCGACGTGCGTTGCATCCTGGAAATCGGCGTCCAGCGCAACCCACTCCCTGAATCCTCCACCGGCATCCTCCTGCGAAACAAGGCCGCCAACGCCATCTTCATCGGCATCGACATCGAGGACAAGAGCCACCTCGCCGACGAGTCCCGCGGGATTTTCACCATCCAGGGGGATTCAGGCGATCGATCGCCGGTGTACGCCCTCATGGCGCGCCTCGGAATCGCCGCCATCGACTTCCTGTTCATCGACGGCTGGCATTCCGTCAATCAGTGCGTTGCGGACTGGCGGTACGTCGAGCGGCTATCACCCCGGGGCACCGTCGCGATGCACGACACAAACGTCCACCCCGGCCCCGTGCTCGTCTTCGACGCCATTGATGAACGCCTGTTCGACAAGAAGAAGTACTGCACCGAAGGACCCGATTGGGGCATCTCCGTCATCCGGAGGAAATGACCGTTCCTGCCGCTCGCGCAGACGGCGATGTTGAGATGCGACCCTTTCGCCCCGTAACACACACGAATACCACGGACTTCCCCTTCCGTGTCCATCCGTGTTCATCGGTGTTTCAATTTCCTCCCCTTGCCCCAATCCCGCAATGAGGTACAATGCGGGGCAAGGGGGTACGCTGTCGCGATAGGTAACGCATTACCCAAGCCGGTTACAGCCAGATTAGACCACGCGTTACAGTTGCTAATAGAGACACGCGTTACCCATTAAACGTTCGGTGAAAAGAAGATGACAGACCTGACCAAAGGACTACAGCTCACGACACCGCCGAAATTCGTCCCGTGGCGAATCCGCGATCTGGAACTCGAAGACCTGTTTGACGGCTTCGCCCTCAAGAAGGTCAAACGCGGATACTACACGCTCAAATGCGAACCGCTACCAGGCCTCCACTGTATCCTTGGCTTCCACCTTCATGAGTATGACGTCCTGACAGAGTTCGAGTTCTTCGTCCTCTGGAAAGACGAAAGCGAAATCAAGGAATCTTACGCGATGTTCCAGAAGTGTTTTGAGCAAGAGTTCGGCCCCCCGACCAAGACGACCTCCGGATCGGAGGGATTTCCATCTCATGAGTGGACCGTACCCGGTGCAGAAATCATTCACCTCGTGCGAGAACGCCACGGGCCAGAGGAACTGATGAGGATCAGGAGAAGATAGAACACCGAACCAGCGGGTGGAGCGTACGTCTCGCCCGCGGCGGGCGATCCGTCCGCTCACCC
>ERZ1645192.4775-NODE-4775-length-10666-cov-7.499670_pt1 | contig 10666 bp, 7 predicted proteins | sample MGYA00575354_ERZ1645192 | MGnify/ENA primary metagenome ERZ1645192 (study PRJEB40844, sample SAMN11349763) | freshwater sediment metagenome | isolation source: river sediment | host: Sediment | place: India: Faizupur Khadar , New Delhi | collected 2017-02-21 ...
GCGCGTCGCAGTTTCGAAGCCGCCCTGCGCCTGGCACCGGACTCCGCCGATCTGCAGCAGGCCCTGCTCTGGCTGTTCATCGACAGCAACGACGCGACCGCCCTGCGCCGGACGCTGGCCAGCCACGAACTGAGCTGGCGTGCCAACCCGGCCCTGCACGATGCCCTGGCGGCCAGTCACCAGGCCCTGTCGCAACCCCAGGTCGCCCTCCAGCGCTATCTCAACCCGCGTGTCGCAGCCCACCGGGACGACTTCCTGTGGCTGATGAATTACGCCGACGCACTGGACCAGAACCAGCAGTCCGACCGTGCCTGGCGCCTGCGCCGGCATCTGCTGTCCGCCGAGTGGCAGGCTGCCCGCGGCGGGCGCACGCTGCACGCAGCCCGCCAGCGCTGGCTGAGCGAGGAGGGCCTGGACGAAACGCGGCGCCTCGCCCGGGTCCGCCTGCTGCTGACCCAGCGCCCGGGTGACGCCGGCCTCGACGCCCTGCGCGAGCTGCTGCGCCTCGACGGGGGCGGGCATGGGCGCTATTCCAATGCCGCCGCCGAAACCGCCATCGGCTGGCTGCAGGACCGCGCCGAGTACAGCGCCGAGCGCGCCTTCCTCTGGCAGCAATACGCCCGCAGCCGGGGCAGCCAGGCCAAGCGCCCGCTCTGGGCCGAAATCACCGTCGCCCTGGCCGAACAGGACAAGGCCGCCAGCGGGCAATTGCTGGAACGCTTCGATGCCAGCCTGTCGCGCTACGATCGGGTCAATGCCGCCCGCCTGGTGGACGACCTGCGCCTGGCGCAAAGTGCCGCCTTCGAGACGCAGAGCGAACAGACCGACGACGATCCGACCCATCAGCAACTGACCGAAACCCTGCTCGCCTTCAGCCACCATGCCGGCCTCGACATCACGCAGCGCAAGCTGGGCAGCATCGATGAACGGGCCAGCACGGCACGCCATCACCTGGCAATCAGCCCACGCCTGGCGCTCGATGTCGAATGGGGGCGCATCGCCCGCACGGTGCGCGACAACAACGTTTTTGCCGCCGCCCCCGACGAGGAAATGGCCGGCGCCCGCCTGTTCTGGCGGCAAGCCAAGGGCGAAACGCTGTTCCGCATCGAACGACGCGAGAGCTTCGACGACTACACCCCGCTGCAACTCACCCAGCGCCTGCGCCTCGACGACCGGCTCAGCCTCGATCTCGCCATCGGCCGCAAGCTGCCCAGCCAGGAGAGCATCGCCCTGCGCCTGGCCGGCATGAAGGACCAGCAGGCAGTCAGCCTGAACTACACGCCGACCCGGCTTGACCAGATCCAGCTCGAACACCGCCGGGAAGACTACCGCTTGCAGAACGGCGAAGCACTGGGTAACGGCAGGCACACCGGCATCAGCTACAACCACAGCCTGCGCCTGGACACGCCCGACCTGCAACTCGGCGCCTTCTGGTCGACCCATCGCTTCGACCGTGACGCATTTTCCGACAGCGGCCAGTTGGCGCGCTATTACCGCGACCTCCTGGGCTCGCCTCAGAAAGACCTCTATGCCAGCGTGACGGCGCTGCCGGCCAATACCTTCGTTCCCGACAGCTTCCGCTTCTACGGCCTGCGCCTGTCCTCCAACCAGCGCTACGCGCAGGAATACACCCGCGCCTGGCAGCCCTTCGGCAGCCTGGGCCTGACCCGGCACTCCGAGCTCGGCACCGGCTACGACCTGCGCATCGGCCTTGCCGGCAGCCTGTTCGGCGCGGATCATCTGGCGCTGAGCGGCGGCCTGGCCAAATCCGGCCTGCAGACCGGCGGCCTGGTGCGCGAACTGCAGATCACCTACCGAATCCATTACTGAATCCCGTTCTTTCGACAGGAAACCACCATGACCCCTCGCTCCTCCCTCCTTCTCCGCCTGCGCGGCCTGCTCCTCGTCGGGCTCGCCCTGCTCGCCGCCGCCTGCTCGACCCTCGACCGCGGCCAGCCGCCCGTCCTGGAGCGCCAGGCGAGCTGGACCGTCCTGCCCTTCACCAACCACACCGAGACGCCGCTGGCCGGCAGCCGGGCCGAGGCGATCGCCGAGTCGCTGCTCGGCGGCCAGGGCGTCGGCCGCATCCGCCACTACCCGGGGGCCAAGGCGCAGGAAGCGCTGTTCGACGGCACCGGCGAGCGCGAACAACGCCAGGCGGCCCTCGCCTGGGCGCAGGAACAAGGCATCCGCTACGCGCTGGCCGGCACCGTCGAGGAATGGCGCTACAAGGTCGGCGTCGATGGCGAACCGGCCGTCGGCCTGACCCTGCAGATCATCGACGTGGCAAGCGGCGACACGCTGTGGAGCGGCACCGGCGGCAAGAGCGGCTGGAGCCGCGAGGCCCTCGCCGCCGTCGCCCAGCAATTGATCCGCGACCTGCTGCAAGCCGGCCTGGCCGGCCGCCGCTGAGGCCCGCCCCCCGTGCCTGCCCGCCATCCCGCCGGACTGGAAAAGCTGCGTCGCCACCTGCGGGGCAGTCTCGACCTGAGCACCCTGGCCAGCCGCCTGTTCGGCCTGCGCGGCCCGGTTCTCGGCCAGCTGACCTCGACCAGCGTGCGACCGGCCGCCGTGCTCGGCGAAGTCGTCTTCCTGCCGCTGATCGCCGTCGGGCTCGGTCTCTGGCTGAATCCGGCCGACCCGCTGTGGATCGATGCCGCCTTCCCGTGGCCCTGGTTCGCCCCGCTGATTCTCGCCCTGCGCTATGGCCCGCTGCCCGGGCTGGCCGGTTCCGGCCTGCTGCTTGCCGCCTGGCTGCTGCTCAATGTCGGGCACACCGACGACTTCCCCAAGCTGTTCTTCCTCGGCGGCCTGATCCTGATCATGCTGGCCGGCGAGTTCTCCAGCCTGTGGCTGGCCCGCACCCGGCGGGCGGAAACCGTCCAGCTCTACCTCGACCAGCGCCTGGAGAACCTGACCCGCCAGTACTACCTGCTGCGCCTGTCGCACGACCGCCTGGAGCAGGACCTGATCAGCCGGCCGATCTCGATGCGCGACGCCCTGCTCAAGCTGCGCGGCCTGAGCGATCCGGGCGACGACCCGGCGACCGGCGCCGAAACGCTGCTCCGTCTGCTCGCCCAGTACTGCCAGCTCGAATCGGCCGCCCTGCACGAACTGGACGAAAGCGGCCGGGTGGTTCGACCGCTGGCCAGCATCGGCACGGTCTCGCCGCTTGCCACCGACGACCCGCTGGTCCGCCAGGCACTCGACAACCGCCGCCTTTGCCACGTCCGCCAGGCAGTCGCCCAGGACGAAGCCAGCACGCGCTATCTGATCGTGGCACCGCTGACCAACCTGAACGGTGCCCTCTACGGCCTGCTGACCGTTGAAGAAATGCCCTTCTTCTCGCTGCAGGAAGAGGCCCTGCAAACCATCAACCTGCTGCTCGGTTACTACACCGACGGCCTGGCAACACAGGAACTGGCGGCGCCGATCCTGGCCGAACTGCCGGCCTGCCCGGCCAGCTTTGCCTTCGAAGCGCAACGCCTGGCCCACCTCTGCCAGGTCACCGACATCCCCAGTGTCGTTGTCGCCCTCGAAATCCTGCCCCGTGCCGTGGCCGAGGACATACCGCTGCAGCTGGCCCGGATGAAACGCGGTCTCGACGAAAACTGGCTGGTGGTCGGCCCCGAGAAACAGGTCCTCGCCAGTCTGATGCCGCTCGGCGATTATTCGACGGCCGAGGGCTACATTGCCCGTCTCGAAACCTGGGCGCAGCAAAAGAGTGGCCTGTCGCTGGCCGAACTGGGCCTCTTCCCGCACACCCTGCTCCTCGACGCCACCCCGCCGGGCAGCCTGCTCAAGCGCATCCAGCAACTGGCCCATGCTTAACGCCAAGCTCGGCCTGTCGGCCGCCCTGCTCGAAATCAATGCCTGGAGCGGCCCGCTGCTCTTCGAGAGCAACTCCGACCTCGTGCTGCTCTGGTATCTGGGCGGGCATGCCCTGGCCAGCCTGCTGCTCGCTGCCTTCGTCCAGGCCCTGCTGCCGCCCACCCGCACCCGGCCGCGCTGGGCAACCCTGCTGCTCCTTGCCGGTTTCAGCTATGCCGTACCGATTGCCGGCTTTGTCTGCGTGCTGGCCGGCAGCCTGCTGCTGCGCTTCTACAAGCTGACCCCGGCCGCCGGCAGTTTCGAATCCTTGCAACTGCCCGATTTCGACCCGCACCTGCGCTCGCAAGGCGTCTTTCGCCAGGCCGGGCTGCGCTCCATCCTGAACAACAGCCAGGTGCCGATGCACACCCGCCTGGGTGCCATGGTCGCCCTGCAATACGTACCGGGGCGCGTTGCCTCGCCACTGTTGCGCGACGTGCTGAGCGACCCGGCCGAAGACATCCGCCTGCTCGCCTACGGCATGCTCGACAACCAGGAGAAGCGCATCAACCGGGCGATCGACGACGAACTGCAGCAGTTCGGCCAGGCCACGACCGACGCCGCCCGGCTGGCAGCGGCGCAGCGCCTGTCCGACCTCTACTGGGAACTGGTTTACCAGCGCCTGGCCCTGGGCGATCTGCGCCAGTACGCCATTGACGAATCGCTGCGCTATTGCGAGCAGGTGCTCGCCGAACATCCTGCCTCGGCCGCCATGATCCTGCGGCGCGGCCGCCTGCGCCACGAGCAGGGCGACTACGCGGCGGCCGAAGCGGACTACCGGCAGGCCCAGGCGCTCGGCCTGCCGGCCACCCGCGTCCTGCCCTACCTGGCCGAGGCGCGTTTCGAACAGCGCGACTTCGCCGGCGCCAGCCGCCTGGTGCAGGAGTTGTCCGCCTGGAACTCCCTGCCCCGCCTGCGCCCGATCGTCGATTACTGGACCCGTGCATGACATTCCCCACCGCCGACCGCGCCGACATCGCCCTGCTGCTGGAAGGAACGTTTCCCTACGTCAGCGGCGGCGTCTCGAGCTGGGTCAACCAGATCATCCGGGCCTTTCCGGAATACCGCTTTGCCATCGTCTTCCTCGGCAGCCGGCGCGAGGACTACGGCGACCCCAAATACCCGCTGCCCGACAACGTCGTGCATTTCGAGGCGCATTACCTCTACGACGACCTGGTCAGCCGCGCCGAGCCGGCCAGCCGGCCGGGCAACGGCGAGGCCTACGCGCTGATCGAGCAGATGCATGAGCATTTCGCTCCCGACCAGCCGGTCGCCAGCGCCCTCCAGGAATTCCGGTCCGTTGCCCGCCAGATGCTGCCGGGCGGCCGGCTGACCGCCGACGATTTCCTGTACAGCGAGGCTTCCTGGGAAATGATCTGCGACCACTACCGGCGCTTCTGCACCGACCCGTCCTTCGTCGATTATTTCTGGACCGTGCGCATCATGCATACGCCGCTCTGGAAGCTCGCCCGCGTCGCCAAGGACTTGCTGCCGGTGCGCGTGCTGCACTCGGTATCGACCGGCTATGCCGGTTTCCTCGGCGCCCTGCTGCACCAGACCCGGGACGTGCCGCTGGTCCTCTCCGAGCACGGCATCTACACCAAGGAACGCAAGATCGACCTGTTCAAGAGCGAGTGGATCCGCGACAACCGCAATGTCTTCCAGCGCGACCCGACCGAACTCTCCTACTTCCGGCAGATGTGGATCGGTTTCTTCGAGTGGCTGGGCCGCTTCTGCTACGACGCCGCCGATCCCATCGTCGCCCTCTACGAAGCCAACCGCCTGCGCCAGGTGGCCGACGGCGCGCCGGACGGGCGCACCCAGAACATCCCCAACGGCATCGCGCTGGCCCGCTTCGCCCCGCTGCGCGCCCTGCGGCCGGCCGAGCCGCCGCCGGTGCTCTGCCTGATCGGCCGCGTCGTGCCGATCAAGGACGTCAAGACCTTCATCCGCGCCATGCGCCGGGTGGTCAACCGGATGCCCGCCGCGGAAGGCTGGATCGCCGGGCCGGAAGACGAGGACAAGGCCTACGCCGCCGAGTGCCACGCCCTGGTGCGCAGCCTGGGCCTGGAAAACCATGTCCGTTTCCTCGGCTTCCAGAAGGTCGAAGACCTGATGCCGAAGATCGGCCTGACCATCCTGTCGTCGATCAGCGAAGCGCTGCCGCTGGTCATCCTCGAGGGCTACGCGGCCGGCGTGCCGACGGTGTCCACCGACGTCGGCTCCTGCCGGCAACTGGTCGAAGGGCTGGACGACGCCGACCGGGCGATCGGCCCTTCCGGCGCCATCGTCAACATCGCCGACCCACAGGCCCTGGCCGATGCCGCCGTCGCCCTGCTCGCCGACGGCGAGGCCTGGCAGGCCGCCAGCCGGGCGGGGATCGCCCGCGTCGAACGCTACTACACCGACCGCATGATGTTCGACCGCTACCGGCAGGTCTACGACGGCGCCTTCGCACGCTGCCCGGAGGCGCGCTGATGGCCGGCATCGGTTTCGAACTGCGCCGCCTGCTGCGCAAGAACACCCTGATCGGCCTGGTCGAGGCCTACGCCTACGCCGGCATCATCGGCTCCGGCCCGTGGGTGTTCTCCATCGTCGGCATCCTGCTCATCGGCCTGTTCAGCGCCAGCCTGGTGGTGCCCAGCTTCCTGGTCACGCAATTCCAGACCTCGGTCACCTACCTGGTGGCCGGCAGCCTGATCCTGACCGGCCTGGTCCAGCTCGCCTTCACCCGCTTCATTTCGGACCGCCTGTTCGAGAAGAAACGCGAACAAGTGCTGCCCAACCTGCACGGACTGCTGCTCATCGTCATCCTGGCCGCCAGCCTGCTCGGCAGCCTGCTCCTCTTTGTCGCCCTGCCCGGCCTTGGCGTAGCCTACCGGCTGCTGATGCTGGCCGGCTTCGTCATCATGTGCGCGGTGTGGGTACTCACCGTGCTGCTCTCCGGCATGAAACGCTACCAGGCCATCGTGCTGCTCTTCGCCGGCTCCTATGCCCTGATCGTCGTCCTTTCCCTCCTGCTGCGTCCGCTCGGTCTGGAAGGCCTGCTCGGCGGCTTTGTCTTCGGCAATCTGGTTCTCCTCTGCGGCATGTGGCTGCTCACCGTGCACGACTTCGCCGACCCCGGCCCTTTTTTGCGCTTCGACTTCCTGCGCCGGGAACTCGCCTACCCGACACTGATGGCCATCGGCTTTCTGTACAACCTCGCGGTGTGGGCCGACAAGTTCATGTTCTGGTACTTCCCGCCGACCTCCGAGCCGATCATCGGCAGCTTCCGCGCCTCGCTGATCTACGACCTGCCGGTCTTCCTCTCCTACCTGTCGATCATCCCCGGCATGGCGGTTTTCCTGGTCCGCATCGAGACCGATTTCGTCGAGTACTACAACAAGTTCTACGATGCGGTGCGCGGCGGTGGCTCGCTGGAATTCATCGAGAACATGCGTGACGAGATGGTGTATTCGATCCAGCAGGGGCTCGGCGAAATCGGCAAGATACAGACCCTGGCGATCCTCACCACCTTCGTCGCCGGCCCGGCCCTGCTCGACGCCCTCGGCATCTCGCAGCTCTATCTGCCGCTGCTTTACGTGCAGGTCATCGGCGCCGGGCTGCAGGTCGCCCTGATGGCCGTGCTCAACGTCTTCTTCTATCTCGACCAGCGGCGCATCGTGCTCTTCCTGTGCGTCGAGTTCCTGCTCCTCAACGTGCTGTTCACCGCCGCCACGCTATGGCTCGGTGCCGCACTGTACGGCTATGGCTTCACGCTCGCCGTGCTGCTCACCCTGGCTTCCGGGCTCGTGCTGCTCTCCCGCCAGCTGAGTCGCCTGGAGTACGAGACTTTCATGCTGCAATAAGCCACCAACCTTGGTAATCTGGCTGCGGGGCGATTGTCCCGCTTCGGAGAGTTACAACGTGTCCGCACCCACGCTTCACATCACCACCTTCAACATCCACAAGGGCTTTTCACAATTCAACCGGCGGATGATGGTGCATGAATTGCGCGAACGCCTGCGCCACCTGAACCCGGACATTGTCTTCCTGCAGGAAGTGCAGGGCCTGCATCTGGGCCATGCCGAGAACCACGACAACTGGCCGGACTCGCCGCAGCACGAGTTCCTCGCCGAAGAGGTCTGGGCCGCCTCGGCCTACGGCCGCAACATGATTTACGACCACGGCCACCACGGCAACGCCATCCTGTCGCGCTTCCCCATCCTGCACGCGCACAACCAGGATGTCACCCACCTGCAATTCGAGAAGCGCGGCCTGCTGCATTGCCAGATCAAGCTGCCGGAAGGCCCGGCGGCGCATTGCGTGTGCGCCCACCTGTCGCTGTTCGGCTATTCGCGCCGCAAGCAGATGGACGCCCTGGCCAACTACCTGGAAAAGCAGGCCGACCCGGCTACCCCGCTGATCATTGCCGGCGATTTCAACGACTGGCGCAACCGGGCGGGCGAACATCTCGCCCACCGCCTCGGCCTGCGCGAGGTGTTCAGCGGCCCGAAGGGCGCGCCGGCACGCAGCTTCCCGGCGGCGATGCCGATGTTCCGGCTCGACCGCATCTATGTGCGCGGCTTCGACATCCGGCGTACCGAGGTGCATCACGGCCAACCGTGGTCGGCCATATCCGACCATGCGGCGCTGTCGGCCCACCTGGCGAGGCATGGCCGCTGAATTCCTGCCGGGCAACCGGCTGACCCTGCTCAATTCGGGGAGCGACTACTTTCCCGCGCTGCTCGCCGCCATCGGCGGGGCGCAAACCGAGATCTATCTTGAGAGCTACATCTTCGCCGATGACGAAATCGGCCACGAGGTCGCCAGCGCGCTGTGCCAGGCGGCCGAGCGCGGCGTACTGGTCAATGTCACGGTCGATGGCTTCGGCGCCCGCAATTTCGCGGCCGACTTCCTGCCCATGCTCACCTCGGCCGGCGTCCGTGCCATGTACTACCGGCCGGAGATCGGGCGCTTCCACCTCAAGCGCCATCGCCTGCGCCGCCTGCACCGCAAGCTGGTGGTCATCGACGCAAAAATCGCCTTCGTCGGTGGCATCAACATCATCAGCGACGACAACGCGCCGCCCGAACTGCGCCCGCATTACGACTACGCGGTGCGCATCGAGGGGCCAACCCTGGCGCAGGTTCACCACGCCGTCCGCCGCATGTGGGAAATCGTTTCCTGGGCCAACTTCAAGCGCCGTTTCCGCCACACCCCGATCAACGCCCCCTGCTGCACCATCGCCGGCGAGCAGACTGCCGCCTTCCTGATCCGCGACAACATCCGCCACCGCAACGACATCCTCAACGCCTACCTCGACGCCATCGACGCGGCGCGCGAGGAAATCATCATCGCCAACGCCTATTTCATGCCCGGCGTGCGTTTCGGCCGCGCCCTCTACGCCGCCGCCCAGCGCGGCGTGCGCATCACGGTGCTGCTCCAGGGCAAGACCGACCACCAGCTGCTGCGCTATGCCACGCAAGCGCTGTATGCCGCCGCCCTGCGCGCCGGCATCCGCATCTTCGAGTATGAAAAGAGTTTCATGCACGCCAAGGTAGCGGTGATCGACGGGACATGGGCGACGGTCGGCTCCTCGAACATCGATCCGTTCAGCCTGTTGCTGGCCAAGGAAGCCAACCTCGTCGTGCGCGATGCGCTATTCGGCAGCGAACTGCGCAACAGCCTCAAGCAGGCCATCGCCGAGGGCGCCCACGAGTTGCAGGCCGAGGACCTCAGCCGCCAGCCCTGGCACTCCCGCCTGCTGCGCTGGCTGGCCTACGGCATGGTGCGGGCGATGGTCGGCATTGCCGGCTACGGCCAGCGCCACTGGCACAGTCACGACATCAAGCCGGAAGGACGATAAGCGCCTGCCGCGGAACGGCGGCAAAGGACCAATGGGCGCGCGCCCAGGCCCATACCTCGGCAACGCTGGCGCGGCTGAGTTCGCCGGGTACGGCCTGGCCGAGAAAGCGCAGCGCCGCGACCAGCTCGGCACTTGCCTGATCGACCCGCAAGGCTTGCGCCAAGGTCTGCTTGGAGAGCTTTTCGCCAGCCGGGTTGGCGGCGACCGGCAGATGGGCGTAAACCGGCTCGGGGTAGCCCAGGCTGCGTTGCAAGGCGATCTGGCGCGGCGTCGAGGCGAGCAGGTCGGCACCACGCACGACATGGGTGATGCCCTGCCAGGCGTCATCGACCACCACCGCCAGCTGATAGGCGAACAGCCCGTCGGCGCGGCGCAGCACGAAGTCGCCGACATCGTCTTCCAGGTGCTGGACGATCCGTCCCTGCAAACGATCGATGAAGACGATCTCGCCGTTATCCACGCGCAGGCGCCAGGCCCGCGCCGCCCGGCCATCCGGCAGGCCCTTGCGGCAGGTGCCCGGGTAAGCCAGGCCGCCATCGATGGCGGCATGCGTGGCCGAGTCGGCGATCTCCTTGCGCGAGCAGGCGCAGCCGTAGGCCAGCCCGGCCTGCTTCAATTCTTCCAGCGCCGCGCCATAGGCCGCCAGCCGCTGGCTCTGGTAAAGCACGGGTCCATCCCATTCGAAGCCGAAAGCGGCCAGGGTGCGCAGGATGTCATCGGCCGCCCCCGGCACATTGCGCGAGGTGTCGACATCCTCCATGCGCAGCAGCCAGGCGCCCCCCTGCTGCCGCGCATCCAGGCAACTGCCGAGCGCCGCGATCAGCGAACCGAAATGCAGCGGGCCGGTGGGAGAAGGCGCGAAACGTCCGCAGTAGGGAAAGGGCATCGACGACGGCGGGAAAAGGGGCTGGAGCTGCGCAATTTTAAGGCCAAGCGCCCGGCAAG
>ERZ1645192.4777-NODE-4777-length-10663-cov-6.638763_pt1 | contig 10663 bp, 7 predicted proteins | sample MGYA00575354_ERZ1645192 | MGnify/ENA primary metagenome ERZ1645192 (study PRJEB40844, sample SAMN11349763) | freshwater sediment metagenome | isolation source: river sediment | host: Sediment | place: India: Faizupur Khadar , New Delhi | collected 2017-02-21 ...
AAGGCTTTCAAAGAAAGAGGTGCATGCTGATGGACTACAAAAGCGCCGGTCTTTCAGACTCGGAATATAAACGCATAAACGAACTTCTTGAAAGGGAGCCCAACCCCCTTGAGACTCAGCTGATCGGAGTGATGTGGTCAGAGCACTGCAGTTACAAATCGACAAAAAGGCTTCTTAAGACATACCCCTCGAAGGGAAAATACGTTCTCCAGGGACAGGGGGAAAATGCGGGCGTCGTTGATATGGGTGAGGGATGGGGTTTTGCATTCAAAGTAGAGAGCCATAACCACCCGTCTGCAGTAGCGCCTTTCCAGGGAGCCGCCACTGGCGTAGGAGGCATAATAAGGGACATAATAGCCATGGGTGCCCGACCCTCGGTCTCAATGGACGGGCTGTTCTTCGGCGATCCTTCACTTAAAAAAACAGAAAACCTCTCAAAGGGCATAGTTGAAGGGATAGGAGCATACGGCAACGCAGTCGGCGTTCCGATCACAGGGGGAAAGACATTCTACTCTCCCTGCTACACTGACAACCCACTCGTAAACGCTTTCAGCGCAGGCTTCGTCCGTCTTGACAAGATGGCAAGCTCACAGACAGCAAAGAAGGGAGACCTTGCAGTCCTCCTTGGATCTAAAACAGGACGTGACGGAATCGCAGGCGCTTCTTTCGCCTCCCGTGAACTTGATGAGGACTCAAAAGCAAGCAAGCCTCAGATACAGATAGGCGACCCTTTTGAAGAAAAACTGCTGATCGAATGCTGCATGGACCTTCTCGACAAGGACCTTATCGCCTCAATGCAGGATATGGGTGCCGCAGGCATCCTGTCATCCTCGAGCGAGATAGCCCACAAGAGCGGATGCGGTATAGACATAACCGTAGAAAAGATCCCCCTCCGGGAAAAGGGAATGGCTCCGTGGGAGATATTCCTCTCAGAGTCACAGGAACGCATGCTTCTGATAGTTGAAGAGAACAAACTTGATCCTGTCTTCGCCTTGGCAGCCCATTACGGACTTGACTGCGCGGTAGTCGGAATGATGACTGATTCGCACCGTTACAGGGTCTATGAAAATGGTGAACTTATAGCTGACCTTCCTACCTCCATACTGGGAGACACTCCGGAAGTGATATGGCCGTCGGCAGAACCGGCAAATATCAAGGAAAGAATTGCCATTGACCCTTCAAATCTTAAATCGATCGATCCGGAAAATGACCTTCTGTCCCTGATAAGCTGCCCCAACGGCAGAAGCAAGCACGGGATCTGGGAGCAGTATGACTCTATGGTCCAGCTGCATACGATAGAGGGACCGGGATCACCTGTTGCTGTGGTCGAAGTCCCGGATACTGAAAGGGCATGTCTGCTCACAATGGAAGCTGAGCCCAACAAGTGCTGGACTGACCCCTATATGGGCGCCTCAGAAACTATGGCTCTTTCACTGAGAGGGCTCTGGATATCGGGTGCAGAAATATTGGGGATGACAAACTGCCTCAACTTTGCCTCACCCGAGGCTCCGGAAAAATTCTATGAACTGGAACAGTCCATCAAAGGTCTCGCAGACACATGCAGAAGCCTTGACTGTCCGGTAGTGTCAGGCAACGTAAGCCTCTACAACGAGACAGCAAGCGGACAGATCTACCCCACTCCCCTGGTCGTAACTGCCGGTCTTCTTGTAAACAGAAACAGACGTCTTGCATCAGGAAATGCACGATCCGGAGACATTCTCTGCGTTGTAGGAGATCTTTGCGGTTCACTGGGAGCTTCGCGCTACCAGGTAATGAAAAATGGCAGACCTCTCGGTAAAACAGTCGAACCGGATCATGATAAGGAAAAGGCTTTTAGGGAAAGGGCAATGAAAACTGCTTCCTCCGGGGCCGCATCTTCCGGACGCGCTGTCGCAGGCGGAGGTCTTGCTGTTGCAATTGCAAACGAGGCGATAGCTTCAGACAGTGGCATCAATGTCAATATAAGCTCATCGCTTGCAGCAGAAGAGCTTCTCTTCTCAGAAGGGGGAGCACGGGCCATATATGCCGTTCCCAAAGAAAAAGTCCCTTCTTTTGAAAAGATCTGGGAAGGTTTTGCCTGCACAAAGATCGGTAATGTCGGTGGAGATAAGTTTGAATGGAAAGACATGTTCAGCGTTGATCTGTCAAAACTGAAAAAAGCCTTTATGGAGGGCTGTTTCTAAAAATGTGCGGCGTTTTCGGCGCTTACAGCATGAGCGGCTCCTCTGTGCTTGAGGATGTCTATCTTGGTCTCTGTGCGCTTCAGCACAGGGGACAGCTTTCTGCGGGCGTGGCATGGATAGAGGACGGTACTGTCAACATCAAGAAGGGGATGGGACTGGTCCACGAAGCGCTTAGCCAGAACTGTCTTTCCCACATACACGCTGATACTGCAATAGGACATGTAAGGTACGCCACAGCAGGAGGCACCAGGATAGAAGACTGCCAGCCCCTCGGAGCAAATTATTCCCAGGGGCCCGTAGCAATAGCCCACAACGGGAACCTGACAAACGCCCATGGTCTCAGCGGCTATCTTGAAAACAAAGGGGCGATATTCCATACATCATCAGATACAGAGACGATCCTGCAGCTTATGGCGCACCAACCCGGAGTCGTCCAGCTCGAAGCCCTGGAAAAGTCGCTGTCGAAGATCCAGGGGGCATACAGTTTAGCGGTACTTTTCGACGGATGCCTCATAGCCGCCAGGGATCCCTGGGGTTTCCGGCCCCTTATCATAGGTCAAAGGGATGAGACTATATACGTTGCATCTGAGTCATGCGCTTTGGACATACTTGGGGCGGAGATAGTCCGTGATGTTGAGCCCGGAGAGATACTCGTAATAGACAGGAGAGGCATGATATCCCGAAAACTTCCGGCAAGTCCTCCAAAAAGATGCCACTGCTCGTTTGAATATGTATATTTTGCCCGTCCCGACAGTGTCATAGACGGCAGATCCGTATACAAGGCCAGAAAAGAACTGGGTGTTAAACTGGCCGAAGCTGCTGTCCCGGAAAATTCTGTCGTAACAGGCATGCCTGACAGCGGCACACTGGCAGCTCTTGGATACGCCCGGAAATCATCGCTTCCCTTTGAGATGGGTATAGTAAGGAACAGGTATGTGGGCAGGACCTTCATACAACCCACACAGCTTGTAAGGGATATCGGGGTCAAGATAAAACTGAACCCTCAGCGCACCGCATTCATTGACAAAGAAGCTGTTGTCGTTGATGACTCTCTTGTGCGCGGAACGACAGCAGGAAGGGTCGTTTCCATGGTAAGGGAGAGCGGAGCAAAAAAAGTCCACCTGCGCATAGCATCACCTCCCGTATGTTTCCCATGTTATTACGGAATAGACACCCCGAGTTCCGACGAACTTGCTGCAGCACAGATGGATATCCCGGCCTTATGTAAAAAAATAGGGGCGGATTCACTTGAATACCTGTCCTGCGAACAGCTGAGAGATTCTATAGGACTTCCCTCGTCAGAGCTCTGTACAGCCTGCTTTGACGGAAGCTATCTTGAAAATGAGGATTACTCTGATCTTCTGGAGGTCTGACCAAAACTTGATCCAACCTCTCCCGGCAGTTCGGTTTAAAAATTAAATGACGATAAAAAACGAAAAATGCTGTACATAAAAATTTTTGGAGGTGCTTGAAATGGAACTGAATAAAAAGGATTTCATATACGAAGGCAAGGCAAAGAGGCTCTACACTACAGATGATCCGGATCTTGTCATAGTCGAATACAAAGACAGCTTCACAGCTTTCAACGGAGAGAAGAAGGCTACAATGAGCGGCAAAGGCCAGCTCAACAACAAGATAAGCTCAAAGCTTTTCGGGTATCTGAAATCAAAAGGCATAGAATCACATTTCGTCAGGCAGACAGACGATGTCCATCAGGTCGTTACAAGAGTTTCCATCGTACCGCTTGAGGTCATCGTAAGAAACATAACTACAGGATCACTCTGCAAGAGGCTGGGCGTTAAGGAAGGCATGGTACTTCCCCGCCCTCTCGTGGAATTTTGCTACAAAAACGATGAGCTGGGCGACCCCATTATCCTTGAGGATCATGCGATCCTTTTCGGATGGGCGACAGAGGAAGAAATAGCGAAGATCAAAGACATTTCACTCAAGGTAAACTCCGTTCTGAAAGAATATTTTGCAGAAAAGGGCATCGTCCTTGTCGACTTCAAGCTTGAATTCGGCAAAGACTCAAAAGGAAACCTTATGCTTGCAGATGAGATATCACCTGACACATGCAGGTTCTGGGACAGCTCAACAGGAGACCGCCTCGATAAGGACCGCTTCCGTAAAGACCTGGGGAACGTACTCGGCGCATACGAAGAGATCTGGAAGCGGATATCAGCGTAAAAGATGAGCGGGATATTCGGGGCTTACAGCAAATCAGGAAAACCGGTCCTGGAGGAGGTCTACCTCGGGCTTTACGCACTCCAGCACAGGGGACAGGAATGCGCGGGCATAGCCTGGAGCGAGGGCGGGCGTATAGCAGCCGCAAAGGGCATGGGGCTGCTCCATAACGCTATAGAACAGCAGTGCCTTACCCAAAAAAATGCTTCGTGCGCCATAGGACATGTACGTTACACACCGCTTCCGGGATCCCAGCAGCACAATGTGCTCCCCATAGGGGCCAACTACGCCAGGGGAGCTGTCGCAGTTTCACATGACGGACTTATCACAAACCTTAAAGAACTGACGGTACAGCTTGAGAAACAGGGAGCCATTTTTCAGTCTTCAACAGATTCTGAAGCTATCCTCCATCTCATGGCTCACAAATCCCACATGCAGCCTCTGGATGCCCTCATAGATTCCCTTCGCAAGGTAAAGGGTTCATATGCAGTTATTGTGCTCCTTAACGGAGCTCTTGTGGCAGCACGGGATCCATGGGGATTCAAACCTCTTGTAATAGGAAAAAAGGATGAGGATCACTATGTCGCTTCAGAATCCTGTGCTCTTGATATTGTTGGGGCAAAGCTACTGCGCGACGTCGAACCTGGAGAAATCGTCGTCATTGACGACAGGGGTATGAGAAGCCTGAAGATACATCACGAGTGCCGCTGCGGCATGAGATGTTCTTTCGAGTATGTCTACACAGCCAGACCGGACAGCATAATCGACGGCAGATCGGTATATGAGGCACGCAAAGAGATGGGCAGGCTGCTGGCTGAACAGGCTCCGTGCCCGAAGGCTGATATAACGGCAGGTATGCCTGACAGCGGAACGATAGCTGCGGTCGGTTACGCAGAAAGATCCGGAATTCCGCTTGAAATGGGAGTAGTCAGAAACCGCTACGTTGGACGTACATTTATCCAACCGACCCAAAAAGTACGCGACTTGGGTGTTAAAATTAAACTGAACCCGATCTCTGAAGTTTTTGACAATAAAAAGGCAGTAATAATTGATGATTCAATAGTACGTGGGACAACCGCAGAGAGGGTCGTCTCCATGATAAGAGACTCGGGAGCATCCGAAGTACATTTGAGGATCGCCTCCCCTCCTGTGCTGCATCCCTGCAGATACGGCATAGATACCAGAAAAGAAGAGACACTTGCCGCAGTCCGAATGACTATCCCCGAACTTTGCAAAAAGATAGGAGCGGACTCCCTTGAATACCTAAGCGAGGAAAGCCTGATTGCAGCCATAGGACTGCCTGAGGATCAGATATGCACAGCCTGTTTTACCGGTAAATATCTTGATGAAAATGATTTGAAAGCTGGTGCGTGATCTTGGATAACAACTTGACCTATGAAAAGGCGGGAGTAAGCATCGAGGCAGGCGACCTTTGGGTCGAAACAATAAAGGGCATGCTGAAAAAACGCCCGAAAGACCCTGACTGCGTTGGCGGAGTAGGGGGATTTGCCGGCCTGTACCGCATTGGAGGAGGAAAATGTATAGCGGCCTGCTGCGACGGAGTCGGCACAAAACTTGAGCTGGCCAAGGAGACAGGGATCTACCGCGGACTTGGACAGGACCTTGTCGCCATGAACGTCAACGACCTTGTCACCGGTGGAGCAAGACCGCTATTTTTCCTCGATTACGCTTCATGCGGAAAACTGAAAGTTGATATTTTCAAAGAGATCCTTGAAGGCATCCTCGATGCATGCAGTGAAAGCATGTGTGCCCTGCTTGGCGGAGAGACGGCGGAGATGCCCGACGTCTACGGCGAGGATGGTTTTGATCTGGCCGGATTTGCTGTCGGTATGATAGACGAAGACAAAATTATCGACGGAAGCGCAGTAAAAGAGGGTGACATTATCCTGGGGGTCAGCAGTTCGGGAGTCCACAGCAACGGATACAGCCTTGTAAGGAAAGCTCTTGGCAAAGACGGGCTGAACGCGGGGCTTGATGCGGTCCCCGACGGTTGGACCGAAAAACTTGCAGAAGCTGTCATGAGACCTACAAAATTATATGTAAAGCCTGCCCTTGCGGCAGTAGAGACCGGAGCTGTCCACGCCATGGCTCACATTACAGGCGGCGGGATGTACGGAAATATCATAAGGGTCATCCCCGAAGGACTCGACATCGACATAGATTTCAGCTCATGGCAGCGCCCCAAAATTTTTGAACTTATTCAGAGCGCAGGCATTGAGGAAGAAGAAATGAGGAAAGTATTTAACCTTGGCATAGGGTACGTCTTTATCGCTGATCCTGAAGAGGCACACCTGATCGAAAATGCCCTCTCCGGTCACGGAGAGAAAGCTGTGAAGATAGGAAGGGTAGTAAAGTGTACCTCCCCCGAATAGCGATCCTGATCTCCGGCACAGGTTCAAACATGGAAGTTATCCTTAAAGCCTGCATTACCGGAGAACTGCCTGCCGAGGTCTCTTTTGTGGGAAGTGACAACATAAACGCAAAAGGTCTTGACACTGCGTCCGCCCTGGGAGCTCAAACACGAGTATTCTTTTACAAAAGGGACGGACGGAAGGCGGCAGAGGAAGCTATCACCGTGGCTGTCAGGGAAACAGAGACAGACTGGATAATACTTGCAGGCTTCATGAAAGTGCTCTCCTCTGAATTTGTAAGAAAATTCCCTGACAAAATCATAAATATCCACCCTGCAATGCTGCCCTCATTCCCCGGCGCTCACGGTATACGTGACGCATGGGAGGCGAAGGCTGACCACACCGGCGTAACTGTCCACATAGTTGACGAAGAGGTGGACCACGGTCGCATACTTGCCCAGGAAAGGGTCGACATCCTTCCTGAAGATACGCTGGAAACTCTTGAAGAGAGAATTCACAGGGTCGAACACAGGATATACAAAGAGACTCTGATAAAACATTTTTTAGAAAATCCGATATCTATCGAAGACCGGGAGGAATAGCAATGATGGAGACAAGAAAAGCGCTTATATCTGTCTGGGATAAGACAGGTGTTCTCGAATTGGCAAAGGGACTAGCGGCACACGGATACGAGATAGTATCAAGCTCAGGAACTGCAAAGCACCTCGAAGATGGCGGCATCAAGGTTACTGAAGTAGTTGACATGACCGGACTTCCTGCGATCCTAGGAGGAAGGGTGAAGACCCTCCATCCGGCTGTTATGGGCGGGATCCTTGCAAGAAGAGGGCTTGCACAGGATGACGAGGACAGGAAGAAGTTTTCTATTCCACTCATTGACGTTGTTGTGTGTACGCTCTATCCCTTTGAAGAGACAGCTGAAAAAGGTGCTGACCTCGACCATCTTATCGAAAAGATCGACATAGGCGGAGTCTCCCTGATCAGGGCGGCTGCAAAAAACTATTACCACGTGACCGTTGTGACTGACATTGCAGATTACGGGTGCGTCCTTGAGGAGCTTGAGAAGAAACAGGAATTCACGCTTGAATTCAAACAGAAGCTCGCCCTCAAGGCCTTCCGCCTCACTTCATCATATGACGCAACGATATACAAGGGCCTTTGCGCAGAGATAGGTGCTGAAGATGAGACCGGGGAAGACAAGATAATCCCGTTGCGCAAGGTACAGGACCTGAGATATGGTGAAAACCCCCACCAAAAGGCATCGCTCTTCCTTCCCCCGCTTGAGAAGCAGCCATTCGAACAGCACTCCGGAAAGGAACTTTCCTACAACAACCTTCTTGACCTTGATACGCTTCTTCGCGGCTGTTCAGTATTCCAGGACCTCTGCGCCTGCACGATCGTAAAACACACGACGCCTTGCGGAACTGCACACGGCAAAAACCCGCTTGAAGCATTCAGGAAAGCACTTGAGTGCGATCCGGTCTCTGCTTTCGGCGGCATAATCGGGATGACAAGAAGTGTCGACATGGAGACTGCAAAGGCTATCACTGAGACCTTCTTCGAGATAGTGGCTGCGCCTTCTTATGATGAGGGCGTGATCGAATGGTTCAGGGAAAAGAAGCCCAACCTCAGAGTCCTGACCATAACACCGGGATATGCCCCAAAACTTCAGATAACAGGAAACAGGTGCGGCTTCCTTGTTCAGGAAGATAAGCTCCCGGTCCTTCCCAGGATGGATGAAGGCAAGTGGATAGGCAATGCAAGGCCTGATCTCTGGGATGATCTTATATTCGCCTGGAAGACCGCTGCCATTACAAAGAGCAACGCAATAGTCCTGGTAAAGGATGGTGCCGCAGTAGGCATCGGAGGAGGATTCACCAACAGGGTGGACGCTGCTGATTACGCACTCAGGCTTGCCTGTGAAAAGGCAAAGGGAGCGGTCCTGGCTTCAGATGCATTCTTCCCCTTCCCGGATACGATAGAACTCGCTGCAAGAGAGGGAGTCATAGCTGTGATACAGCCTGGAGGATCGATCAAGGATGAAGATGTATTCAAACGGTCTGAAGAACTTGGAATAAGCATGTTCGTCGGCAGCGGCCGCACGTTCAGACACTAAGGGGGGGCTATCATGAAGGTAATGGTCCTAGGCGGAGGCGGAAGAGAACATGCGGTAGTACATGCCTTCTCCAAGTCTAAAATTGTCACGGGACTTCATTGCTGCCCCGGCAATCCCGGAATTTCTCAACTGGCTGAATGCCATAACGGAAGCCCAACAGACCATGCACAAATGGTCGCCATGTGTAAAAAGCTTGACATAGACCTTGTATTTATCGGACCCGAAGCTCCTCTTGTCGCAGGCACTGCGGACGCACTGAGGAATGCCGGCATACTGGTCATGGGACCCGGAAAACTGGGCGCCCGGCTTGAAGGAAGCAAGGTCTTTTCAAAGAAATTTATGGAAAAGCACGGGATACCAACATCATCTTTCGACTGCTGCGGAACTGTCGATGAGTGCAGGAGGGCTATTGAAAAACGAACAGCACCATATGTGGTCAAGGCTGACGGACTTGCTGCCGGTAAGGGAGCCTTTCTCCCTGACACTGCAGAAGAAGCCGTGGCTATCTGCAGCATGATGCTTGATGACATGGTCCTCGGAGCCGCAGGAAAAAATATTATCGTAGAAGATTTTGTTGAAGGCCAGGAGATGACGATCCTTGCGATAACGGATGGCAGTACAGCCAGGATACTCCCCTCCAGCCAGGATCACAAAAGAGCCCTTGACGGCGACAAAGGCAATAACACAGGCGGCATGGGTGCCTATTCGCCGGTCCCGTGGGTGGACGATGCCTTCCTTAAAAGAGTCGAGGAAGTTGTCCTTCTTCCAACGCTTGAAGGTCTCAGGAAAGAGGGCATACCCTTCTGCGGTGTCATATACGCAGGCCTTATGATAAAACCGGACGGTTCGATCTCCGTACTTGAATACAACGTAAGGCTGGGAGATCCGGAGACACAGGTCGTCCTTCCCGTATTCGGCGGAGACTTCGGAGAGACGATATTGGCATGCTGCAAAGGTGATCTTGATAAAGTTGAATGGCCTGCACCGGACCGTGTCGCATTGGGAGTGGTCATGGCTTCGGGAGGATACCCCGACAAATATCAGACTGGATTTCACATAGAAATAGATGGAGAGGAAACGGATAACACCTACATCTATCATGCCGGAACAGCACATGACAACTCAGGCCGTCTCGTCACATCAGGAGGTCGTGTGCTTACTGTGGTAGGAATTGGAGAGGATCTGAAAGAAGCCAAAGAACTTGCCTATAAAAGGGTGGGTTCCGTAAAATTCAGCGGTGCGCACTATAGGAAAGATATCGGAGACAAGTCACTGAAGGGGGATATATAAACAATGACACTTCCAAGGATAGGCATAATAATGGGCTCTGCCTCTGACATCCCTGTGATCGAAAAAGGCGCTGAGGTCCTTGATGAGCTCGGGATCCCATATGAAGTGGCAATTGCCTCTGCGCACAGGACTCCGCGTGACGTTGAGGGTTACGCAGTAAACGCATCAAAAAGAGGCATACAGGTCATAATTGCGGCAGCGGGGCTTTCTGCAGCACTTCCCGGAGTCGTAGCAGCTGCAACAAACCTGCCTGTCATAGGCATCCCGGTCAAAGGCGGCGCTCTCGACGGGCTTGATGCAATGCTCTCCGTCGCACAGATGCCGCCCGGAGTTCCGGTCGGTTCGGTCGGGCTGAACGCTTCACTGAACGCCTGTTTGATGGCAGCAAGGATAATAGCGATAAATGACAGGGAGATATCTGAAAGACTTGAAGCATGGACAAAGAAAAGGGCTTCTGCCGTAGCGGAAAGCCGCTCCAAGCTTGCGGGAATGCCTGCAGC
>ERZ1645192.4778-NODE-4778-length-10663-cov-6.583616_pt1 | contig 10663 bp, 10 predicted proteins | sample MGYA00575354_ERZ1645192 | MGnify/ENA primary metagenome ERZ1645192 (study PRJEB40844, sample SAMN11349763) | freshwater sediment metagenome | isolation source: river sediment | host: Sediment | place: India: Faizupur Khadar , New Delhi | collected 2017-02-21 ...
CATCGCGGCCAAGGCCGTGGCCTTTGCCGAGGCGCTGAAGCCTGACTTCAAGGACTATCAGCAGCAGGTTCTCCTGAACGCCACGACCCTGGCCCAGGACCTGACCGCTGCCGGATACAACCTGGTTTCCGGCGGTACCGACAACCACCTCATGCTCATGGACCTGACCGCCCAGGACATCACCGGAAAGGACGCGGAAATCGGTTTGGACAGAGCCGGCATCACGGTGAACAAGAACACGGTGCCTTTCGAGACCCGCTCGCCGTTCGTTACCTCCGGCGTCCGCCTGGGTACTCCTGCCCTGACCACACGCGGCATGAAGTCAGACGACATGCGCAAGGTGGCCAAGTGGATCGTGGCCGTGCTGCAGAACCTGAACAATGAGTCCCGATTGACCCAAGTGCGGCAAGAAGTGGAAAAATTCGCGGGCCAGTTCCCGCTCTTTGCCTGGTAATCAAGGCGCCTTTCTTGGATTCTGACCAACCACAGGGCTCTTCGACGGGTCCTGTGGTTGCTTCGTTTCATGAGCGGACGAGGTGTACATGGACAAACGCATTCCCTGGCCCGACTATTTCATGAACATCGCCTACCTGGTCGCCGAACGCTCGACCTGTCTGCGGCGGAAGGTCGGGGCCCTGGCTGTGAAGGACAAACGCATTCTGGCCACTGGCTACAACGGCGCACCTGCCGGGTTGACCCACTGTCTGGACATCGGCTGCCTGCGGGAAAAGCTCGGCATCCCCTCAGGGCAGCGCCACGAGCTCTGCCGGGCCCTGCATGCCGAACAGAACGTAATCATTCAGGCTGCCATACACGGGGTCAGCATCGAAGGTGCGGACATCTTCTGTACCACCCAGCCTTGCATCCTCTGCGCCAAGATGCTCATCAATTGCCGGGTCAGGGCCATCCACTTCGCCGAAGGCTATCCGGACGAAATGTCAAGGGAGATGCTGGATGAATCGGGGATCCCCTATCAACGTATGGAGAGAAGGCCCCATGACCGTTGATGCCCGATTCATGGTCCGGGCCATCAAATTGGCCGAACAGGGGCGGGGACGGACCGCGCCAAACCCCTGTGTCGGGGCAGTCCTGGTCAGCCAGAATCGCATCGTGGCCCAGGGTTTTCACACGGCATGCGGGCAACCCCACGCTGAGGTCGCAGCCCTGCTCGACGCCCGGGCCAAGGGTGTTGACCCACGCCATTGCAGCCTCTATGTCACCCTGGAGCCCTGCAACCACCAGGGCAGGACGCCGCCCTGCACCAAGGCCATCCTGGATGCGGGCCTGCCTGAGGTGATCATCGGCTGCCCGGATCCCAACCCGAATGTGGCCGGCGGAGGAGCGGCGTTCCTGCGCAGCCAGGGTTTGAGAGTCCGTCAAGGCGTACGAGAGGGGGCATGCAGGGACCTCATTGCCGATTTCCTCATCTGGCAGACCACGGAACGCCCCTTTTCTATCCTCAAGCTGGCCACTACCCTGGATGGAAAAATCGCCACCAGCCATGGCCATTCGGCCTGGATCAGCGGGGAGGCCTCCCGTCGCGAAGTACACCGGCTCCGATCATGGTGCGGGGCGGTCATCATCGGGGGGGGAACCTTACGGGCGGACAACCCCCAGCTGACCTGCCGGCTGGCCGGATACAGCGGCCCCCAGCCCTTGGCCGTCGTCGTGTCCCGCTCCCTGCCCGAAGCACCGCAAACGTGTGTCCTGCTGAACGAGCGACCGGAACAAACCATCTTCTGGACCACTGAGGCCGAAAGCCGATCCACCCGGGCCGCACGTCTTGCAGACCTGGGCGTCTCGGTCTGGAGCCTTCCCCTCCTTTCGGGATGGACGACCGACCGACTGGATCTGGGGGAAGGTCTCCGCATCCTGCGCCGGGACCGGGGTTGCCTGTACACGTTGATCGAGGGCGGCGGACATCTGGCCGGATCGTTTTTCGCCCAGGGGTTGGTTGACGAATTGCGCCTGTTCCAGGCCATGAAAATTCTCGGAGACGAAGAGGGACGTTCGGCCTTTGCCGGGCGGGACGTCACTTCCATGCAGGAGGCATGGGAACTGCGCCTGATGGAGCGACGCTTCTTTGGCCCGGACCTCTGCCTCAGACTGCGTCCCAAGGAGTAGGACATGTTCACTGGCATCATTCAGGGCACAGGTCACGTGGCAACGATGGACCGTCGCGGGAACGACACCCGCTTCACCCTCCGTCCCTGCTTTGTCCTGACCGATTACCAACACGGTGAGTCCATTGCCGTAAACGGAGTCTGTCTCACCGTTGAAACATTCGGAGCTGACTGGTTCACTGCCTATGCCTCGGCCGAGACCTTATCTGTCACCAACCTTGGCGGCCTGCGCGCAGGCGCCTCGGTCAATTTGGAGCGGGCCCTGTCCCTGGGGGACAGGATTGGCGGCCATATCGTGTCTGGTCATGTCGACTGCGTAGCCCATGTCCTGTCCATGCGTCCGGCTGGCGAATCCCTGATTTACCGTTTGGGCTTTGACGCGGCCTTCTCCCGGCAGGTAATCCCCAAAGGCTCAGTGGCCCTGGACGGCATCAGCCTGACTGTCAACGATTGCGGTCAGGACTATTTGGAAGTAAACATCATCCCGGCCACGCAGCGGGAAACAACCATCTCCGGCTGGACTCCAGGGCAGCGTGTCAACATGGAGACCGACGTCATTGGCAAGTATGTCCAGCGTATGCTTGGACCGTGGACCGCTTCCTCCGCCCCGTCCAGACCGTCGGCCATCACCCCTGATTTTCTGAAGGAACACGGATTTTGATCCCGCCTTCGCGGGAATCCAACATACGAGGAACATATGCACAGGTGCACGGCCGAGGAGGCCATCAAAGAAATAAAGGAAGGCCGGATGATCGTCCTGGTGGATGACGAGGACCGGGAAAACGAGGGGGACCTGACCATTGCTGCGGAAAAGGTCACCCCTGAGGCCATAAATTTCATGGCCAGATTCGGCCGGGGTCTCATCTGTCTGGCCCTTGAGCCTGCGCTGGTGGACAAGCTCCAGCTGCCGCTCATGGCCAAGCGCAACACGTCCAAGTTCGGGACCAATTTTACGGTATCCATCGAGGCCAAGCAGGGCGTGACCACCGGAATCTCGGCCCACGACCGGGCCCTGACGGTGCAGACCGCCGTGGCCGACGACACCACTCCCGAAGACATCGCCACCCCTGGCCACATCTTCCCTTTGCGGGCCAAGCCTGGAGGAGTCCTGGTCCGGGCAGGGCAGACCGAAGGGTCTGTCGATCTGGCCCGCCTGGCCGGACTCAAAGGGGCGGCTGTCATTTGCGAGATCATGAATGATGATGGGACCATGTCGCGCATGCCGGAACTTCGCAAGTTCGCCGCCGAGCACAATATGAAGATCGCCACCATTGCCGATCTCATCGCCTACCGATCGCGCAAGGACTCCCTGGTCCGCCGCGTGGCCGAGGCCCGCATGCCCACCTGCTACGGCGAATTCAGCATCATGGCCTTTGAAAACGATATTGACTCCAAGACCCATATCGCCCTGGTCAAGGGAGAAATCTCCGAAGACAAACCGATTCTGGTGCGCGTGCACAGCGAATGCCTGACTGGCGACGTGTTCGGATCCATGCGCTGCGACTGCGGCAGCCAGCTGCAGCGGGCCATGCAGATGGTCAATGAAGAAGGAGCGGGAGTCATCCTCTACATGCGCCAGGAAGGACGGGGGATCGGCCTCGGGAACAAAATCAAGGCCTACCATCTTCAGGATGAAGGCCGTGACACCGTGGAGGCAAACCTTGAACTGGGCTTCGCCCCTGACCTGCGCGACTACGGCCTGGGGGCCCAGATACTGGTCAACCTGGGTATCAAACGAATGAAGCTCATGACCAACAACCCCAAGAAAATCATCGGGCTGGAAGGCTATGGCCTCAAGGTTGAAGAGCGGGTGCCCATCGAAATTCCGGCCTGCGAGGAAAACAAGTGCTATCTGCACACCAAGTTCGCCAAGCTTGGCCACCTTCTGCACCTGGACGCCGGGAACAAATAAATTTGGAGGACTCATGCTTCACATCAAAACCATCGAAGGGCATCTGCAGGCCCAGGACCTCAAATTCACCATCATCGCCAGCCGTTTCAACGACTTCATCGTGGACCGGCTCATCGGCGGCGCCGTGGACTACCTGATCCGGCATGGAGCTGAGCGCGAGAACATCACCCTCATCCGCATTCCCGGAGCCTTCGAAATGCCCGTCGTGGCCAGCAAGGTGGCCAAGTCCGGAAAAGCCGACGCCATCATCTGTGTTGGCGCTGTCATCCGTGGAGCCACTCCCCATTTCGACTATGTCTGCAGCGAAGCCACCAAGGGCATCGCCCATGTCTCCCTGGAAACCGGTATCCCCATCGGATTTGGTCTGCTGACCACGGATTCCCTCGAACAATCCATTGAACGAGCCGGGAGCAAGGCCGGCAACAAAGGGGTGGACGCCGCCGCTGCAGCCCTGGAAACCCTGCGTGTCCTGCAGCAGATTTAGAGGCCTAGCGTGAGTCAAAACCGCAGACATCAGCGTCGCTTCGCCTTTCAGGTCATCTACTCGCTGAATTTCAGCCATGACGCGACCAAGGACGCCTTGGCCAGATCCTTTGACAATTTCTGGACTGAAGAAGATTTCGGAGAAAATCCAAGGGAATCCTTTGCCTGGAGTTTGGTTGAGGGGGTCTTGGACCATGCAGAAGAGATCGATGCCGTCATCGTCAAGCACTCCCAACACTGGAAAATCAATCGCATAGCCAAGGTCGAACTGACCATTTTGCGGCTCTCCCTGTTTGAAATGCTTTTCTGCCCGGACATTCCCTTCAAAGTGGCCATGAACGAGGCCATAGAACTGGCCAAGGATTTCGGAGACGACAACTCCAGGACTTTCATCAACGGCGTTCTGGACGCAGCGGCCAAGGGCGCTGAACGAGACCAACGCTGAGGACAACCCCTCCCGGGAACACGCTATCGAGGACAGCATGGCGCAGTACGATTTCAAGACGATTGAGGAGAAATGGCAAAAGACGTGGGCAGACCAGGCCTGCTTCCGGACCGACGTGAGCAGGAAAAAGAGGAAGTACTACGTCCTGGAAATGTTCCCGTACCCGTCCGGTCGCATCCACATGGGCCATGTGCGCAACTATTCCATCGGCGACGTGGTGGCCCGGTACAAACGCATGCAGGGCTTCAACGTCTTCCATCCCATGGGCTGGGACGCCTTTGGCCTGCCTGCGGAAAACGCGGCCATCAAGAACAGTACCCACCCCGCCAAATGGACCTACGAGAATATTGACTACATGCGTACCCAGCTGATGCGCCTGGGCTATTCCTACGACTGGGAACGGGAGATCGCCACCTGCCACCCCAAGTATTATCGCTTCGAGCAGGAGTTTTTTCTCAAGTTTCTTAAAAAGGGGCTGGCCTACCGCAAGAAAGCCCCTGTGAACTGGTGCCCCAGCTGCCATACGGTCCTGGCCAACGAACAGGTCGAAGAGGGACTGTGCTGGCGCTGCGACTCGGAGGTCCAGCAGAAGGAATTGTCGCAGTGGTTCCTGCGCATCACGGACTATGCCGAAGAACTCCTGGCTGACCTCGACCAGTTGGTCGGGGGCTGGCCAGAACGCGTCCTGACCATGCAGCGCAACTGGATCGGCAAGAGTGTGGGCGCCGAACTTACGTTTTCCATCAAGGGCATGGACGAGCAGATCACGGTTTTCACCACTCGGCCGGACACGCTCTACGGGGCGACCTTCATGAGCCTGGCCCCCGAGCACCCGCTGGTGGAAAAGCTTATTTCCGGCACGGGACAGGAGAATGACATCCGCGCCTTCGTTGAGCGCATCTCCAAGATGGACCGCATCGTGCGCACGGCCGAGGATCTGGAAAAGGAGGGCGTCTTCACCGGCAGGTACTGCATCAATCCGGTCACTGGCCGGGAGATGCCCATCTACGTGGCCAACTTTGTGCTCATGGGCTACGGCACCGGGGCGGTTATGGCCGTTCCTGCCCATGACCAGCGAGACTTTGAATTTGCGGCCAAATACGGTCTGTCCAAGGTTGTTGTCATCAGCCCCAGGGATGCAACCCTGGAAGCGGATTCCATGGTCGAAGCCTATACCCAGCCCGGGGTGATGACCAATTCCGGCGAGTTCGACGGCATGGATTCCGAAGCAGCCAAGGACGCCATCGTGTCCATGCTCGGCGCCAAAGGTCTGGGCAGGCCCACGGTCAACTATCGGCTGAGGGACTGGAACATCTCCCGCCAGCGGTACTGGGGAGCGCCCATCCCTGTTGTGTACTGCGACGCCTGCGGCATCGTGGCGGTCCCGGAAACGGATCTGCCCGTGGAACTGCCCCTGGACGTGCAGGTCAATCCGGATGGGCGTTCTCCGCTGCCATCCTGTGCGTCCTTCGTCACCGTGTCGTGCCCCGCGTGTGGCAAGCCTGCCCGGCGCGAGACCGACACCATGGACACCTTTGTGGAATCTTCCTGGTACTTTGCAAGGTATACAGCAGCTCGCAACGAAGACTCACCCTTCACTGCCGAGGACATTGCCTACTGGATGCCTGTGGACCAGTACATCGGGGGTATCGAACACGCCATCCTCCACCTTTTGTATTCCCGCTTCTTTGTCAAAGCCCTGAGGGATGAAGGCTACCTCTCCCATGATGAACCCTTCCAGAACCTGCTGACTCAGGGCATGGTCCTGCTGCACGGCTCGAAGATGTCCAAATCCAAGGGAAACGTGGTCGACCCTGATGAAATGATAGAGCAGTACGGGGCAGACACGGTTCGTTTGTTCTGCCTTTTTGCCGCGCCCCCGGAAAAGGACCTGGAATGGAACGACAAGGGCATCGAAGGCGCCAACCGTTTCCTGTCCCGTCTGTGGCGCCTGGTGGATGAACTTGAGGGCGCACTGACGGCCTGTGGTCCCTGTGCCAGGGTTGCCAGCCTTCTGGACCCCATCGGGAGGGACCTGCGCCGCAAGGAGCACGATACGGTCCGACGCGTGGAGCGCGACATCGAAAACAAATTCCAATTCAACACGGCCATCGCCGCCATGATGGAACTGGTCAACACGCTCTATGCCGTCAAAGACGAATTGCGCGAGCACCCTGACGGCCCCTTGCTGTTGTCGTCGGCCATTTCCTCGGTTCTGGTGACCCTCTCCCCCATTGCGCCGCACATCTGCGAGGAACTCTGGGCCCGCATGGGCTATACCAGGTCCCTGGCTTTGGAGCCATGGCCATCCTACGACCCGGAAGCCCTCAAAACAAACGAAGTAACCGTGGTGGTGCAGGTGAACGGCAAGTTGCGGGGGCAGATCACTGTACCGACCGACGCCTCATCCGCAGAAATCGAGGCCCAGGCCTTGGCCGATCAAAATGTTGCGCGACACATCGAGGGCAAAACCATTGTCAAAACTATCGTCATTCCCGGCAAACTGGTCAGCGTGGTGGTTCGCTAGGCTGATGGGGGCGGTGTTCTGCATCGCCATGATGTCCGCCTGCGGGTATGAACTAACGGCAAACTCACCCATTGTTTTGCCCCAGGACAGTACCAAATTGTTCTTGAGCAAGGTGACCAACCCAACCACGGAAACCTGGCTAGAACCTATGATCAGGACCAGTCTGCGCGATGAATTGACCCGAAGGGGGAACGTTGTCTGGGTTTCCCAGAACGCGGCCCAGGCCACGGTCACGGTGGACGTGCGCTCATACAGCACGGCCGATGCGGTCAAGGGGCGGGACGACGTGACCGTCAAATCCGAGGCCCGCATCCAACTGGAGGTCAGCTTTTTCGACGCGAGAACCAACGCGCTGATCTGGACTTCCGGTCCTGTAATGGCCACAGAGTCCTACAGAGCATCCGCGGAGGCACGCGCCAACGCAGGCCACTACCTGAGGCCTGCCGGAAAGCGCGAAGCGACCCAAAACGCGGTGGACTTGGCGATGCGCATGGTAGCAGACCGCCTTGGTCAGAAATTCTGACGCATGTCCAGGCAAGGCTTTACCTTTCTCGTCTGCACGGATGCAGAACTGATCAAGGATCGGGTGGCGGAGCTGCTTCAGGACACCCCCTTCATGGCCAAGGTCTTCTGGGGTGACGAGGAATTGCCGAGCGGATACTGGCAGGCCCTGACCGTGCCCGCCATGATGGGCCAACCCAACGCCGTCGTGCTGCGCCGGGCCCAGGACCAGAAGGATGAATTCTGGGCCAGAATCGAACCACTGCTGGCCATGGCCAGGGTCTCGATCTGGCCCTTTTTCTGCCTGGAAGGCGATTGGCAGAAAGGTAAACCGACCGTGCCGAAAGCCGTGATCAGAGGCAAATACTGGGCCGTGGCCCAGAAAAAAGGGTGGGTCTGGGAACACGCCGGCCTGAACCGCAAGACTCTCGGCGCGGAAGTGGACCGCTTTGCCCAGCGCTATGGCCTGAACTTTGCCCCGGGAGTCCGCCAGTCCCTCATCCAGACACTGCCCCTCACCACCATTGCTCTGCGCAACGAAATGGAAAAAATCCTTCTTCTGGCCGGCGAGGGGGGCACAATCAGGCCAAGCCACCTCCAATCACTGCCTGGCGAGGATGGCATCGAGATTTTCTCTTTCCTGCGCTCCCTGCACGACTCAGCTGGCCGCCAAAAAGTCTGGAACCACCTGTTGAACGATCCGGCCCTGTCCAGCGGTGACATGGTCTTCCCTGTCTCGGCCCTGCTGCTGCGCGAGGCCAGGCAGCTATGGCAGATCCTCCACGGCGACGAGGACAAGGTCCAGCTTCATCCTGGTATGAAGGCGGAAAAAAAGCGTCTTGCCCAACGCCTTGGCCCAAACCGGATCAGCCGGTTCTGGGACTTGGCCCTCAAGGCCGACACCGACATCAAGACCGGACGTCTCAAGCCTGCCCAGGCCATGGAAAATCTGATCAAGGATGTCCAGCGCGTATGGTGAGGGAAGCCACGCCCCATTATCTCGGCCATCGTCAACGTTTACGGGACCGACTGATCTCCAATCCACGAGAGCTGGCCGACTACGAGCTGCTGGAACTCCTGTTGACCTATGCCCTGCCCCGCAAGGACACCAAGCCCATGGCCAAGGAATTGTTGGCCCGCTTTGGATCATTGGGAAACGCCTTGCTGACCGACCCCTCGCGCATCATGGACATACCCGGTCTGGGCCAGGGCGCAGCAACTTTTTGGCGGGTCATGCAGGAATGCCTGGTCAGAAAGGCCGGATCTCCCGTAGTGAACAAGGAAAAATTCTCCACCCCTGATCAGGTCAGGGACATGGTCTGCTCCCGACTGGGGCATCTGACCAAGGAAGAATTCTGGATCATACTGGTCGATAATCAAAACAGACTCATCCTTTTTGAACAAATTTTTCGCGGAACCGTGGATCAGACTGCGGCATATCCACGGGAAATTCTTGAACTGACCCTGCGTCATCACGCCAGCGGCCTGATCCTGGTCCACAACCATCCGGGCGGCGACGCCAACCCTTCCCTCCAGGACAGAAAACTGACGGAAGCCATCTCTCGCCTGGCCACGGACATCGGCCTGCGCCTCCTGGACCACCTTGTGGTGACTGGGGAGCACTACTCCAGCTTCCGTGCCCTTGGTTTGCTCTGATCTCCCCTCCAAAATGGGCTGAACGCCTTTTTTTCCCTTGCCTGAACCGTAATTCGCCTTATAACTGTCAGGATTTGCTTTTTTGTGGGCTCGATGAGCTCTATTACACCAGCACGAGGAGATTTTTATGGCTGATGAGAAGACATTTTCCCCTGAAAACAAAGAACTCAGAGGTGAAAATCCCGATACAGCAAATGCCGACAGCGCTGCACAGGAAGCAGAGATCCCAACCACCATGCCCCTTTTGGCAGTCCGGGACATCGTCGTTTTCAACTTTATGATCCTGCCCCTCTTCGTTGGCCGCGAAAAGAGCGTGCAGGCCGTCGATGCAGCCTTGAACAGCAACCGCTACATCCTCATCTGTACCCAGAAGGACGAGGGAATTGACGACCCCGGGCCGGACGATCTCTATGAGATCGGAACCGTGGCCATGATCATGCGCATGTTGAAGATGCCGGATGGCAGGTTGAAAGTCCTGGTCCAAGGCCTGACCAGGGCACGCATCACCAGATTTGTGCATCATGAGCCCTTCGACATGGTCCACATCGAGCCTATTGACGAACTGGTGGTCGAGAACCCTGGCCCCGAAGAGGAAGCACTGTTGCGCTCGGTCAAGGAGCAGAGCGAAAAAATACTGACCTTACGGGGTATTGATTCATCCGAGATCATGAACGTCTTGAACGCCGTGAACGATCACGGCCGGCTGGCCGACCTGGTCGCCTCCAACCTGCGCATGAAATCTTCTGAAGCGCAACGCATCCTGGAAAGCCACGACCCCATTGAGCGTCTGAGCCTGGTTAATTCCCAGTTGGTCAAGGAAGTCGAGGTCGCTTCCATGCAGGCCAAGATCCAGAACATGGCCAAGGAAGGCATGGACAAAGCCCAGCGCGAATACTTCCTGCGCGAGCAACTGAAGGCCATCCGCCGGGAACTGGGAGACAAGGGCGGAGAAAGCGACGAAATGGAGGATCTCAGAAGTGCCCTCAACTCCATCGGACTGCCCAAGAAGGTCAAAA
>ERZ1645192.4779-NODE-4779-length-10658-cov-7.076111_pt1 | contig 10658 bp, 8 predicted proteins | sample MGYA00575354_ERZ1645192 | MGnify/ENA primary metagenome ERZ1645192 (study PRJEB40844, sample SAMN11349763) | freshwater sediment metagenome | isolation source: river sediment | host: Sediment | place: India: Faizupur Khadar , New Delhi | collected 2017-02-21 ...
AACTCGCTTAAATTACTATTCGGGGCCGCAATGATCCGCACATCCGCGTTCCTGATTATGTTACTGCCCACCGGTGTGTATCCATCACCGGAAATGGCTCTGAGAAGTTTTACCTGCATGTTCAGGCCGATTTCACCGACTTCATCAAGGAAAAGTGTCCCGCCGTCGGCCTCATCAAGGTATCCTTTCTTGTCTATGCTGGCTCCCGTAAAGGCTCCTTTTTTGTAACCGAAAAACTCGCTTTCCATGAGTGTTTCCGGAATGGCGCCGCAATGGACAGTGACAAAGCCCTTGCGGCTTCTGTCGCTTGTTTCGTGGATCGCCTTGGCCACCAGCTCTTTTCCCGTCCCGGACTCCCCGTAAATGATGACATTGGCCTGCGTGGCCGCTGCCTGAAGAATAAACTCATAAACCTCCTGCATGAGCTGGCTCTTGCCGATGAGGTCACAGAACCGGTAGCGTTCCCGGATGGACGACTTTAAACGAATATTTTCCTTCTGGAGGTTTTCTCGGCTTTCCATGAGGGCAACCTCCGCCTGCTTGCGGGAGGTGATGTCCGTGAACGAGGCAATGAATTGACCTGTCCCCGGTATTTGTCCCACGCGGATCAGAACATCGAAACGATCGCCGTTACGATGAGCAATCAGGCATTCGTATTCGACGGGTTTGTCTCCCTTGCGGCGGGAAAAGCAGGCCATGATGGCATTGCGGTCCCCGACAGCGATGAAGTCCGTGAATTTCATCCTGTCTTCCACTTCATCTTTCTCATATCCCGACATGTCCACAAACCGGTCATTAACCATAGAGATCAGCAGAGAATCTTCTATGATCACCAACGGGAGGTTGGCATTTTCGAAGACGCTACGATAGCGTTCCTCACTCTTTTTTAACGCAATCTCCATTTGTCTGCGTTCGGTAATATTTCTGCCTTCACCTAAAATAGATACCGGCTTTCCGTGCTCATCTCTGATTAAACTGAATTTGATTTCTCCCCAGATGTTATGGCCGTCTTTACAACAAAATTCCAGTTCTACGGAGCGGTCCAAAACATAATCAGCAGAAGCCGCCAGAGCCACGGGCATTTCTTTGGAGAAAAAAACCATTGCCTTCTGGAAAGACTCCGGAGTCAAAAGTTTGTTGAGGGGAAGCACGGTATGTTCATCAAAACTGTATCCTGTTAATTTTTCCACGGAGGGACTTACATACGATATCCTTAAATTAAGATCCATCAACCAAATCTGATCTTTCATGTGGTCCGCCAGGAGACGATACTTGCTTTCGCTTTCCTTGAGGGCCTCTTGTGCCTGCCTGCGTCCGGTAATGTCGCGAATGATACCTCTGAACCCTATTGCTTTACCCGAGGCATCTCTCCGTAAAGATGCGGATGCTTCAACGTATCTTTTGGTTCCATCCTGCCGTGTCATCTGCCAATCGAATCCCTTAGACGGTTTTCCGGTCGTGTATACATTGTTGAACATTGCATAGATTTCTTTGGCGGTTTTTTGATCGATGAATTGCCGGTTATTCCTGCCCAGTAATTCTTGTTTGGAACATCCGGTGATTTCGCATAACGCATCATTAAAGAATGTGAAATTACCGGCAAGATCTACTTCATAGTAACCATCTTCAATGTTCTCCAGAATGTTTCGATATTTTTCCTGACTCAGGCGCAAAGATTCTTCCATGTGTTTGCGTTCGGTAATGTCATGAATAATGCCTTTAAACCCTATGGGGTTCCCGGATGAATCTTTTCGTAACGATGCTGATATTTCCAAATATCTTTTATTCCCGTCTTTTGTTGTCACCCACCAACCGAATCCTTTGGCCGGATTCCCTGTCAAATAAACATCACTATAGGCCTCGAAAAGTTTTTTTGCGGTTTCTTCATCGGTGTACTGACGGTAGTCCATGCCCATCATTTCTTCTCTGGTACGGCCATGGAGACGGCATAAAGAATCGTTAAAAAAAGTGAATTTACCGGCGAGATCTAATTCGTAATAACAATCGTCAATATTTTCAAGAAGGGATTTGTATTGTTCGTCACTCTCACTTTGCAATTTGCCGACCAATCTGTTCCGGCCGGTGGTGTTAGGCGAGGCGGTTTTATTTTTTTTACGCATTTTGTGAGTCATCTTTTTTTATATTTATTTTCTTGTTGTTTGTTTCATGGAGCAAAAATCAATCATGGCACGTCGAACGGATTGTGACTGGTTCGTTTTTGTTTCCACAAGATGTAATCTTCAAGTTTTCTGACCGCATCATCGGGATTATTGGCAAATTCCACGCCCATTTCATAAGACTTGTCCTCAATGATGACTTTAATCCATTTTACTTTTCCCAGAGCTTTTATATTTTTGTGTACAGTCTTTGTTGTAAAATTAATTTCAAGAAGGGTATCCATGGGAAACATTTCACGGGATTGAATTCTGGCACCGAACTCAGAAATATCTTTACTGCTGTCATAGATGACTTTTTGGTGTTTCCCTTCGGAGACAACGGTGATGGTGACATCGCTCTCTTCTTTTAATCTGGGCGCTTTTCTTCTTTCTTTCATGCCGTTATTCCTTTGTTTTAGATTGGCGGGTTTTCATGTTTTGAAACGTTGTTTGTCATGATTAAAATATAAGGGACTCAAATTTGTATGTCAATGAAATGTTGATGACAGAATTTGAAAAGCCATGACCGTTGTAAATTAAACGTCACAACACGATAGAGATGAATATGGTACGCCCAGATTTCCGTCAGATCAATAAGCGACGCTCTCGCGTTTTAATTTATGTGATAAATAAATCGTTGGTCGAAAAGTTCGGGTCTGTGGTTAGATTAATGCCCAGCCGTCTCAGTCCCGCTTCATCGCCCGGGGTCGGAATATGGGTCATGTGTGCCTCGCAATCGCGCAACTCTCTTAATTTTTGCAGCGCGAGTTGGGCGGCCGGGTTGTTGGTTGCGCTGATGCTGATGGCGATAAGAGCTTCTTCCAAATCGAGGCTCACCGTTTTTTCATCAAGAATTTCCGTTTTCAGATTTTTGACCGAGTCGGTGATCTGGGGCGGCAGAAGTTTTATTTTGTCGGGAATTTCCGCCAGGTGTTTGATGGCGTGCAGAACCATGCTCGTTGCGGCATGCATCATCGACGAATTGCTTCCCGTGATAATTTTTCCGTTTTTTAGTTCAATGGCGGCGCCGCAGAAGATGCCTTCGTTGCCTCTTTCGTAATCTCGTTCACCGGCGGGCGCTGTTCCGGCGGCTTCTCTGGCCGGTGTGACAACCAGGCGTTCTTCCGGCAGGAGATTGAATTCCTTGAGAAACAATTCAACGCGTTGCACGGTTTCTTTGTCGGCAAATCCCATGGCGTATTCACAGCGGTAGCGGAAGTAGCGGCGGATGATTTCCATCTTGGCCGCTTTTTGCGTGACGTCGTCATTGATAATGGCGAAACCGGCTCGGTTCACGCCCATATCCGTGGGAGACTGGTAAAAAGATTTTTTTCCGGTAATCTTTTCCAGAATTCTCTTCAGGACGGGGAAAACTTCGACGTCGCGATTATAATTGACGGACTTTTCTCCGTAGGCGTCAAGATGAAAAGGATCGATAAGATTGAAATCCCGAATATCCGCCGTGGCGGCTTCGTAAGCCACATTGACCGGATGTTTCAGAGGAATATTCCAGATGGGAAACGTTTCAAATTTGGCGTATCCGGAATTGATTCCCTGTCGGTAGTCATGGTACAACTGCGAAAGGCACGTCGCCATTTTTCCGCTTCCCGGTCCCGGCCCCGTCACAATGACGAGAGGTTTATTGGTCTTGATGTGGGTATTTGCTCCATAACCATCATCGCTGACAATCGTTTCCACGTCGGTCGGATATCCTTTGGTGAACCGGTGCGTATAGACGGGAATATCGCGTCTTTCCAGCTTGTTTCTAAAGATTTTAGCGGCAGGCTGCTCGTCAAAACGCGTAATGACAACGCCCAGAACATTGATTCCCCATGTCCGGAGATTATCAATCAGCTTTAAGGCGTCCGCGTCATAAGTGATGCCGAAATCAGCGCGTATTTTTTTTCTTTCGATATCTCCGGCGTAGATACAAAGGATGATATCCGCCTTGTCTTTTAATTCCTTGATCAGGCGCATCTTGACATTCGGGTCGTAACCCGGCAGTACGCGGGCGGCGTGATAGTCATATAAAAGCTTGCCGCCGAATTCCAGATACAGCTTGTTGTTGAAACGGTCCACTCTTTTGAGGATTTCGGTTGTTTGTTCCTGAATGTATTTTTCGTTGTCGAAGCCGGGTTGCTGGATCATTCGGATCTCTCCTTTAAATATATTGATCAGTCTGGTTCATTTTTGAACTATAGATAGAACAAATTTGTATGTCAATGAAATGTTGATTTTAAACCATGGAGAGGGAATTTATTTAGATGTATTCTTCAAAGGTCGGTTCGAACATGCATGATTGAATATGTCCCAGCACGTCGTCAGGTTTGGTCATCTTTGTAAGTCCCTTGTCAAAAACGACTTTTGCCACAGCCACGGCGATGTTGGCTGATACGTCGCGAATACGGGAAAGAGGCGGATAAATACGCCCGATTTTCAAATCGTCTGTCGTCACCTGATGATTCAGCGATTTGGCGGCGGCCGTGAACATTTCATTGGTAACACGCGATGCTTCAGACGCCAACACACCTAATCCGACACCGGGGAAAATGTATGCGTTGTTGGCCTGTCCCGGCACAAACGTGCAACCGTTAATATTGACATCAGCAAAAGGACTGCCGCTGGCAAAAATAGCACGTCCTTTGGTGTGTCGATAGGCTTCCTCCGCCGTGCATTCGGCTTTGGAGGTCGGATTGGAAAGCGCAAAAATAATCGGCCGTTCATTGATTCGGGCCATCGACTCTATGATTGCCGGCGTGAAGGTCCTGGGCTGGCCGGAGACGCCGATAATGGCCGTCGGCTTCAAGGCTTCCACAGCGGACAAAAGGTCCTGATGGAACGGGAACGCATGCGCGTAGGGTTTTTTATGCTCCACCAGATCCGTGCGGCTTTTCACGACCAGACCCTTGGAATCAACAAACCAGCAGTTCCGATGCGCGTCATTCAATGATAAACCTTCTTCCATCATCGCCGAAGAAACAAGATCCCCTATGCCTATCGCGGCTTCGCCCGCACCCAGAAAAAGCAGACGCTGCTCGGAAAGTTTTCCTCCGGTCATACGCAGGGCGGAATATAAACCGGCCAGAGCCACAGAAGCTGTCCCCTGAATGTCGTCATTGAACATGCAGTATTTATCGCGATATTTTTCCAGCAGACGGAAAGCGTTTACGTTGCCGAAATCTTCCATTTGAATCATGACACCCGGAAAGATTTTTGAAGCGGCGGCCATAAATTCATTGATCAGCGAATCGTATTCCTTTCCCCGTAAACGTGTTTCCGGCAGGCCGATATAATCCGGCGCGTTCAGAAGCTCCTGATTGTTTGTTCCGACATCGATGGTCACCGGCAGACATAATGTCGGATCAATGCCCGCGCAGGCCGTGTAAAGCGATAGCTTGCCGATGGGAATGCCCATGCCGTTTGCTCCAAGATCGCCCAGCCCCAGGATACGTTCCCCGTCAGTGACGACGATGACGCGAATATTCTTCTGCGGCCAGTTTCTTAGAATTTTTTTTATACGTCCGCGATCGTATTTGGTAATGAATATGCCGCGGGGTTCACTGAAAATTTTGCTGTATTCCTGACAGGCCTGCCCGACGGTCGGCGTATAGATCACGGGCATTAATTCCTGCATGTTATCAATCAATACTCGGTAAAAAAGACTTTCGTTGCGGTTTTGCAGGCCGGCCAGATAAAGATATTTTTCCAGGCCGGTTGTTTTTCGGCGGACGTTGTTGATGATATGCAAGGCCCTGTCTGCCGGAGAAAAAACACGGGGCGGGAGCAAACCCTTCAACCCGAGGATGTCACGTTCACGTTCGCTAAAAACGGTTCCCTTGTTCAAACCCGGCTCCTGAAGCAGGGTTCTTCCCCGGGGAATTTTTGTGGAGCGGTTTTTCGTTGTCCGGGCTGACATGATTTTCTCCTGAATCGATTACAAATGAAAGATTTTTTCTTTTTTCGTGACAATGAACTATAAGAAGAAAATCCCTGTGTCAATAAAATAATGATTGGATCTTACGTTCACGTGACGCATGTATCGCTTTTTATAAAATTATTTTATCTTTAATATTTTCTTGACATACAAAACAGAAAGTTCTTATACTTCCCGCCACAGTTTTTATCACAATAATATCAATAAAATTTTTAGAACGGAGGCAAGGATTATGGCAGAAAAAAAAGGGTTGAGCAAACCGGTAAAATTGAAGGCGGATCTGGCGGAACTATTGGGCGCTAAAGCGCTTCCCCGCACAGAAATAACCAAAAAACTCTGGGATTATATTAAAGCCCACAAACTGCAGACAACCAAGGTCAACGGTAAACCGGAAAACGCCGGGAAGAACATTGTCATTGATGCCAAGTTAATCAAAATCATTAACAACACCAAAGTAAAAACTGCAAGCGGCAAGGTCGTGGATTTCACAAAGCTGAAAGAAGGACAGACCATTGATATGATGCAGCTCGCCTCCGTTGTCAGCGCCAATATAGAGTAGGTTCAATCAACAGGAGTTCCTGTTTTGCAACAGGCGGGTCAAAAACCCGCCTGTTTTTTTTGATCTGAAAAAATCTCATAGGCTCGAGACAGAATTCATGTTATTGATTTTGTAATCAATGCCATATATGGTTAATAGCACGTTTTGCGTGAAGAAATTTTTAGCATTCAGGAAACTTCTAACATGAGCAGGAAAGCCATATTGTGGCCAGTCATCATCTCCGTGTTAATTCATATGACACTGCTCGTGATTGCGGGGATGATTGATTTACGCGAAAACATCAAACCACTGGATGTGCTGTCCATAAGCTTCAAGGACCCCGCGATAGAAAAAAAATCAATTTCTAAAAAAGCAAACCCATCGAAAACAAAGCCCCGATCTGCCAAAAGTTCTAAAGAACAAGGACGGCCTGTTGGTGATGATTCCTGGCGTGAAGATACCATCGATCTGGGGAGTGCCGACATTAAATACGTCACGTACCTGATCAAAATCAAAAAAAAGATTATGGAAATCTGGACGTATCCTCAAGAGGCATTCGAAAACAATGAGGAGGGAGATGTCGTCGTCAAACTGTCCATTGACGCTGACGGCAGCCTGGCCGGGGTGACGCTTGTGTCCTCATCAGGGTCGGCCCATCTTGATGAGGCGGCTTTGAGGGTGGTGCAGCAGTCCGCTCCATATGAACCTCTTCCGGACATCTACAACTTGTCCCGCCTGCACGTCTTGGCTTCGTTTGATTACAAGATTATGGATTAGTTTTATTCGCGTCAACGCCGTGATTTACTGATGTCCGTTCATCTCCCGTATCTTCATGGCGTCAATATCCAAACTGGCCTGCTTGAGTAAATCAAGCAATTCAGCCTGTCGCGATTCGGGCAGCGATTGAATACTGCCCAGTTGATTGTTGATGCTGTCTATTTTTGCTTTGAGGTCGGACAGTAAAGGAGCAAAATTGAGCGGTTGAGACATCACCGGTGGCCGTTTTAATTCGTCCACCTTAGCGCCGGCTTTTATCGTTATTTCTTCCAGATATTCGGGAATGGTCACGTCAACGATCGACGTCTGTTTAATCAAACCCGCCAGGATATCCTGCGCTCCGGTTTCGCCGTGCACGAGAAATACCGGCATTTTTTTATTCTCAAAATTTCCCAGCCACTCCAGCAGCTGTGTTTGACCGGCATGGGCCGAGAAACCGCCAATGGTCCATATTTTGGCTTTGACGGCGATATCTTCGTTGAAGATGCGGATTTTTTTCGCACCTTCGATAATCTTGCGGCCGGGCGTTCCCTGTGCCTGAAAACCAACGAACACAATGCTCGCACCGGGGCGCCACAGATTATGACGAAGATGGTGTCTTATCCGTCCCGCGTTAGCCATGCCGCTCGCGGAAATGACAATGGCCGATCCCCTCATTTCATTGATCTGCATGGACTGTTCCGTCGATGACGAAAACTGAAGCTGCGGCAAGTCCAGAGGATCTTCTCCGTTTTTCAGCAGGCTGTTTGTTTCATTATCCAGATACGAACGGTACTTGCGGAATATTTCCGTGGCCTTGATGGCCAACGGGCTGTCGAGCAGCACCGGCATGTCTTTCGGCAATCTTCCGTCGCGATTAAGGAGAAAAAGCGAATAAAGCATTTCCTGGGTCCGTTCAACGGCAAAAGCGGGAATAATTACCTTCTCGCCTCTGGCGTAACTGTATTGAATCGCTTCGGCCATTTCATTCAAACTGTCTTTTTCGCCTTTGTGATCGCGATCGCCGTAGGTGGATTCCATCAACAGAATATCCGCGCTTTTGATCAATACAGGATCTTTCATCAGCAATTGGTAACGTCTGCCGATATCCCCAGAAAAAACCAATTTTGTTGCCGTACCGTTTTCTTCAATGGACAATTCCAGGATGGCCGCGCCCAAAATATGACCGGCATCCTGAAAATTCGCCGTTATTCCCTTGCCGGGAGAGAAGGCTTCATTGTAGCGTTTTGTTTTTATGAAGGGGCAGACAGCCTGCGCATCTTTGGTGGTATAAAGCGGCAGAATTTTTTCAGACCTGCCATAGCGCTGCATCTTTTTCATTTTTGCCGTGGCTTCCGTTTCCTGAATGTGAGCGCTGTCCAGCAGCAGTATCTTCATCAGGTCTCCCGTGGGTTCGGTCGCAAAAATAGACCCGTGAAAACCGTTTTGCACCATGCGCGGCAGCAATCCGGAGTGATCAATATGAGCGTGGGTAATCAGAAAAAAATCAATATGGGCTGGATCATATGCCTCAATATCCCAGTTGCGTTTCTCAATATCCGTTCCGCCTTGATGCATGCCGCAGTCCACGGCAAATCTTACGTGATCCGTTTCAACAATAAAACAGGAGCCGGTAACTTCTCTGGCCGCTCCTAAAAATTTAATTTTCATGGTGAATCCTTTGTGATGAAATTTACTTCAGCCGATATCAAAAGCGATCACGTGCCGATACAACTAAAAATATTATTGTCACTTCGACCGATGAGGGAGAAGTCTTGATTTGCAATAGTTTAAGATTCCTCATCCGCTGAAGACGGATTCGGAATGACAATACCTATGATAACGATATGTTGATCATGCCGTTAAAATCAGTATACTGTTTGTCTTTCCCCGCCGATTACATGCCGGCATGAGCCGCTTTTTTCAACTTCTTGGCTTCCTTTTTTTCTTTGGCGGATTTCGTCGGTTTTTTCTTTGCGTCTTTCTTTCCTTTGTCCATTGATTTACTCATGGTCTTTCCTCCAAATATTCAGTGTGGCTTAAGCAAAAAAGCCATCGCTGGATTTAAGATGCAATAAATATAATGGAAGGAACGTATTTCGTCAAACATAAAATGCGCGGTTTTCTTTTTGTTGACAATATTCCGTTGCTTAACGTAATGAAAAAAAGAAACGTGAGAAAGGTATGCCAGACGTCAGAGAAAGACAACCGGTGATAACCGTTTGTCACTTGAAAAAATCTTTCGGTTCATTCACCGCGGTCAACGATATTTCTTTTGGGGTTGATCAGGGAACATGCTTTGGCATTCTGGGGCCCAACGGCGCCGGCAAGACCTCCACCATAAGAATGATTTACGGATTCTCACCGATTACGTCCGGCGACATTTTTGTTTTCGGACAGGATATAAAACAGCAAGCAAGAAACATCAAATTCCGCATTGGGGTCTGCCAGCAGGATAACACCCTCGATCCGGATTTGACGGTCATGCAGAATTTCGAGGTCTTTGCCCGCTACTTCAATATCGATCAAAAAACAGCCCGGACCAGGGCGTCGTCTCTCTTAAAATATTTCGCTTTAGAGCAGCGCCGGGACGCGCGCGCGACGGAATTATCCGGCGGAATGGTGCGCAGGCTGGTCATTGCGCGAGCCCTGATCAATCAACCCGATCTTTTGATCCTGGACGAACCGACGACAGGGCTTGACCCGCAATCGCGCCATCAGCTTTGGGAACGCCTGGAATCTTTGAAAAGACAGGGCATATCCATTTTGCTGACCACGCATTACATGGACGAGGCGGCGCGACTCTGCGATGACCTGGTCATCATGGATCACGGGAAGATTCTGGCCCAGGGATCTCCCCAATCGCTTATCAGTGAGTACACGGGAGAAAATATTATTGAAGTCGCCGAGCCGGAAGACGACCTGCGCGCTTTTTCCCACGAAAGAAAAGTCCGTCAGGAGGATCTGGGTCATCGCCTGATCCTCTACGCCGAGGATGGCCATGGACTTTACCGCGAAATCTGCGGACGCTTTACGCATAAAAGCTGTATCCTTCGTTCCGCGACGCTTGAAGATGTTTTTCTGAAATTAACCGGAAGGGAGTTGCGGGAATGAACGTCAGCATTTCCACCCGATTCATCCGGGTTTGGCAGCGCAACCTCACCGTTTACCGCGAAAGCTGGAAAATTAATTTTTTGCCGCCTCTCCTGGAGCCGTTTTTCTATCTTCTGGCGTTTGGCATCGGTTTCAGCGGAATGATCAACTCCGTCAGCTA
>ERZ1645192.4784-NODE-4784-length-10644-cov-5.689017_pt1 | contig 10644 bp, 7 predicted proteins | sample MGYA00575354_ERZ1645192 | MGnify/ENA primary metagenome ERZ1645192 (study PRJEB40844, sample SAMN11349763) | freshwater sediment metagenome | isolation source: river sediment | host: Sediment | place: India: Faizupur Khadar , New Delhi | collected 2017-02-21 ...
TAGCCTGCGGCCGCGATGTCCGGCCCGGCGACAGCCCCGCCGTCGAAGCCGAAACCGCCGAAGAAGCGCAGCGCGATGCGCGGCCCGGTGGTCGCGTAGACCTCGCGGCGCTTCATCGCCTCGAAGATCGCCGCGCGCGTGTTCTCGCGCGCCCATACCGCCATGTAGCCCGAAGCCGCCATGTCGGGTTCGCGGAATGTCAGCTCGGGGATCGTGGGATTGTCGAACAGGCTCTCGTGCCAGCGGCCCGGCGCGGGCTCTCCCTTGGTGCTCTTGCCCCAGAAATTGTTCTCCTCGGCCGCCGCGAAGCCGGTGTGCGCATCGGTGCTGCCGATCATGCCGAAACGGAACGGATTCACGCCGAGCGCCGCCTCCTGCGCGAGCCCGATGCGCAGCGCCGAGCGCGCGTACTGGAAGGGCTGCATCTCCGGCGTCTGCGGCGTCAGCCCGCCGAGGTTGATCTTGTCCCAGGTCTCGTAGCCGGCGAACTCGTCGTCGGGCGAGTTCAGCGGGTGGGTCTCGGAGTCGCCCTTGTACTGGGTGACCTCCATCAGCGGCTCCCAGCGGATGCGGCGCTCGGCGTAGTCGCGGTCGAACGGCGCACCGTTGAAGTCGCGCGGCGCGAACATCAGGCCGCCCGATACGTTCGCGTTGTGCGGGATCGCGAGCGCCTGCCCGCCGGTCTGCTGCTCGTAGCGCGCGAGGTAGGCCCAGAGTGCCTCGGGGTCGCTGCTGTCGATCGAGCTGAACGGCACGATCTGCCCCGTCCTGTCGGCGCCGTCGGCGAACACCACCACGCGGTGCAGGTTGTCGCCCTTCGGCATCGACGTCCACTCGTAGCCCGCGAACGCCGTGAAACGGCCCGGCTCGTTGAAACGCTCGGCATTGGCCACCACCTCGCGCCAGGTCGAGTTCTTGAACTCGACGCTGCCGATCACGTCCTTGTTGGCGAAGTTGGCCGTGCCCCATTCCATCAGCATCTGCGCGTTCGCGCGTCCTCCCCTGGAGATGATGTCCGCCCAGCGCCGGCCGGTCTCGGTGGCCAGCAGGTTCGGGTCCCCGGCACGCAGGTGCGGGAACAGGCCGAGGTACTCGCTGTGGTCGGCCACCACGAGGAAGTCGAGCGGCCGCGCCAGCCTGAGCGGCATGCCGTTGTGCGCGGTCACGGTTTCGCCGCGCGCGAAGCGGTAGGCCTCCTCGGGTCCCACGTCGCGGTTGCCGAAGCTGCCGGCATCGGCCGACATGTTGGTGTGCAGGTGGGTGTCGCCCCACAGCAACCGTTCCGGGAAGCTGCGGCCCGCGTACGGCGAGTAACTGGGCGGTGCGGCGGCCGCGGCGGCCGCGACCGCGCAGGCAAGAGAGAGTCTCGCGAGCCAGGCGAAACCGGATTTCATGGCGATGTCCTCTGCGCTGTCATGCGTTCTTGACCACGGTCACCGGGACGGAGGCGAGCTTGAGCACCTCGGTCGCCACCGAGCCCATGACCGCGTGCTTCAGCCCCGTGCGGCCGTGGCTGCCGATCACGATCAGCTGGAACTTCATCTCGTCGGCGTAGCGCGCGATCGTCTGCCCGAGGTGCCCCACCGCGATGTGCGTGCTGCAGGGCTGCCCGGCGGCTTCCAGCGCGGCGGTGGCCTCCTTCAGCGCCGCGAGCCCCTCGTCGCGGTAGTAGGACTCGATCGACTCGCGCGCGATGAACATCCGCACGTGCCCGGATTCGAGCGGGATCTGCACGTTCAGCAGGTGAGGCTCGATCGCGCAGCCCGCATCGCGCAGCCGCAGCACGTGCTGCACCGCGCGCAGGGAATACGCGGAACCGTCGACGGCGATCAGGATACGCAGGCTCATGTCGGTACTCTCTCGCTCGGCTTCTTTGGGCTCGGCTTCTTTGGGCTCGGCTGCTTCGGGCTCGGCTGCTTCAGGCGTGGCGGTCGCGCGGGGGTTCGAGCGGGATCTCGCGGATCGGCGCCACCGCCGCCGGCTTCGCCCGCCGCCCCAGCCACGTGCCGACAGCCACGACGAACAGCGCACCCGCGGCCGCGCTCGCGTAGTGCAGCCAGTGCGGCGCCCCGGCAAGATACGGCTTGACCGTCACGTCGGTGACCAGCATCTCGCCGGCGATCCAGCCGAGCAGCGCGGCGCCCAGCGTGATCACCACCGGGAAACGGTCCATCAGGCGCAGCACGAACTGGCTGCCCCAGACGATGACCGGGATGCTGATCACGATGCCGAAGACCACCAGCGCCATGCTGCCCCTGGCGGCGCCGGCCACCGCGATCACGTTGTCGAGGCTCATCACGGCGTCGGCCACGATGATGGTCCTGATCGCGCCCATCAGCGTGGTACTGCCCGCCACGTTCGCGTGTCCGTCCTCGTGTTCGGGCTGCAGCAGCTTGATGCCGATCCACAACAGCAGCAGCGCGCCGACGACCTTCAGGAACGGCAACGCCAGCAGCTGCAGCGCGAAGAAGATCAGCACCACGCGCAGGCCGATCGCGCCGGCCACGCCCCAGAAGATGCCCTTGCGACGCTGCTCCGCGGGGAGCTTGCGGCAGGCGAGCGCGATCACGACCGCGTTGTCGCCGCCGAGCAGGATGTCGATCAGGATGATCTGCCCGACGGACAGCCAGAACGAGGGATCGAGCAGGAACTCCGGCATCTGTCACCCGGGAAATTGATGATGAAACCGGCGCGGAGAATAGAGAGTCGCGCCGTTCAAGTCCACCGCGGCATCGCCCGATGGCAGCGTGCGAGCCGCTCAGGCCGTCGCCGCGAGGTACAGCAGTTGCAGCTCGTACAGCAGGGCCGGGCGCGCTGCGCCGACCACATGGATCGCCACCTCGCTGGTGAGCAGCGTACCGCGCCGGTGCGCCTCCACGCGCTTCAGGCGCTCGCGCAGGTGCACGCTCGCGCCGACCGGCACCGGCGACAGGAAGCGCAGGCCGCCCGAGCCCAGGTTCACCGTGCTGGCGGCGTTGACCGGCACGAAGGCTTGCGGCGGCCGCAGGCTCGGCATCAGCGACAGCAGCAGGAAACCGTGCACGATGGTGCCGCCGAACGGACTCTCGCGGCGCGCGCGCTCGACGTCGACGTGGATCCACTGCCGGTCACCGGTGAGTTCGGCAAAGCGGTCGACCATGTCCTGCGTGATCAGCAGCGCCGCGGACCAGGGGCCGAACTCCTCGCTGACAATGCCGCGCAGGGCGTCGAGGTCGCGCACTTCGATCGGCTGCGGCAGCATCCCAGGCATCGGCATTCTCCGGTTTCGCGCGGTACCGGGGATGATAGGATCGCCCCCGGCACCCCGCAATCGATGGATGCGCCGGCCCCGGCGCGAAGGACATTGACGCATGTACCAGACGCTGCAGCTCGAATGCCGCGACGCCGTCGCCGTGATCACGCTGAACCGGCCCGACCAGCTCAATGCCTACACCGTGCGCATGGGCGAGGAACTGGTCGACGCCTTCGAGGCGCTGCGTAGCGACGCCGCCGTGCGCGTCGTGGTGCTCACCGGTGCCGGGCGCGCCTTCTGCGCCGGCCTGGACCTGCGGGTGGCCGCGGGCCCCGCGGAACCCGGCCTGCCCGCGCTGGGCCAGGAGCGCCTGATCCGCGACTTCGCCCCGGAACTCTTCGACTACCCCAAGCCGGTGATCGCTGCGATCAACGGCGCCGCGGCCGGCATCGGCGTCACGCTCACGTTGCCTTGCGACATCCGCTACGCGGCGGCCGGCGCGAAGATCGCGTTCCCGTTCGCGAAGCTCGGCATCGTGCCGGGTCTCGGCAGTTCCTGGCTGTTGCCGCGCCTGCTCGGACCGGGCCAGGCCAAGATCCTCGCACTGACGGGCAGGACCATCACGGCCGAGGAGGCGCTGGGCATCGGGCTGGTCGACGCGGTATTCGCTCCGGAGGCCGTGCTCGCGGAAGCGATGGCGCTCGCGCGCACGATCGCGGCGAACCCGCCGGAAATCGTGCGCCTGATCAAGCAGACGCTGAACGCCGGCGCCGCGGCCGCATCGATCGGCAGCGCGCTCGCGTTCGAACACGCGCAGAACGCCCGTCGCGCATCGATGCCGCCCTGAGTCCTTCCCCCGGGGCGGGGCGCCGCGCGGCTTCAGCCGAGCGCCCCGCTGCTGCGCAGGGCCGCGAGCCGGTCCTCGCGGTAGCCCAGGATGTCGCGCAGCACCTCCTCGCTGTGTTCGCCGGCGCGCGGGGCCGGCGCGGGATCGGGCAGTTCCTCGCCGAGGAAATGCACCGGTAATGGCAGCATGTCGGCGCCGTGACGCGCGGCGCCCAGCCAGGGAAAGCGCGCCTGGAAGTGCGGATCGTCGATCAGCGTGCGCGGCGTGTTGACCGGCGCGATGGCGGTGTTGTGCGCCGCGCCGAAGGCGAGCCACTCGGCCGAGCTGCGCGAGAGGAAGATCTCGCGCAGGATCGTGCGCAGCTCGCGGTTGCCGCGCGCATGGTCACCGTACCGGCTTCCCGGCCAACGCGCGAACAGCTCCGGTCGCCCCACGCCCTCGCAGAAATTACGCCAGAACTCCTGCTCCGATGCCATGAACAGGATATGGCCGTCCGCGGTCTCGTAGAACTGGTAGCGCACGCCGTCGTGCATGCCGGCAGTGCCCGGTGCGCGGCGCTCGTAATTGTCGCTGCGGTTGCCGGTCACCTCCGACTCCGGGCGCCGGTAGGCCTTCCAGGTCTCGCTGCGCAACCAGTCCATGTAGGCCGCGCCGTCGGCCTGGCCGATATCGAGACAGGCACCGGTGCCATCGCGCTGGGCGCGCAGCAGTGCCGCACAGATCGCCATGGCGCCGAACACCGGCCCGGCGTGGATGCCGACCGAGGGATGCTCGGGGATGTAGCAGAAACCCTCCTCGTCGCGGCCCGGGCCCACCAGCCCCGCCCAGCTGTCGAAGGCGATGCCGTGCGCGGGAAGATCGCGATAGGGACCGCTCATGCCATAGCCGGAGACGCAGCAGTAGACCAGCGCGGGATTGATGGCGCGCAACTGCTCGTAGCCGAAACCGCGACGCGCCAGCGCGCCGGGACGCATGGCCTCGATCAGCACATGCGATGCCGCGACCAGCTCGCGCAGCACCGCGGCGCCGTCCTCGCGGCGCAGGTCGAGCACGAGGCTCTTCTTGCCGCGCGAGACGTGGTGGTGCATCAGCGAGCTGCCCGCGACGATGGGCCAGGTGAGTTCGCGCACGTAATCGCCGCCCGGCGGCTCGATCTTGATCACCTCGGCGCCGAGGTCGGCCAGATGCATCGCCGTCGCGCCGGGCGCGAGCAGCGAGCAGTCGAGGACGCGGATGCCCGCGAGCGGAGCGCTCATGGCTGCCACTCCCCGGCGCGGCGCCGCCACGGCGGCTCATCGCCTCCGGCCAGCGCGACCTGTGCCACGCAGCGCGTCGCGACCCTTTGCTCCGTCCTGATGCTCATCTCCACCTCCGCCCACTCGCACCCGCGCCCGTCGACGCGCACGGCAACGATGCTGCCTTCGATCACGATCGTGCCGCCCGCATAGACCGGGGCGCTCATTCGGCTCCGCAGGCGCCCGATGCGCCCGCCGCTTCCGAGTCGCTCGCCGATGAAGCGTTCGATCAGCGCCATCTGGGTGGGCGTGTTGAGGAAAACGTCGCGGTGGCCCGCCTGCTCGCGCGCGTAGACGGGATCGTGGTGCAGCGGGGAATAATCGCGCGTGGCGAAGGCTCCGGCCACCACCAGCGTGTGATCGATCGCGCATCGAAGCGGCTCCAGCACGCTTTGCGTCGCGGCCGGCGTCGTTGCAGCCGGATGCACGCGCGGCGCCGCTGCCGCTGCGCGCCGGTAACCCAGGCACTCGTAATGCTCGACGCCGAGCAATTCGCCGCGCGCGTTCCGGTACTGCACCGCGATCTGCCAGAAGCGCCCGCGCCCGAGATGCGTGTCCTTCTCGGCGCTCACCTCGCGCAGCAGCTGTTCGCTGTACACACGATCGCCCAGGCGGACCGGCGCGTGGAACTCCGCCTCGATCGAGCTCACGATTGCCACGGGATAGCCGAGCAGCGTCTTCAGGTCGTGGTGCAGCTCCAGCGCCCTCGGCGCCGCGCCGGGCGCCGGCGACCACAGCCCGGGCCGGCTCCACGTCGAGAGCATCGTGACGGGCGCCACCGCCGCCCCGGCGAGCTCGCGTGCAACGGCATCGTCCCACCACAACGGGTTGGCATCGCGCACCGCGGCGCACAGCGCGTGCACGGCCGCGGCCGTCACCGTCTCGTCGCCGGCTCGGGCATAACGGGGCTGCCCGATCAGCGCGCGCACGGCACCGGGCAGACCGGGATCGACCTGCGGCGACACGGCGCTCATGCCGGCTCCGCCGCAACGCGCACCGTGGCGCGGAATTCGGCCAGCAACTCCGTCCGTGCGCGCTCGTACTCCGCGATCGCGGCATCCTTGACCACGTCGAAGCCGCGCACGCGTGCCGGCAACGCCGCGATCCGCACGGCCAGCGCATGGTTGTCCGCGTGCAGGCCGGCCATCAGCGTGTCCACGAGCGCCGTGTACTCCGCGATCAGCGCGCGCTCGCGCCGGCGGTGCGCCGACCAGCCGAACGGGTCGAACGGCGTGCCGCGCAGGAACCTGAGCCGTGCCAGCGCCGCGAACACCGGTCGCATCCAGGCCCCGAACTCGCGCTTGCGGTAGCGCCCGGTCCGCGGGTCGCGCGTGGCGAGCAACGGCGGCGCGAGGTTGAAGGCAATGCGGTAGTCGCCCTCGAACTGCGCGGCGAGCTGGCGCGCGAGCACCTCGCCGCTCAGCAGACGCCCCACCTCGTACTCGTCCTTGCAGGACATCAGCTTCGCCAGGTTGCGCGCGACGGTTTCAGCCAGCTCGCCGCCCGCGCCGGCCCGCTCGCGCTCGACGGCGGCGACGCGACGGACGAACTGCTCGAAGCGCGCGGCCCAGGCCGCGTCCTGGTACGCCGTAAGCCAGGCGATGCGGTCGGCGATCAGGGTCTCGAGTGTCCCGCGCCCGGGCGTCACGACGCGCACCGGCTCGGGCTCGACCAGCATCGCCTCGAGCGCGGCCGGATCGCACACCGCGAGTCGCCCGAGCGCGAAGGCGCGGCGGTTCATCTCGATCTCGGTGCCATTCAGCTCGATCGCGCGCTCCAGGCTGGCACGCGACAGGGGGATCAGCCCTCGCTGCCACGCGGCGCCGAGCAGGAACAGGTTGGCGCCGATCGCGTTGCCCAGCAGCCGTATCGCGATGCGCGTCGCATCGATGCCGAGCACGCCGAGATCCCGCGTGCGCGCGGCCAGCGCCTGCTCCATGCCGCGGCTGTCGAAATCCAGGTCCGGGTTGCGGGCGAAGGAGTTCGTCGGCGCCACGTGCGCGTTGTAAACCACCGCCGAGCGTCCCGCCGCCATGCGCGCGAGTACGTCCGCACCGGCCGCGACCACGAGGTCCGCCGCCAGCACCAGGTCCGCCGCGCCCTCGGGGATGCGCGTCGCGACGTGCAGCGCCTCGCCCGCCACGAATCGGACGTGGCTGGTCACGGGACCGTTGCGCTGCGCGAGCCCGGTGATGTCGAGCACGCTGACAGGCTTGTCCTCCATGTGCGCGGCAATGCCGAGCAGCGCGCCCAGCGTGATGATGCCGCTGCCGCCGATGCCGGCCACGAGGATGTTGCAGGACGCATTGCCGGCCGGCAGCGCCGGCTCCGGCAGCGAGGCGAACAGCGCCTCGTCCGGCATGTTCCCGCCCCCTGCGGCCGTGGCGCGCAACCGTCCGCCGTAGACGGTGACGAAGCTGGGGCACATGCCCTTCACGCAGGAGAAATCCTTGTTGCACACGGACTGGTTGATCGCGCGCTTGCGCCCGAAGCGGGTCTCGCTGGGCTCCAGCGCGATGCAGTTCGACTGTATGCCGCAGTCGCCGCAGCCCTCGCACACTTCCTCGCTGATCAGGTAACGCTTCGCGACATCGGGGTACCTGCCGCGCTTGCGCAGGCGCCGGCGCTCGGTGGCGCAGGCCTGCTCGTAGACGATCGCCGACACGCCCGGGTGCTCGCGCAGTTCGCGCTGCACGGCGTCGAGCTCGTCGCGGTGATGGAAGGTGGTGATGGCGGGAAATTTCCCGCGGTCACGGTGGCGCGCGAGATCCTCGGTGACCAGCGCGATGCGCCTGACGCCCTCGGCATGGAGCTGTTGCGCCACGCGGGGCGCCGTGATGCCGCCGTCGAAGTTCTCGCCCTCGATCGGCTGCCCGCCGGTCATCGCGATCGCGCCGTTCAGCAGGATCTTGTAGGTGATGTTGGTGCCGGCGGCGACGTTGGCGCGGATCGCGAGCAGGCCGGAGTGGAAGTAGGTGCCGTCGCCGAGGTTCTGGAACACGTGTTCGCGCGTGCTGAAGGGCGCCTGCCCGATCCACGCCGCGCCCTCGCCGCCCATGTGGTACACGGCGAGCGTGTTGCGCTCGGGCAGCCAGACCGAGAGGCCGTGGCAGCCGATCCCGCCGAGCGCGACCGAGCCCTCCGGCACCCGCGTCGAGGTGTTGTGCGGACAGCCGGCGCAGAAGCTCGGCATGCGCATCAGCGCGCCCGGTGCGCCGGCGGGAACGCCCGCCGCGGCCGGCGACTCCAGCGCCGCAAGCCTTGCGGCGAGCTTTGCATCGGGCTCGCGCCGCATCAGTTCGCGTGCGATCAGCCGCGCGAGCAGCAGCGGATTCAGCTCCCCGCTCGCGGGCACCAGCGGCGCGCCCTCGAGGTCGCGCTTGCCGGTGAGCCTGGGCCGCCAACCCGAAGGCTGGTTGTACAGCAGGGCCGCGACCTGCTCCTCGATGACCGGGCGTTTTTCCTCGACCACCAGCAGCTGCTCGCAACCCTCCGCGAAGCGCAGGATTCCCGCGGGCTCCAGCGGCCAGACCATCGCGACCTTGTATACCGATACCCCGAGTTCCTCGGCGCGCGCCTCGTCGATGCCGAGCTGCGCAAGCGCGTCCATGACGTCGAGCCACGCCTTGCCGGCAGTGACGATGCCGAGGCGCTTGCGCGGCTGCGGCCAGATCACGCGATCGAGGCGGTTGGCGCGCACGTAGGCCTTGGCCGCCTCGAGGCGCAGCAGTGCCTGCGCCTCGGCGGCCAGCGGCACCACGCCGAGCCGGAGATTCAGGCCGCCCGGCGGCAACTGGAAGTCCGCCGGCTGCACGATGCGCACGCGCTCGCGGTCGACCGCCACCGAGGCGGAGCCCTCGACCACGTCGGTCACGCACTTGAAGCCGACCCAGCAGCCGGCGTAGCGCGACAGCGCGAAGCCGTGCAGCCCGAGGTCCAGGTACTCCTGGATCGTGGCGGGAAACAGGATCGGCATGCCGAAGTGGATCAGCGCGTGGTCGCTCTGGTGCGCGATGGTCGACGAGCGCGCGCCGTGGTCGTCGCCGCAGAGCACGAGCACGCCGCCGTGGCGCGCGCTGCCGGCGTAGTTGCCGTGCTTCAGCGGATCGCCGGAGCGGTCCACGCCGGGGCCCTTGCCGTACCACATCGCGAACACGCCGTCGTAGGGCGATTCGCCGATCTCCTTCAGCTGCTGCGAACCCCACACCGCGGTGGCCGCGAGGTCCTCGTTGACGCCGGGCTGGAAGTGCACGCAGTGCTCGCGCAGGAAACGCCCGGCCTGCCACAGCGCGAGGTCGTAGACCCCGAGCGGCGAGCCGCGGTAACCGGAAATTAAGCCCGCGGTGTTCAGGCCCATCGCGAGGTCGCGCTGGCGCTGCATCAGCGGCAGCCGCACCAGCGCCTGCGCGCCGCTCAGGTAAACGCGCCCGCCCGTCGCGGTGTACTTGTCGTCCAGCGTGATCTCTTTCATCTGCTCGCCCTGCTTCGGCCCATGCGCTCAACACTCGCTGAAAGGACGCCATCGCGGCGCGCGCTTCTCGAGAAACGCGCGTGCGCCTTCCTCGATGTCGGGATGGTGGTTCTGCTGCATGATCAGTTCCCACGCGTGCTCCAGCGCCGCGCCGAGGCCGCGATCCGCGCCTTCCCAGATCGCGCGCTTGCTGCGCGCCATGGCCGCCGGGGAGTTGCCCTTCACCATGTCGGCGACCTCGAAGGCGCGTGCGAGGAGGCGCTCGCCGGGCACCACTTCCCCGACCAGCCCGAGCGCCAGGGCCCGCTCCGCGCTCACGCGCTCGTTGCCGCCGACCAGCGTCATGCGCAGCACCGCCTCGAGCGGGATCCGGCGCGCGAGCGTCGCTAGCTCCATCCCCGCCACCATGCCCACCCTCACGTGCGTGTCGAAGAATGTCGCGTGCTCGGCCGCGATCACGATGTCGCTGTCGGCCACGAAGTGCAGTCCTCCGCCCACCGTCATCCCGTTGACGGCGCAGATCACGGGCTTCCACACCCGGTTCTGCAGCGGGCTCCAGCGCATGCTCGCGAGCGTGCCGAAGCGGCCCTCGCCGTCGGTTTCGGGCAGGTCCGCGAGGTCGGCGCCCACGGAAAGCGCGCGCTCGCCCGCCCCGGTGACGATCGCGACGATCGCCGCGTCGTCGGCTGCGAAACGCTGCCACGCCAGCGGCAGCTCGCGGCTCATCACCGAGTTCACGGCATTGTGCGCCTGCGGCCGGTCCAGCGTGATCAGCACCACGCCGTCGCGCAGCTCGTAT
>ERZ1645192.4785-NODE-4785-length-10643-cov-7.475727_pt1 | contig 10643 bp, 7 predicted proteins | sample MGYA00575354_ERZ1645192 | MGnify/ENA primary metagenome ERZ1645192 (study PRJEB40844, sample SAMN11349763) | freshwater sediment metagenome | isolation source: river sediment | host: Sediment | place: India: Faizupur Khadar , New Delhi | collected 2017-02-21 ...
TTAAAGGCGCCTTTTTCTCTTACCTGGCCTGTGCTGTAGTAAGCGGTATATTCTCCGTCGAATTCTCCATTCACGAAATGTTCTTCGTCTTTTATCTGCCCGGTATCGAAGTAGGACCGGTAAAGACCGTCCAGCTTACCTTCTTTATAATTTTCTTCTTCCTTTAATTTTCCGTTTTCGTGATAAGAAACATACCTTCCTTCGAGGTGGTCATTGACGAAGTCTGCCTGCTCCCGTATTTGTCCGTTTTCATAGTATGATAAAGCTTTTCCGTTTCTCTTGCCGTCGACAAAATGCAGCTGCGCCATAATCCGGCCGTTTTGAAAATAAGAAGTATATTCACCTTCAATTTTGCCGTCTTTGATGAACATGAGTTCTTTCAATGTGCCGTCGGGATAAAATTGCTTTTTTTCTTCTACCTCTTTGTTTGTTTTTGTCATAAATAATGGCCGCCTGTAATGTTTAGCGATATGATCTGCAGATTTTGTAAACAATCCTTATCCATATTGCAATTAAAAAGAACTGAAATTTCAGTAAAATTAAACTATTTTTTCTTCCAGGGGACGATTAGAGTTTGACAGCCGGATAATATATTTCCTATAATGATAACTTAAAATTATATTAAAGAGCGTAGTTGATGTTGATTTCTGATTTAGATACTTCAAGAGTTGCGATTATCGGGCCCGGCCGGCTGGGAACTTCTTTTGCCTATAAACTTGACCGTGACAACAAACAGGTTTCCATTTATTACCATGATTCCGGCGTCTGCAAAGCGATCAACAAGGATCGTTTAAATCCTATTCATTTGACCGAAGATTTGGCCAATCGGCTGGGCGGCCTGGAAAACGTCCCTCGTTTTTCTTCCAAATTATACGCAACCAATGACCTGGAGCATATCGTCGAAAACAACGATTTTATTCTGCTGGCCATAACGATGAACCGCCTGCCGGAACTGCTCAATTATCTCAAGCCCATGCTGGCTAAAAAAGCAGGCGACACCTGCCTTATTTCTCCGATTAAGGGATTGATTTCCGATGAAATTTCCAAGGAGTTGATTACCCCTTCGCAGCTCATCAATAACAATTTTTACAGATTAAAGCATAAATATCAGGTGGTGTGCATCGGGGGGCCTTTCTTCGATATAGACATCGCCCTGGGCAATCCTGTCTGCGTTACCATCGCCGGAAAACGGCGCATCGCCGGCATCATCAGAAATGACTTGTTTAAATTTAACCGCAAAGAGTTAAGCTCTTATTATAATTTTGATATTGTCGGCGTTGAAGCCTGCGGCGCCCTGAAAAATATTGTCGCCAATATCAAAGGATTAACCGATTCGCTGGATTTGGGCGACTCCATCCCCGGTACCATATTTGCCCGGTCGGGAGTGGAAATCCGCTCTCTGTCCCGCCTCCTGGGCGGAAGTTTTCAGGCCTTTCACAGTCAGGCGGGTGTAGGCGATATGTATGTTACCGTTTCTTCCATGGCCAGTAAGAATTACCGCTACGGGAAATATTTTTATGAGCTCTACACCGGAAATCCCATAGAAACAAACCTGCGTGTACTGGAAAAGATTGACGGGACACCGGAAGGTCCCAATACCATCAGGAACGTCTACAAGTATTTAGACAAGAAAAACATGTACAGTCCGCTTTTTTCCTGCGCCCATCATATATTCAACGCAGTGGAAGACAAAAACGCAATTCGGGATCTTATAATCAACGCCTGTCAGTATGATAAGAGAAGCCAGGAATATATCGGGCCCTTATCGAGATTTATGTACCGCATTTTTCCTAATTACTGGTATCGCCGGGATAAGGAAATATTATTTTAATCAACTAGACGGCCTCGCAAAAAGGCCGGATGCTGCGTTGTGCTTCATCCTTCGTCATTGCGGCGTATGATAGATACGTCTCATTCCTCAGGATTTGCACGCCTTGCCTGCGACCTTTTTGCGAGGTCGTCTGAAAATTGTTAGTTTTGTGACTTTTTACGAGTCCATTAATTAAGAAGGAGAGTACTCATGAATCAGGTCAAAGTATTGCTGGAAGACCAGGAAATACCCCGGCAATGGTACAACATCATGGCGGATTTACCGACGCCGATGAAACCGCCGCTGCATCCCGGAACGGGTCAACCGGTGACCCCCGATGATTTGGCGGCGATTTTTCCCATGAACATTATTGAACATGAAGCCTCGGCTCAGCGCTGGATTGATATTCCCGACGAGGTTTTACAGAAGTATTTGTTATGGCGGCCCTCCCCGCTTTACCGGGCGCGCAATTTTGAAAAGCTGCTGGGCTGTCCGGTGCAGATTTATTACAAACATGAAGGAGTCAGTCCTGCCGGTTCGCATAAACCTAATGCTGCAATTCCAATGGCTTATTTCAACAAGATGGCCGGCACCAAACGGCTGACCACGGAGACCGGAGCCGGCCAGTGGGGCAGCGCTCTGTCCATGGCCTGCCGGATGTTTGAACTGGAATGCCGCGTCTATATGGTCAAGGTAAGCTTTGAACAGAAACCTTACCGGCGCCTGATGATGAATACCTGGGGGGCCGAATGCATCGCCAGCCCCAGTAATCTGACCCAGGCCGGCAGGGATTTTCTGGCCAAATACCCCGATTCCCCCGGTTCGCTGGGCATTGCCATCAGTGAAGCCATCGAAGATGCCGTCACCAGCAAAGAGAAGACCCATTACGCTTTAGGCAGCGTGCTTAACCATGTGTTGATTTACCAGTCTGTCATCGGTCTGGAAGCAAAAAAACAGATGGAAAAAATCGGCGTTTATCCGGACGTTGTTATGGGCTGCTGCGGAGGGGGCAGTAATTTCGGCGGCATCATTGCCCCGTTTATCTGCGACAAAATCAATGGTAAAAATGTGAAAGTGGTCGGTGCGGAACCGTCATCCTGCCCGACGATGACCAAAGGTCCTTTCGCCTATGACTTTGGCGATCTGGCGCAAAAAACTCCTTTCCTGCCCATGCACACCCTCGGTCATGACTACGTTCCCGCCCCGATCCACGCGGGCGGTCTGCGCTACCACGGCATGGCGCCGATCGTCAGCCACCTGGTGGAGGAAAAACTGGTTGAGCCGCGAGCCTACGATCAGTTAAAGACTTTTGACGCCGGCGTCAAATGGGCGCGCTCGGAAGGCTTTATTCCCGCGCCGGAGACTAATCATGTAATCGCGGCGGTTGTGGATGAAGCAATGCGCGCCAAAGAAGAAGGCAGGGAAAAAGTGATTCTCTTTAACTGGAGCGGCCACGGCCTGGTGGATTTGGTTGCTTATGACGCCTATATGACCGGCAAACTCGAAGCTTACGAACTGCCCGATGCGGAAATTGAACGGGCGTTGCAATCGATCAGGGATTTTCCGAAGCCGTAGACGGCGGTCAGCGGAATTTTACTGCAATAAGCCGGTATTCCACAAACTGCAGAGAAAAGTAACTCCATCAAAGTCCCCGTCGGGAGAGGCGGGGACTTTGATCATTTAACTCCCGAGAGTTGTTCGGGGAAGGTTTCACGGATGGGCTAACTTATCCGCAATCTTTTCGTGAATTAACCGGGAAGCCATGTTGTTGCCCGCCACGCCGACGAAAACCGCCACGGAAGTGGAATTCTTGTCGATGTATTCAACGGAGATGCTGACATTTTCATCCTGAATAACGGATGTTATCCTGCCGGTAGAAATTTTCCGTTCCCGCTTGATATTCTTGCCATTCAACTCTTTGACGGTTTTTTCACAGGCCGCCCAGACCGAATCGATGCCGGCTTTATAATTGCTGATCAGGTTGCCGTCCTGATAAATAAATTGTCCGGAACTGACGCCCATTACTTTGCCGTTCATGCTTACGGCAGCGTTGCATCCGGCCAGAACGCCGGAAAATAAAAGCAGCAAAAAGATCATTTTTTTCTTCATGGATGCACCTCGTAAATTAATACCTGGTCGAAAGAATAAAGTTTTGTTTGCCGGCCAGCATAAGGGAACCGGCAATACCTGTCAACGTCATTTGCATGTTGCGATGGCAACATTTCCTCCGTCCTTATTGCAGCAGGGGACGCAATAATAAAAAGATCAGAGAATAGGCGAAGCGCCAGATTAAAACTCCGGCTGTAATTACAAGACAGGCGGCAGCCAGGTGTCTATGCCAGGCGGATTCGGGTTTTTTATCATTATAGCCGCAGAGCAAAGCAATCATAATTCCGGAAAGTATTCCGCCGCCGTGCGCCCAGTTGTTGATGCCGCTGATTAATATTCCAAAAATGGCCAGTCCCAAAACCCAGCCTATGGCCTGTTTGTAGATGGCTTCTCCATAATAACCGCCACGGCTCTTGCCATAATAGATGATTGCACCGATCAGCCCGCAAATACTGGCCGACGCGCCGATAGTGAAACGAACGCCGAATACCAGTGAAGCAAGATAACCGCCGACACCGGCGAGGATGTATATAATGAAAAAGCGATAAGCGCCGAACTCCCGCACAACAAAAGGACCTAACTGGGCTAGCGCCATCATATTAAAGATGATATGTAAAATACTGCCATGTAAAAAAGACGCGGAAATCAAGCTCCAGGGACGATGGTAAAGAAACACAGGCATTGTGCCCGTTGCCCCCAAATGAAAGAGACTGTTCATCGATGGAGACAGAAGGTCAAAAATGCCGCTTCCGCCGGAAAGCATTGATCCGGGGTTCAAAATAAGGGAGAAGACGTAAAAAATAATATTGGTATAAATAATGGTTTTTACCGGGTCAGCATTGAAAAACAGACTGCGAATAAATCCGGCTGTGTTGTGCATCCCGGGGCGGTTTAGTCCGCAATAGGGGCAGACAGGCTCACTGGAGCTGATCAGTTTGCGGCAATTGGGGCAGAGCATGGATTTTCTTTCCGTGGACATTTTCAACCTTTCCGGCAATCTGGTTTGGTTGCTAAATTATCAGCAATAATTATGCTTGTAAAGAAAAATGCCGTCAGCTTTTGTATGAATGAAAGAGGTGCTTTTTGCAGCTGCGAGACCGCATGAAAATAAAAATAGAAAAAATCGCCTTTGGCGGGGAAGGAGTTGGCCGCATTGACAACTTTGTGGTTTTCGTTCCCTTTACAGCTCCGGATGATGAACTGGAAATCGAAATCACCCAGTCCAAAAAGAAATTTGCCCGCGGCAAAGTTTTAAAGATAATCAAGGCTTCTCCGCTGCGGGTGAAACCGCTGTGCAATTATTACGCAAAATGCGGCGGCTGCTGCTACCAGCATATAAGTTACGATCAGCAGCTGGAGATTAAAAAAAGGCAGGTTGAAGAAGCTTTCATAAAGATAGGCCGGATCGGCATGCCGCCGGTTCTGCCTGTAGTCGCTTCCAGAAGCGCCTATCATTATCGGGGCAAGGCGCAGTGCCACCAGATAATGATGTCTTCCGGGCTCAAAACAGGTTTTCTCGATACTTCCGGAGGCTCTGTCGTCGATATTGAACGCTGTGAAATCATGGATGAAACAATAAATGAGAAGATCGGCAGGCTTAGAAAAAATCCATTGACCCGGAGTAAGAAAACGGACATCCGCCTGACCGTCTGGTCGAATTTACCGGGTGAAGACACTACTCCGAAAGGACCAATAAGACGCGTGGTCAAAGGCAAAGAATTTATGGTTCCTTTTGATGGATTTTTTCAGAACAATTTGTTTTTAACGGATGCTCTGGTGGATGAAGTATGCCGGACGGCGCTGTCCCGCCGGTTGAACAGTGTAATTGATGTTTATTGCGGCTGCGGTTTATTTTCCGTTTTTCTGGCGCCTTTCGTACAAGAAGTTTTGGGGATTGAATTAAACCGGAAAGCAGTAAAGTTTGCGCAAAATAATGCCGAAAAGGAACATCTAGCAAATGTTAAATTTGTCTGTGGGGACGCCGGGGAAGAACTGTTAAAAGGCAATCTGTTGCCGGCCGGCAAGCCGGTTGATCTGCTGATTCTTGATCCGCCGCGCGCCGGCTGCACTCAGCCGGTTCTCAAAGCCGTCGCCGGACTGCAGCCGCTGAGAATTATTTACATTTCCTGTAATCCGGTGACTCAGGCAAGGGATGTTCAGTATCTCAACGAATCCGGCGGCTACAAGCTTTTAAGTCTTCAACCTTTTGATATGTTCCCGCAGACGCAGCACATTGAAGTTGTCGCCCTGCTGGAACGGGCATAGAATCGTCGCGCAGTTGTAATGGATGCAGGATAAACTAATTGACATAATTGAGGAATGAATATAGCGCATTTATCGCAATTTGCGGCGGGGCGGCAAAAAGTATTGTACGAATACCAGGACGTCCATGAAGCAGCCGGTAAAGCCGGGCGGTGTGTGCGGCATTGTATGGATTCAAAAAAATTATTGCAGCAGAGGTCATGTCGGTAATATGAATGACAGCAGAAAAACTGATCAATTCCCCCTGAAGCCGGAAGACAACCCGCCCACTTCAGACCGCGGGAAAAAGACACAGGGCTCAGGCGGCAGCACCAATTTGCCTGAAAAAAAATTTTATCCTCTATTTGAGTCCGTCAGCGACGCTATTTTTCTTCTGGATGGAAATAAGATCGTTGACTGCAATAATAAGACCCTGGAGATGTTCGCCGGCGGCGGTGAACAGGTAATCAACGAGCCTCTGACCAAATATTTGCCGCCCAGACAGCCGGGCGGAGCCGACTCCCGGGAAAAAATCAGGCAGATAATGGATGCTGTTTTGCAGGGCAGCGCCCAGTTTATCGAATGGAAGTTTATCCGGACGGACAAAACCATCTTTGATGCGGAGGTAAGCTTCAACCGTCTGGATCTGGAAGGAAAGAAACTGATCCATTGCATCGCGCGCGACATAACCGAGCGCAAGCGTGAAGAGAAACTCTCCCGGACACTGGCCGTAAGCTCTCTGATAGGCATTTATGTTCTCCATGACGGCACATTTCGTTTCGTCAACCCCAAATTCCAGGAATATGTCGGCTACAGCGCCGAAGAACTTATCGGCAGAAGTTCATTGGAGATAGTCCATCCGGAAGACAGGGATTCAGTGAGAGAAAATGCCGTCAAAATGCTCAAGAAGCGTCAGAGCCGGCCTTATGAATTTCGCACGGTAACGAAAAACGGTCAGGTTAAGTGGACAATGGAAACCGTTACTTCCGTGTATTTTGACGGTAAAAAAAGCGTTCTCGGCAATTATGTGGATATCAATGACCGGAAGAGGTCCGAGGAAATCCTGAAGGCCAGCGAGGAGCGCTACCGGACAATTCTGGAAAATATTGAAGACGGGTACTACGAAGTAGATTTGAAAGGCGTGCTGACATTTTTCAATGAATCGTTGTGCAAAATATCCGGCTTCCCCGGAAATGAATTGATGGGAACAAAAATCAGTCAATACGTCGATAAAAACGATTTAAAGAAAATATTCCGTATCACTAAAGAAATTTATCAGACGGGTCAGCCGAAAAAGCATTTGGATTTTCAAATTATTTGCCAGGACGGCTTCAAAAGACACATAGAAATTTCTTCCTCATTAATAAGGGATTTATCCGGAAAGCCTATTGGTTTCCGCGGAATTGCCCGGGACATTGACGAGCGCAAAAAGGCGGAAGCGACAATCTTCCACATGGCCTATCATGATACTTTAACCGGCTTGCCGAATCGGATGCTTTTCAATGACCGCCTGAACATGGCTATTTCGACGGCGCGGAGAAATGATAAAAAATTTGCCGTCATGATGCTGGATTTGGATGGATTCAAGCTTGTCAATGATCTGTTGGGACATGACATCGGTGATTTGCTGCTGCAGAATGTGGGTTATCGACTGCGCAGTCACCTGCGCAGAAGCGATACGGTGGCCAGAATGGGCGGGGACGAATTCATGCTTTTGCTGCCGGAGATCAATCGAAAGGAAGATGCAGAGGCAATCGCCAAAAAAATAATTAATTCTTTTCACCAGGGTTTTATTCTGAAAAATCAGAAACTGAGAATTACCGCCAGCATTGGAATCGCCATCTATCCGGACAGCGGCACTGATTTTGACATGCTGAAGAAAAACGCGGATATCGCCATGTATAAAGTCAAAGAAAAAGGCCGTGATAATTTCCAGTGCTACGAATCTGTGGGAATATAGCATATACAAATGATATGATTCCGGCCGGGAATGTTCTCGGACAGCGCAAAAATACGGATATAAAAATTTTATAGCTTTTAGTTGAAAATATTGATATTTTCATTTTATAATTTTTTAATAAAGCAAGGGGAGGAAAAATGTCATCGAAAAGTAAGGATGTGAGAATTGAGCAGCGCCGAATGTTGGAAGAAAAGCTGGATTTGCGACTACAGCAACTGGCTCAAAAGGGGATTAGCAAAGAAAAAGCCCAGAGCAACCCTCTTGTTAAAAATCTCAAAGCAAAAATTAGAGAAACCAATACAAGAATTAAAGCGGTTGAAAAGATTGAAAAGCTAAATGAGGATTTGGCGCAGGCTAAAATCCTGAAGTTGACGGCACCCGCTAAAAAAGAGGGTGAGGAAGGAAAAGAATCGAAGTCGAAAAAGAAAGCGGCAGCGGCTGCAAATGAATCCAAGAAGAAGCAGGCTGGCGGTGATGCTTCGAATAAAGCCGGTAAAAAGAAGCAAGCTTCGGCGAAATAATTTTCCCGAACAAAAAAAGGGCAAACTGTTTTTTTCCAGTTTGCCCTTTTTATATTTGGCGTCCCCACGCGGAGTCGAACCGCGGTTACAGGCGTGAAAGGCCCGTGTCCTAGGCCTCTAGACGATGGGGACGTTTTGGTATTACTTATCAAGTAAGGTGCGCCTTATATATTTTTAAAAGTATCTTGTCAAGCACTGCCTGACAAAATATCGCAAAAAAATTTAAGTTACGTAATTATTACTTATATTATGCAAATAAAGGATCAAGTTTTATTGATGTTTTATGTTTTGCAGGTGAAAAAATGACTTCTACTTCTGCAATAACCAAGGAAACTATCATAAAGATTCTGGAAGAGATCGCCGTCCTGCTCGAACTGTCCGGAGAAAATCCCTTTAAATCACGCGCCTACCAGAATGCCGCCCGTAATCTGGAGAAGCTGGATGCCGACATCACAGATCTGGTGAAGGAAGATAAGCTCGCCGAGGTTCCGGGTATCGGCGAGGCGATCAACAAAAAAATCAGGGAACTGGTTGAAACCGGAAAACTTGGTTATTATGAATCTCTTAAGTCATCTATTCCGCCCGGTCAACTGGAGATGTTAAAAATCGCCGGTTTGGGCCCCAAAAAGATCCACGCGCTTTATGAACAACTGGGCATAAAGACCATGGGTGAGCTGGAGTATGCCTGTCATGAAAATCGTCTGGTTGAACTCAAGGGATTCGGAAAAAAAACACAGGACAATATTTTAGCCGGGATTGAAAAAGTCAAACTCTACAACAAGAGAAGACTGTATGCGGAAGTGGCGGCCGATGCCCAGGAGTTGCTGTCTTTGCTGGAAAGCAGTAAAGATGTTCTCAGGGTGAGCCTCGCCGGCTCATTGCGCCGCTCGTCGGAAACGGTAAAAGATATCGATATTGTGGCAAGTTCTGCAGCGGCGGAGAGACTGGCCGGTTATTTTGCCTCCCTGCCGCAGGTGGACACCATCACTGCGCACGGATTGACTAAAGTAAGTGTGACGCTGCGCACGGGAATCAATGCCGATTTAAGAATTGTGGAGGATGCACAATTTCCTCATGCCCTGCTGCATTTCACCGGCAGTAAGGAGCACAATACCGTTTTGCGCAGCAGGGCTAAAGAAATCGGACTGAAGATAAATGAATACGGTTTGTGGTGCGGCGCGAAAAATATAATCTGCCGCAGTGAGGAGGAAATATTCAACCACCTGAACTTGTCCTATATCCCACCGGAATTACGCGAGAATATGGGAGAAATAGAAGCGGCGGAGAAGGGAGGGTTGCCTGTTCTGGTGGAGGAAAGGGATGTTTGCGGACTTTTGCATGTCCATACTAATTTCAGCGATGGAGCCGAATCGCTCGAAGGCATGGTGGAGGCGGCCAGAAAAATGGGCATGCAATATATCGGCATCAGCGATCACAGTCAGTCCGCTCAATATGCCGGTGGGTTGAAAATAGATGACATAGAAAAACAGCATAAGCTAATTGACAGACTCAATAAAAAATATGCTCCCTTTCGTATTTTTAAAGGAATAGAATCCGATATCCTGCCGGATGGCAGACTCGATTATGATGAAGAGATACTGGAACGTTTTGACTTTGTCATTGCGGCGATTCACTCCAGCTTCAACATGCCGGAAAGAGAAATGACCGGGCGAATTACGCAGGCCCTGCGCAACCCGCACACAACAATTCTGGCGCATCCTACGGGACGTTTACTTTTAGCGCGGGAATCCTACGCCGTCGATATCTTGGAGGTTATCGATATGGCGGCCCGGTACGGCAAGGCGCTGGAGCTCAACGCCAACCCCCGCAGACTGGATCTGGACTGGCGCAATTGTATTCATGCGCGGAAAAAAGGAGTGAAAATATCCATCAATCCTGATGCACATCACGCCTCAGGGCTGGCCGACATCAGCTTCGGGATTAAAATTGCCCGCAAAGGCTGGCTGGAGAAAAAAGATTGCCTGAACTGCCTGAGCGTAGG
>ERZ1645192.4787-NODE-4787-length-10640-cov-14.106471_pt1 | contig 10640 bp, 10 predicted proteins | sample MGYA00575354_ERZ1645192 | MGnify/ENA primary metagenome ERZ1645192 (study PRJEB40844, sample SAMN11349763) | freshwater sediment metagenome | isolation source: river sediment | host: Sediment | place: India: Faizupur Khadar , New Delhi | collected 2017-02-21 ...
TTTTTCTGCAATGGCTGCTGCCTCTCTTTCTACCTTTAATCTTTCTCTTGCAATCTTATCAGATGCTTCTTCGCTTTCTTTGAATAATATTTCGTATTCAAGTCTTTGCTTTTTAAGCGTGTTTATTTTCTGGTTGTTGGCATATATATCTTTTGTCCTCAGTCCCTCTGCATCAAGCAATGCATTTGCATTTTCTAACGCAGCAATTTTTGTATCAATATCGTCAAGATATGTCTTTTGATTTTGCTGATTTTGTAATGCTCTATTCTGCTCATCGTATAACTGCAATAAGTTTTGGTTAGTTATTATCTGCTCATTTAATATATCTGCTTGTCTTGCACTTTCATCTGATATTTCTTTTAGTTTTTTAGCACGCTTTGTTTCAATATCAAGTCCACCCCAACCTCTGTCTCTTACTTTCTTTGCTTTCTCTTCATCATCTTTGGCTGTAATGGCTGCTTGTTTTGCTTGGTTAGCAAGTAATTGATTCTGCTTTTCTAATTCAGCAGTTTTCTTTTTATTTATTTCAATATCCAAAGCAGTGTTTGCTTCAGTATTTCCTTGACTTTCGTTTATCTTTTTCTGTGCCTCTAACTGCTTAACATATTCATCAGTAACTTTTGCAACATAATCTGCTTCCTGTTGCAATATTTTTTCTTCTTCAAATAATTTTTTCTGCTCTTTTGTGGTTTTTATTGCCTTTGCAAGTTTATCCCAATTCTGCACAAGTACCTGTAATGCAACGAGTAACAAGCCTATGCCTGTTGCTGCAAGAGTTGCCTTTAGTGTTGCTTCAGTAACCTTCGCTGTTTGTCCAACCACAGTAAACGCTTTGCCTACGCCCTTTAAATCAGTATTTAAACCATTTGAGAATGCTCTTCCTATTTTTGATAATAGTTGAATAGCGTCACCAAGGTTTCCAGTTTCTTCAACAACATCTGTAATGGCATCAACACCCTCTTCAGCAAAATCACCTACTGCTTCACCACCCTCTTTAAAGGCATCAGCCATTGCTTCGCCAGTTTTTTCAACCTTTGCAGTGACATCACCACCACCAGTGTTTGCTAATTCAGCATTAACATTGGCAATCTCAGCCTTTAATTCTTCTGCCTTCTGAGTCCACATATCAAAGCCACCTTCACCCTCTTTAAAGCGTGAGATTTGCTCGTTTGCTCTTTCCAATTCTCTTTCTAACTCTTGGATGGAGTCTTGCCCTGTGATTTTTATATCAACAACTGCTGTCTTTTTTGCCATGTTTATAATATTTTAATTAATCTTAATTCTGCTGTTTGTGCTATTGGATTATAACTACTAATCTCAACAATATGAAATACCTCTTTTTTATAAAGTATAGGACGATTCAATTGCATCTGACTCCAATCGTATGGCGACATTCTCATTGTACATTCTAATACCTCTGACTTCTGAAATCTGTCATATTTTGGCTTGTGAAATACTGTCCATAATGTATTATGAAAATACCCACTATCATCAAATACAAGGCTGTAATCTGTCGTAACACCTGTATAAGTCGCTGCACTTGTATCACCCATCATATTCCATAAAGTACGCAAGTAAGTACTTGCTATCGTTTTTCTTGAATCTAAGTCTTCTGGTGCTGCAGCATATGCATCCAATTCAGCACGATATGTGCTTAATTCAAAGGGACTGCAGAATGTCAAAGGCATTCTGTATAGTGTCGTGCCTGTGTACATGTTGATGTACATATAACTGCTTTGAATACCTTTACCACCTTTATTAACTATATCACTCTCAGACTTTCCAAGATAATATGTAACCACAGGACTGCCATTAAATTTTAAAAATCCCTCGTTGTTAAAGGCATAACTGTGCAATGCATCTTCACCTTTGTTAAATTTCTTGCCCTCTGCATCATATGGTGTTTGCTTAGTCATGATATGCTGGTAAATAATATGATAACCAGCACCAGTATCACTGCCATTTATATTTTTATCATTTTGTAAGAATGTCTTTTTTACTGTTGGTGGTGAGAATGGTATGTCAATTTCATCAGTTGTACCTTGACGATTAAAGAAACCATCAATGTTAGTACTGTTAACTGCTTTCCACTTCATGTCAGTGCTGACATATGTGTTGCCAGTGCTGATTGCATTGTCACCCATTACTCTGAAATTCTCAGCATCATCAAATCTTATTGATGGGTTATTATTTTCCATAAACACAAATTTGACAGTATCTTTGAATACCTTTAGTGTTATGTCATATGGGTTAAAACTGTCACCCTGTAACTCACGATAAGTAACGAATTTTATGCTTTTATTTTGTACATCCACCAATGGGTACAACCCCCACATTCTCATAATACCATTGAGAAATTCTGACTGCTCCATGTCTGGTGCTAACTTCGCTGGGTACAATGGTGTTGTTAAACCACTCGTTGATAATATGCCACCAGCGTCATCATATGCAGTCTGAGATGCTGATATCGCTCTATCCCAAATGTCACTATCACCAGCATATAATAATACTACCTTTTTAAAATTCTCATCGTTAAATATTTGTCCACCTGTACTCCAGCCAGCGTCTGTAAATATCTGATTTATAAGCGATACCACATAAAATGCTGGTGGGAATTGATGATGATAAAATCTATTTTCTTCGTTGCCTGTAAAATTATTTATGATATAGTAGTATTGCTGGTGTGGGTAATCTTCGTTATGAAACCCCACGCTTTTGTAATCAGTGTTTCCAGAATAAGTAGCATAAGAAGCATAATTTGTCCCATAGTAAATAAGAGGAAACTGCCAATAAGTTTCATCAGAAGACATATAATTCGCATTCCAGTGGTTAATAATACTCGCTTCATAGTCCCATGTAATAACAGGAAATTTTAAGTCCTGTAATGTTTTATTTTCAATTAAATCTGAGAATTCTTTTAATTTAGAATACAAGACACAGTTAAAACTTGATGTGGTGACTTCTTGTAAACTAATAACGCCATCCAATAACAATGAGTTGTTAAGATACACTTCACATGGTAAGTCTCTGTTTGGGATAAATATATTTTTACTTCCTGTTGCATTGGCATATCTAAATATTTTAGAATTTTTTTTAGTAATAGGTAACTCAAAAGAGTAACTAAACTCACCAAATTTATTTGATAAGTCTGCTTCAGAATCTGCAATGCGTGTAAAGGTTAGTCCCAAGTCTTCTGCAGACTTGTATTCTAACTCATCACCATAAACAATAATCTTTAGTCTTGATACATCGCTCATAATTAAACGCTTATGTTGTTAATATGTAATGTTTCAATGAAAGTCACATCAATATTATATAAGTCATCATTGCTTGACTTCTGGTAATTAACGCTGTCAACCAATAAGAATGGCTGCTCTTCTTCAGTATAACAATATATCACATTGCTGCCAAGTAAATTGATAAGCCAGTTAAAATGCTCTTCGTCTATCCACCCACTGTTTGCTGCAATCTTTCTTGTAACCTTTGTGCCATATACCTTGTTGCTCATGAAACCCTTTGGCGAATCACCACCAACGCTTATCTCTCTTGCGACTTCCATCTTTTCGTTAGTGAAATTAACATCATTGACAATCTCACCATTGAAATCAAATATATCCCATGTACCTTTGCTATTGAGAAAACTGACACCATAGCGTCTTGGCATCTCATCAATTTCGTACCTGTAACTTCTTGTCTCAGTGTAAGTAAGCGTGTTTGCTGAATCGCTTTGATATACTGCGAAGTCTACTCTTCTGACTTTTCTTGTCGTACCACCAGTGAGTACTTCATATGTGTTAAGTTTTAATTCCCTGTAGCCTGTTGCCACGCCATAAACTCCACCAAAAGTAATACCACTGATTGTAATAAGCGTCTGTCCTGTGAGTACGCTGCCATCATAAAAATACAAATCTCCCACGACAGTGAGTGTTTTGCCATAATCTGCTGGCACAATGAAGAAACTAAATTCTGATGAATCCCTATTGACATATTTTGTATAGGGTGCGTCAGTGAGAAACTTAACATCAGTCGTATAACCACTTGGTGATGTGCTTGCACTACCCACATATGCTGACATATCATTCACTTCAGTCCAGTCAAGAGAAGAATTAATACAGAATAATTGTGATGATGTGCCCTTCACCCTTGATTTTTTAGTCGTCTCATTCTGTATCAGAGGGTATTTTTCTCCATATTCAAGATAGTAACTGCATATCATCATAGGAAATGTCGTGTGTCCTGTGAAAGTATAGTCAATCTTTCTTGTTGATACGAAGTTTTTCAGTATTGGTGCTACATCAAAGAAATGTATATTATTGCTACTAAATGGCAATTCTATCTGTGCTACCTTTTTGAAAGTATCTATGCTTGCCACTTCACCATATTCAACTGCAGTATTCACTAAAATATCAGCATAGAGTGAGTAATTCTGACTGAGTTGCCCATCGTATTGTGTGATGCCTGTAACTGTCTCAGTACATGTAATATTTCCTGTAATCGCTACTGTTGATATATTTAAATTTAAATTATCATTGTATTCTTTTGCTGTTGCATAAACATAATCACCACTTGCTCTGAAATCATAAAGTCTACTGAGAATGACATCTTTCTGAAAACATTCTTCAATTGATTTTGCAATTTCACTTGTGGTGTTTGTGCCAACGCTTGTGCCCACAGAGTTTTTAAGTGTACTTGCTAAGAAGTAATCATCCCTATTGGGGAAGTATTTTGCTGTAAAGACAGCAGTATAACTCTGTGGGTATTCAAGCGTTATCGTAATGCTATCTCCATCGTTGATTGTACCTGTAACCTCGAATGTGCTTTTTCCATATGCTGGTGTTAACGAATTAACGCCAGTAGTCAATGATAATATTATTGGGTTTTCTGTCGCTGTCAAATCATATGGCTCGACAACGCCAAAAGGCTTTGTACGAAATTCACCATCTAAAATATCATATGCCTCTTGTGTTTGACATACTCCCTCTTGTGCTAATACTGTATACGCACCACTGGTGAGTCCTGTAAAAGTATAACCTGTTGCTGCTCCACTTGTGGTGATTGTAGTACCATTGATTTTGTAAGTAACGCTTGTGCCTGTTGCTCCAGAAACATATATTGTAATGCTACCTGTTGCTTCACCCAGAATAATAGGATTGACAGTAGTGCCAGAATAAATGTCTAATGTGCATTCTGGTGGTGAATAAATACAACAGTCTGGTACTGCTTGCTGTGGTTGTAAGACTGGATTATTTAAATAATCATTCTCAAACCCCCAACCCCCACCGGGGGACATATCTACCCATCTTATAACTTGACAGTCATATGTATAGTCATATGTTGTTACGCCAGATGGAATGTCAACATACCATAAATCAGTGCCTTCTTGATAACCACTCCATGCATAATCTCTCTGCCAGTCTATATTATAATAAACTCTTAGTGGTACTGTCGTGGGTGCACTTAAAGTAAAGCGTATTGTTTCACGCCAAACTTCAGTATATTCTTCATCTGGCTCTGGATATGGTGGATTTTTGCTGTAAAAACTACATGCACCATAAATGCTCATGTTAACACTGACATTTATACATTCGTCAGCGATTGTACAATATTGATATACTTCTGCCATAATTAAAAATTCTTATTTTCTATTGCCTGTACAATGGCTTCACATATGTTTTCTGCCATCGTGTTTGCTAATTCTTCTGCGACAATATCTGTCGTTGATTCCATTATTTCTCCACTAAAAAATTTACCCATAACACCATTTCTTTTTATGGCATTGGCTATCATAAATGCTAATTCATTTATTGATAAACCTTTAGTGTTTATATTATTTTTCTTTATCCATTTGATGAGTGGCTCAACAGGTGGCATCTTGCCTTTGCGTCTACCCTCGTCAGCATAAATAAAATAGTCATTGGCAATGAGTGTCATGATACTATCATCTTCTGTCTCATTCCATCTTATGCTTTTTATTAATTCAGAGTTTTCTTTAATACCACTACCAGCAATTATTGCTTTTGTTGCCTTCTCTAAATCACGAAGCAATGGCTCTTTTATTTGTACAATATCTATCATTATACCTGTACATCAAAACTTTCTTGGTAATCACATTCTCTGCCTATGACAAAAGTTAACTCAACTCTCACACCAACCAAATCATCATCAGAAAAGCCTCTTAGTGTCAATGCTGTAATATCATCAATGCCTATGTTTTTAAATCTATCGTCTAACGCTTGAAGAAATTCATCAGCAATGACTTCCATATCTGATGTTTTATTTATGACATCTTCCAAATCATCGTGTTTGCATAATGACAAAAAGTTTAAACTAAAAGAATGTGTCTTTTTTCTTCTGTCAACATATCTCGTTAATAAAGGCAATTCTATCCACAATGCTGGGTAAGTCTCTGAAGACTTTGATGTTGCGACATCAAAAGTATTTCCACACTGTGCAGTCTCAATCTGTTTGTGTTGCAATGCGAGAGTCTGTATCTCGTTAAGTAATTCATAAATAGTCATGGTATTGCTTTTCAATATAACTACTGTTATAAAAAAAGCATGGAGTGAATACCCCATGCTTAGAAAAATGAAAAATAATAACAAGACTAAAAATGGCAAATAGTCTTAATTCACATAACCCATATATATAACTACTGATTATTTCTTTTTTGCTTCTTCGATAGCAATTTTTTGTAAGTCTGACTCCAACTCTTCTTTGGCTTGCTTGAGTGCTGCGAATTGAAACGCTTCTCCCATTGGCGCATGTAAAATCGCAGCCAAAGCCTCGAAACGAAAATCCACAATCTGATTAGCAAATTGCCACCACGCAGCGTTTTTAATCTGCTCAGAGTACTGCTTAACTCTTCTGATTTGCTTTGCAGAATAATCCCTTGCGCTTGGGGTGAAGATAATGCTGAAATTAGTCTTAATGCTTTCTTGCTGCTTAAAAAAAAAGCAGCGACTCTGTTAACTGTCTCAACATCGATGTCTTCAAGATGGGCAGCACGCTCTGCCACATCATAATCATCCAGTGTCTCACCCTTTTTCTTTGCCATTATTGCAAGTATAAATGTTAACTGCTTCCAGTAATCATCCTTGTATTCTGCTATCGCTGTTTGTAGTGCAATGAAATCTTGAAATTGTTGCTGCATTATATTCTCAACCACATTATATTTATCACCCTTGTACTCAAATTCAAAAAGTGGCTCTGATGATATTGGCGTGTTGATAAACGCAAGATGTTTCATGGTTTCGAGTAACATAGGCGTTTTTGCCTTTTTTAAGTCCTCTACAGGTATATTGGTATACGCACTGAGTACGCCTATGGCTTTTACATATTTCTCATTCTGGCTTAACCTATGTGCCTCTATCTGCTGTTTGACAGATACCTCTTTCCATGATTCTGGCACAATATACTTATTCTTATTAAATTCAATAGTCTTCATTACTTTATTTCTTTTGGTGGGTAAAACCCTTTTACGACTACCACTGGTGGGTAATCATTTTCTTTATTTAATTTCATTATCGCAGCATAAGCCTTTTTTAATTTCTTCTTTTTCATGCTGTCATATATTTCATTGTACCAGACTTCAATAAGTGTTTCTTCACAATATAATATGTACAGTCTACCAACCCATCCTTTGACGAATTTGGGAATGCACATAACTGCTGCAGTGCTACATCATAATTGCTGTCCTGTAAGAATTTCATTTTTTCTGACTCAAGAAAATTGGTTATGTTATTAACTCTCTGTAACTTACTGTCTTTTGGCGTTTCAGTTTTTGTAATATTTATCTGCGTTGAATACTTCAAGGATTGTATTAATGAGAGTCCATTTGCCTTTGGCTCTACATAAACCATATCATTTGCTTTCATATATGCAGCGTGAGTCTCCTGTATTTTTCTAACCAGTTGTGGAAATTCAAGATACCATATGAATGCTTTTTTAATTAAAATACCATTGCCATATTTTGCACCTATTAAGCATGCTGTTTCATCTCTTGTCGTGTCGTTAGTAAAAGCAGTGTCAAGATACATCTCCCATTTCAATGCATTCCATTCTGCATCTGGTATTGATTCTCTTTTGATGATGGGAAACCAATTTTTCTTAATGATGCCATTTTCAAGAGACATTGGGTTTTGTAAATACTGACTGGCATACATGAATGTATTCTTGTCGTATTGATGCAAGACTTGTAAATTAAATCTGTCAGTCCATAATAACCCATTGACATAAAATTGTGCTAACTCTACTGGCTTAACATCTTTTGATAATTGTGCTGGTAAACATATGTGCTCATATGAATCAGCATCACTGGCAAGCAAGTGCCCTGTAATATCTCGCTCATGTGTCCTCTGGCAAATTATTATCCTGTACCCCACTGTGGGTGAGTTAAGCCTGTTATGTATCGTGTCACGATAAACGCTGATGACATTATCTAACTTAGTATCAGACACTTCATTGGGTTTATTTAAATCATCACATAAGATGATGTCTGCTCCACTACCTGTAACTGAGCCAGTTGAGCCAAAAGATTCTCTACCCCCAGACTTGTTGTTTGTATATGCTGTCTTACGATTGTCATCATCACTGAGAGTGAATACATCACCAAAGTATTTTTGATACCATTCTGATTTTATAAGTAATCTTGTCTTGTAACTAAATTTTGATGACAACACATCTGAATATGATATCGTCATAAATTTTAAGTGTGGGTATCGTGTCCATGCCCATGCGTTTAAGAAGACTGAGAAGATTAATGACTTCATGCTTCTTGGTGGCACATTGATGATTACATCTTTTTCTTTTGGTACACCATTGGCGACATCTTCAATGATTCTTTGTGCACGCTTGCAGAGGTATTCTATATGCCAGTTAAAAGAAAATTTTGTTTCTGGCTCGATAACAGTACAGGCTTTCTTTACGAATTCAAAGAAGTCCAGTTTGTATAATCTTTGCTCCAGTGCGAATCGTAATGCTTCTTTTTGCTCATCTGTTATGTTATGAATGTCCATAGTCGTTTATACCAGTCTACTTCTTTTTCCTCTGGTGCTTCTTCTGCTTTTGGTGTTGTTACAACAACTGGTGCTTCTTCTGCTTTTGGTGCTTCTTCTGCTTTTGGTGCTTCTATATTTGACAAGTCTATTGCTTCTTCTTCCTGTGCATAATGAATAACCTTTTCACCATTCTCAACCTCTGCTTCCATCTGTTTGTATTCAGCACATTTCTTTTCAAATATTTTTCCAATTTTATATTGTAACTTATCACTGGCACATAAATAATACTGAATGTCCTTTACTTCCAACACATCTTGCATATGATATTTAATTTCATCTAATTCAATAAGACATAGACATAATATAAATTGTTGAAATACACCATTCTGATTAAACTCACGAAAGACAACCCACTCATGACATGATGCGTGGTATTTTACGATTGTTTCTCTTGCGTCTACAACATTATCGTCCTTGTCAAGTATTTGAAGATATATGTTTCTTTGTGGTAGTATTGGCATCTACTTGTAGTATTTCTTTTATTTCCTGTAATGATAAGCCATCAATATTTATTTCGTTGTTTGTAACTGCAACCAGTGGCTGTTGCTCTCTTAATTTCAATAAGTCTTCTATGGCTCTGAGTGCAGCAATCGCTGACTTAAAGTCTCCCATGCCCATTGCATTGGTAAAGACTGTCTCATATCTTGATATATGTAATGATAATACATCATCAACATTTCTCACGATGTATTGACGAATCCATTTATAGGCTTCTGTCACATCTCTCTCTACTGTGACTTTGCTGACATTATACTTATCATGCATAAAGGTTACAATATCCCTTGTTTGCGTACCATTGATAAGCATCTCTGCAACTTCTCGTTGCCTCTTAGCCATTAAAGCAGGATTTGTGCGTCCCATAATTTAATCGTTTTGCATCGTTTCTTCACCATAAATAATATTTTTATCAGACTTGCCATATATGATACTATTCACTTTATCAAGCATTTGCTGTTTGCTAATCTCGTCAAATTCCAGCAATTCTTTAATAAGCATATTCATATCTTTTTCTGATAATATGTACCCTGTAACTGTAAAAATCTGCTCTTCTGGCGTACTTTTTACTATTGTTGGTATCGTTTTGGCTGCACCAGCGAGGAATTGTTGGTACAATTGTCGCTGTATTTGCTCTTGAAATTGCTCTGGTGTTACCTGTTTGAGAAACTCTTCTACCTGTTGTCTTGTAAACTTATGTACTACTCTGAGTAATCGTTTATCTAATGATATTATATATGCCATTATTTCTTCTTGTTTGGTTTTCTTGTACGCTTTGGTTTTGCGACTAATTTTAAATTAGTCTCAACTACTTGATTATCACCATTGTCAGAATTCTCACTTTGGTGATTATCAGATAGTTGACTATTTTCTAATTCTTTTTCAATTTCATTCATCTCGTTCCTCAACTTCTCCTCCACCATCTTCTCTGCAATCTGCTGGGCGTGGAGGGCGGCAAAGTCGGTTGCACATTTAACGCAATCCCGCTCTGCAAATACAATATCATATCCATGTAATGCAACACTCTGTAATATTTGCCTAAATGGTTGCGTTAGATTGTGATATATTATATTCTCCTCCGCACCCTCG
>ERZ1645192.4791-NODE-4791-length-10634-cov-7.649022_pt1 | contig 10634 bp, 10 predicted proteins | sample MGYA00575354_ERZ1645192 | MGnify/ENA primary metagenome ERZ1645192 (study PRJEB40844, sample SAMN11349763) | freshwater sediment metagenome | isolation source: river sediment | host: Sediment | place: India: Faizupur Khadar , New Delhi | collected 2017-02-21 ...
CCGGCAGCTACCTCCTCATGCACGCCATGGGACCCAACGTCGCCGGCGTCATCGGAACAGCCGTCGCCGCAGGCGTCATGCTTACCCTGCTCAGCTAGTCTCAGGCGAACGCAGCGTTTTCTCCAACCGGAGAGAGATACGGAAAGAATCTTCACGACGGAGGCCATCTCTTCATAGAGAAGGCCTCCGTCGTGTTATAGTAGTAACCGTTGCGGATAAGGAGGCCATGATACGAATGATTATTGCACTCGGTGCTGACCATGCAGGGTTTAAGCTCAAAGTTTTTCTTTCAGAGCGTCTCCGCGAACTCGGATTCGAGACTCTTGATTACGGCGCTCAGTCGGAAGCTCCGTATGACTATCCCGATGCGGCGTTCGCGGTGGCCGAGGCGGTTTCAAAGGGCGTAGCGCGCAGAGGAATATGCGTTTGCGGAACGGGTATCGGCATGGCGATAGCAGCGAACAAAGTTCGTGGAGTCTATGCGGCCGCCTGCAACAACAAGGAAATCGCCGTTATCAGTCGAAAGCACAATGATACGAACGTGCTGACGCTCGGCGCGCGCATCGTATCGGACGAAACGGCGCTTGACATCGTACGGACATGGATCGCCACCGAATTTGAGGGAGAGCGACACGAATCGAGGATTCAAAAAATACACCGGAAAGAATCGGATCCGGGGCAGCGCACAAATTTTCAGGGAAAAGCGACAATATGCGATCATCCTCTTGTCCAGCACAAAGTCAGCATTATTCGAAACAAAAATACGTCCGTCAAGGAGTTCAGGGAGCTCGTTCAGGAAATTGCAGGCCTTATGGTGTATGAGGTCACGCGTGCGCTTCCGCTCGCTGAGATCGAAGTCGAGACGCCGCTCGAAAAGACACGCGCATATACGCTTGAAGGAAAAAAACTGGCTATTATTCCCATTCTCCGGGCGGGTCTCGGAATGGTGGAAGGAATCCTGCGACTCATACCGAATGCGGTAGTGGGTCATATCGGCCTGTATCGGGATCCCGCCACGCTCTTGCCCGTTGAATATTATTGCAAGCTGCCCGGTGATATTGCCGAAAGAGACATTTATATCCTCGATCCGATGCTTGCGACGGGCGGATCCGCTTCAGCGGCCCTCTCTCTCGTCAAATCAAGAGGCGGCAGGCGGATATCCCTCGTGTCCATAATAGCCGCTCCGGAGGGAATTTCGAAAGTTCACGAAGAGCACCCTGATGTCGAAATATTCGCAGCAGCTCTCGACAGACATCTCAATGATCACGGGTATATCATTCCCGGTCTTGGTGACGCGGGAGACAGACTTTTCGGGACGAAATAGGAACAACGAACGTGACAACACATATCGTTCTCGTTCTTTGCCTTTTCGTTTGGGCGCTTGTCATTACGCCTCTTTCAATTCGCCTCTCCGACCGGTACGGCATCGTCGATATGCCCGGCGGGCGCAAGATGCATACAACGATTATGCCGCGGGGCGCGGGAATTGTGCTTTGGCTCGGCTATCTCGTCTGGGCGCTGCTCGCCGTTTCGGATCAGCCGATTCTTCGCTACACGGCAGCCGGCGGGACTTTAGTTTTTCTTGCGGGGTATTGGGACGATATGGTATCGGTGAACCCTTTTCTCCGTTTCTGTATCCATCTCTTCGCGGCTGCCGTCGTATCTGCAACGTTGCAGCTTCCCGTACCGTTGAAACTCATATGCCTTATCTGGATTGCCGGGACAACGAGCGCCTACAATCTCATCGACGGAGCGAACGGGCTGTGTCTTTTGCTTTGTATGACGGCTTCAGCATGCCTCGTATTTCTGGACGGAGCGTACAGCTTTCTCCCGTTGTTTTCTTTGTGCGCCGGTATTCTGCCCTGGAACTTTCCCAAAGCGCGGACGTTTCTCGGTGATGGAGGAGCGACGCTTATCGGTTTTCTCTTCGCCTCACATATCGTTTTTTCATACCAAACGTCTTTTCGTGCTATGGCCCCCTTGTTTCTGATCATCACATTAGGCCTGACAGGCGGGATACCGGTTATCGATACGGTTTTCGCCATCCTCCGTCGCCTTCTGGTTTCGGGGTCTCCATTTCGGCCTGACAGGGGGCATATTCATCACCGTCTGCTCGATGCCGGCATATCGACGATACGCGCCGTCTCTCTGCTGTCTGCGCTCCAGGCGATTTGTGTCATAGCGGGGCTTTTTCTTCTGAAAGGAGAGATTCTGTGATTCCGGAGAAACATTCTTCCGCCGATGCTCCAAAAGTTGTCATTTGTGTCGCGGGGACGCGTCCGGAAGCGATCAAAATGGCTCCCGTCATTCTGGCGCTCAGGGAGAGACCGGAATTTCGGGTCTACACCCTTGCCACCGGACAACATAGCGATATGCTGGATCAGGCATTTGCGCATTTTCAGATCGAACCGGACCATAACCTTCGCGTCATGCGTGAGGGGCAGTCGCTCGACTACATTACTTCCCGGGTCATAGAAGAGAGCGGGAAACTGTATGACGCCATTCGACCTTCAATGGTTCTTGTTCATGGAGATACGACAACAACATTCGCCGCCGCGCTTTCATCTTTTTACAGACATATCCCCGTCGGACACGTCGAAGCCGGATTGCGCAGCGGGAGAATGGATATTCCATTCCCGGAGGAGGCGAACAGAATCCTTGCGGACAAACTGTCTTCGCTTCATTTTGCGCCCACTCCGATCGCTCGCTCCAATCTGATTCGTGAGGGATTCGCCGACAACTCTATTACGATTACGGGCAATACGGTTATCGATGCGCTGGCATGGACCATCGGACATTCTGCCGCATCGCAGCATAATTCGGCCATTCCACGCGACGATACGCCCTTTATTGTATTCACCGCTCATCGCAGGGAATCCTGGGGAGAGCCCTTGATCGGAATATGCAAAGCGATCTGGAGAATACTGGAAGCTCATAGAGAATTTTACGCACTTGTCCCGCTTCATAAAAATCCCTCTGTTCGAGACAACATCCGTAAAGAGTTGGGAAAGCATCCGCGTATTATTTTTTCCGAACCGCTCGATTACGGCAGTTTCGTCCATGCAATGCGGCATTGTTCCCTCATCCTCAGCGATAGCGGCGGTATTCAGGAAGAAGCAGCTGCATTGGGAAAACCGCTGCTTGTTCTTCGGGACGTTTCCGAGCGCCCCGAAGCGATGATGGAAGGGACCGCGAAGCTCGTGGGAACCTCTGCGGACGATATCTTCAACGCCGCAGACACGATCCTTGCCAACGTGCATTTTCCAGGAAACGCGCATCACACCATTCGAAACAACCCGTTTGGCGACGGGAACGCCTCCGGGAAAATAGCGGACGTTATTTTGAAATATTTCAATGATCGCTCCTGATTTCGACTTTTTGCCTTATAATATATTTCACTAGCTTGACTCCGTTTCACGAAAGCTCGTGTTTTTACTATCCTTGCGGGAGTGATAACGTTTGGACTGTAAGATGAGAATCCATGGGGGAATATCCCTTAACGGCGTAATAGAAGCACAAGGTTCCAAAAATGCGGCTCTTCCCGTAATGGCGGCTTCCCTGCTTCTCAAAGGGAATACGCTTCGAATCAAGAGGGTTCCCGTCCTTCAGGACATCCTGACTATGGCCGATCTGTTGCGTCATTTAGGCGTCACAGTTGAATACACAAAGAACATCATGGATATTTCCGTTCCCGAAAACCTTTCCTGGGAGACTCCCGCAGACCTTGTCCGAAAGATGCGGGCGTCTTCGCTCGTTCTTGGCCCTTTGCTGGCGAGATGCGGTCGCGCGATTATGCCGCTTCCCGGAGGGTGCTCCATCGGAAGCAGGCCCATTGACTTGCATCTCAAAGGACTGACCCGAATGGGAGCCAGCATCGAACTCGTTCACGGCGCTGTTCACGCGCGCACCAACGGCCTGGTCGGCACACGTATTTATCTGGATTTCCCGTCCGTTGGAGCGACGGAAAACCTCATCATGGCCGCCGTCTTCGCAAAAGGAGAAACCGTCCTTGAGAACACGGCGCGTGAACCGGAGATTCACAATCTCGTGGAAGCCCTTTCTTCGATGGGCGCCATCATCAGAGAAGAAGGAACCGGCATCATCCGGATTCAGGGAGTGTCGTCGCTTCACGACGCCGAAACGCAGATTATCCCGGATCGCATTGAGACATGCACCTATCTCCTCGCCGGAGTGATTACCCGCGGCAACGTGACTGTGGAAAACATTATTCCCGGTCATATCGATTCTCTTGTCGCAAAACTTGAGGAAGCGGGGACATCGATTGAGCTGACAAAAGACAGCGCAACAGTTCGTCCGGACGGACGCCTCAAGGCTGTTTCCCTGAAAACGCTTCCGTACCCCGGCTTCCCGACCGATATCCAGCCCCAAATAATGGCGACGTTGTGTCTTGCCGAAGGAACGAGCGTTATTCAGGAAAGTATTTTTCAGTCGCGTTTTTTGCACGCAAGCGAACTGAACAAAATGGGCGCGAAAATCGAGATTCAGGGAACGTCAGCGGTGGTTACAGGCGTTGCCGGTCTCTACGGCGCGGACGTCTGCGTCACCGATCTCCGTGCCGGAGCCGCTCTCATTCTTGCGGGACTCGCCGCGCAGGATACAACGGAAGTGTGCCAGCTGGGACACCTCCGGAGAGGATACGAGAACATCGAACAGAAGCTGCGATCCCTGGGCGGACGAATCGACGTCATTCCGATTGATCCCCAGAATACAAAGACATCGGCTCTTTCGGGCGATCCGGCCAAAGAACATCAATAAAATCCGGAAGGAGACGCTTCTGTCTCGTATGAAAATAAAGTTGTCTACGGTTCGCGTTGTCGCGTTTGTCGGTCCGGCGGGAACGGGAAAGAGTCTGCGGGCGCAACTCGTCGCCCGCTGGAACGACGTGGATTTTATCATTGACGACGGGTTGTTGATTGCCGACGGCCGGATTCTCGCCGGGAAGAGCGCCAAGGGCGAAAAGAACCTCGTCCGAGCGATACGACGTGCTCTTTTTCAGTACGAAGATCACAAGGAAACCGTTATCGACGTTCTTTCAAAAGAATGTCCCTGCAAAGTCATGGTGATCGCCACATCTCTTTCCATGGCCGAAAAGATTATTGCGGCGCTCGGTCTTCCCCTTCCGGAAAAGATTATCGACATCACCGATGTCGCCACAAAGGAAGAAATACGATGCGCCCTCCGCCAAAGACACGAAAAGGGGCAACATATCATTCCTGTCATTCGCGCCCAGGTTCGCCGGAATTTCACGGGAAAGCTCGTCGGACATATCCGGGATTTTTTCAAGCACCCCGGACGTGACGAGGGCGAACGCACCATCGTATGTCCTCCTTTCAGCTTTTACGGAACGCTCAGCATCGCCCCTACCGCCGTGGCGGATATCGTCGATCACGTTTCACGCCGCAGCGTCCAGTCGAAAGGAATCCGTGAAATCAAGATTTTTCCTATGGAAGACTCGATACGAATCGAGATTTTCGTGGATTTCTATCTTGGGCGTTTCAGCTTGTTGGCCGCCGGAAGAGCTTTGAGACGGCGAATCGTTTTCGCAGTTCGATATTTGGCGGGCATGGACGTCTCATCCGTCGATGTCCTCATTCAGGGAGTGGAGTCGGATGAACGCAGCGGATTTCCCATTCTCCCCGGGAAATGGAGAAATAGCGAACAGATCTGATGAAGCATGGAACATGCTTCATTCCTGTCTGGAAAACTGTAGGGAGTGCCCGCTTTCGGAAGGAAGGACAAAGGTCGTTCCCGGAGAAGGCGATAGAAAAAGCCCGGTTATGTTCATCGGCGAGGCGCCCGGGGCCGACGAAGACATTCAGGGGCGCCCCTTTGTCGGGCGCGCCGGACAGCTGTTGACGCAAATACTCGAATCGGGCGGCATCAGACGTGATGAAGCGTATATTACTAACGTCGTCAAATGCAGACCTCCGCAAAACAGAGTGCCGACGGTGCAGGAAATGATGTCCTGCGGAAAGTATCTCGAGTCCCAGATAGCGCTGATCAATCCCCGGATTATTGTTTGTCTCGGAAACACGCCGCTGAAATGGCTCATGAAAACGACGGAAGGAATCAGTTCCGTTCGTGGAAAATGGCTCACGTGGAGAGGCATAGACTTCTTTCCCATGTTTCATCCGAGTTACCTTCTCCGGAATGATTCGCGCAAGGTCGGAAGTCCGAAGCATCTCACGTGGCAGGATGTTCAGGAGCTTCGAAAGCGATGGAAGGCAGCGGCGGAAGCGTCCCGCTCAACCTCTGAGGGAGCGACGGAATGACACGGGAAGAGAAGTCCGTTCCGGTGCACTGTGCAATCATTATGGACGGGAATGGGCGATGGGCGCGAAAGCGGATGCTCCCCAGAATTCTCGGACACAGGGCCGGCGCGTCCGCCCTCGTTCGAATCGTACGCGCCGCTGCGGAACGCGGAATTCGGTATCTCTCGATTTACGCGTTCTCCACGGAGAACTGGAAGCGTCCGAAGACAGAAGTCCTTGGGCTCATGGCGCTGTTTCGATCGTATGCGCGACGGAAGGTTCAGGAACTAGCGAAGGAAAACGTGCGCTTGCGAATCGCCGGGCGAATCGACCTCTTCCCCCAGGACCTGCGGGATCTCCTTGAATACGCACAAAAAGAGACTTCGTTTGAGAATCCGCGCATGACGCTGATAGCGTGCCTGAATTACGGCGGAAGACAGGAAATACTCGATGCGTTCCGTCGCATACGAGAAGAAGGCTACGACCGGGAGCTTGACGAAGAAGCCTTTCGTAGATATCTTTACCTTCCCGACATCCCCGATCCGGACCTTATCATACGAACAAGCGGCGAGATGCGCCTCAGCAACTTCTGGCTCTGGCAGGCAAGCTACAGCGAGCTCTATTTCTCGGAGTCGCTGTGGCCTGACTTCGACGAAAACGAACTGGACAAAGCACTGTCCGCTTTTTCGAAACGGGAGCGACGATATGGCAGCGTTCAACTCGGCACATCGTGAATTGTTTGTTCGCGCCGCAAGCGGCTCGTTGATTGTCCTTGCGGTTCTCGGCTCCATCCATTCAGGAGGAGTCTACTGGGCCGCCCTTTGCTTTTCACTCTCTTTTCTGTCACTGAACGAGTTTTACCGTATACTCGGAAAACAACTGAAGCTTTCCAGGGGAATCGGGTATATCGCTGCTTGTGTCGTCATGATATCCGCGTACCATGGGGCCAGATCCTTCTCGTTGTATCTCACGCTTTCCCTGGCGACGTTCGCCGTTTTCCTCATCGAAATCCTGCGTCGACAATTCTCCGGGATCAGCTCCGCCGTTTCCAACGCCGGGGGATTGGTCACAGGCATTCTTTTCATAGTGGTTCCATGGACCTGCATATTTATGTTGCGCGAACTCCCATCGGGAAGATATCTTCTGTTCGCCCTGTTTGTCTGCACATGGAGCTGCGACGTTTTCGCCTACATCATGGGAAGCCGTTGGGGACGCACTTCGCTCTGCGACAACGTGAGCCCGAGAAAAACATGGGAAGGGTTTATCGGTGGCGTTGCAGGCAGTCTCTTAAGCGCCGGCTTTTTCGCTTACGAAATCGATTTGCCTCCTGCCCCCATTTTGTATATCGGAGTCATCTGCGGGATTGTCGGTCAGATGGGGGATCTCGCCGAATCATTGCTCAAGCGCGAATATGGCGTGAAGGACAGCGGTGAAGCCATCCCCGGCCATGGAGGAGTTCTCGACCGATTCGACAGCATTCTTATCAACGGAATCCTGACGTATTTTCTGTTTGCGGTGGTTCTTCGATGAAACCTCCCGTTCGGATCGTCGTTATCGGCGCCACCGGAAGCGTCGGATCTTCCGTTCTCGATGTCTGCCGGACGTACCCCGAGTATTTCTCCGTTGTCGGCATAGCGGCTCATTCGAGTGCGGATTCTTTGCACCGTCTGGCTCGGGAGTTCTCCTGCAAAGCCGTATGTTTGTCTGACCCGGGATCAGCGGCAATGTTCCGCACATTCGCGGGGAATTCGATATCCTGTCTCGAAGGGGCGGAAGGACTTCTTCGGCTTTCAGAACTGCCTGATGCCGACCATGTCGTGTTCGCCTCTTCAGGAACTGCTGCGATTCCCGCGCTCATTCGCGCGTTGGAGACGGGAAAGGACGTATCGCTCGCCAATAAGGAAAGCATCCTTGTCGCAGCCCCTTGGGTTCTTCCGAAAGTTTCGCGGAAGGACCAGATTCGGCCGCTCGACAGCGAACACAATGCGATCTGGCAATGTCTCCGCAGTGAGAGTCCGGAATCCGTCAATCGCCTCATCCTTACTGCGTCAGGCGGGCCTTTCCGGACGTATTCGCGGGAACAGCTTTCGTGCGTGACGCCCGAAGACGCCATCCGGCACCCCGTCTGGTCGATGGGGACCAAAATCAGTGTCGACAGCGCGACGATGATGAACAAAGGAATTGAGATCATAGAAGCATCGCTGTTGTTTTCAATGCCGATCGATCGCGTCGAGGCGATTCTCTCTCCGGGCTCCTTTGCTCACGGAATCGTCGAATTTTGTGACGGTACGATGAAAATCGCAGCCTGCGCGCCTGATATGCGTCTGCCTTCCCTTGTAGCGCTGTCGTTTCCTGATCGCCTTCCACTCCGTTTCCCATCGCTGAAAACGGAGACGCTTCACGGCAGAACGATCCCTTTTGAAGAACCGGATCCGATCCGTTTCCCATCCCTGACAATCGCGAAAGAGGCGGGGAGAAGAGGCGGCGCGTATCCGTCGTTGCTCGTCGGAGCCGATGAGTCGGCCGTCGAGTGCTTTCTCAACCACCAATTGGCCTTCACCGATATTCCGGTTGTTGTGGAACGAACACTTGAAGCCTATAGCGGGCCAGCTCCAAAATCTCTGGAAGAAGCGGTGGCTCTCGTCGGGCTCGGCCGGGAATGTTGCAGACGTTTTTGCGTCAGATAATGTAACGCGCAGAAAGAATACGGAGGGAAGAAAACGCTATGATCGTCAGCATTGTTTCTTTTGCCTGTGTCATCGCAATTTGCGTGATAGTCCATGAGATGGGGCATTTCCTGACGGCAAGGGCGGCCGGTGTGCACGTCCACGAATTTTCCCTCGGCTTCGGTCCCGTCCTGGCTTCGAGAATGCGCGGAGCGACGATGTGGGCGGTGCGGGCTGTTCCCCTCGGAGGATTCGTTCGACTCGGCGGGCTGGAGGAAGAGGGGGAAGAGGTCGTTCCCCCCGGAGGCTCCTTCATGGAAAAACCTGCCTGGAAACGTTTTTTCATCCTTTTCAACGGTCCTCTCGCCAATATGATCCTTGCGCTGCTCCTGACGGCATTTTTTCTCGTCGCTCATGGAACGCTTGATGTGGAAAGCACTCGTATCGGCGAGATAATGCCGGGATACCCCGCAGAAAGAGCCGGCATACAAGTTGGTGACGAGGTTCGAAGCGTCAACGATCAAGCCGTCGCTTCGTGGAAAGAGATGTCCGAGGCTATTCGGAATCAGGCGATGAAGGGACCGGTCGTCTTTCAGATCGATCGATCCGGCTTTCTCAAGACCCTTACCGTAGATATCCCCAACGATTCCGGTTCGGGAGTTCCCGTCTTTGGAATACGTCCCTCTTTGAAACGATATCCTCCGCATCAGGCGCTTTCTTCCGCATTCGGATTTACGATTTCCATGAGCGTTGAAATGATCCGGAATATCGGACTCTGGATCTCCGGAAAATCGGACATGGACGTCGCCGGGCCTGTAGGCATCGCATCCATGGCCGGTGATGCCGCAAGAAGAGGATGGTGGACGTTCATCTCTTTTCTCGCGTTGATCAGCCTGAATCTCGGACTTCTCAACCTTTTCCCATTTCCGGCTCTCGACGGGGGGCGACTTGTTTTTATCCTTGGAGAGATAGTGACGGGGAAACGTATTCCGGAAAAGACGGAAGGCTTTATTCATTACGTTGGTTTTATAATATTGATAGGACTTATTGTTTTTATTACTTGGAATGACATATCAAAGATTTTCTTTTCGAAATAGTTTTTGAAGGAAGGTTGGTTACAGTGCGTCAGGTCGACATAAACGGACTCACTATCGGCGGAAACGCTCCTGTCCGGGTCGAAAGCATGCTGAAGATTCCGCTTTCGAACGAAGAAGCGTGTCTTTCGCAATCCCTTGAGCTTGCAAAAGAGGGATGCGAACTTCTTCGTGTCGCTTTCCCGGATATTCGTTTTCAGGGAGAACTGGCTCGCCTGATCAAAGCAGCAACGATCCCCATAATGGCCGACATACACTTCGATCCGCTTTTGGCTATGGCGGCAATGGAAATCGGATGCCCCTCGATCCGGATCAACCCCGGAAACATACCGCTTCGATCGCTCCGTGACATCGTAGCCCTCGCCTCAGAACGCAACGTCGTCATCCGCATCGGAGCGAACAGCGGATCCGTCAATGAACGACAGCTTCGCGACGCTTCCGGGGACCGTGCCTCCGCGCTTGCGCTCGCAGTAGGGGAGCAGATGGAATCCCTTGTATCGCTCGGATTTCATAACATAATCCTATCCGCCAAGTCATCTGCGGTTCGCGAGACCGTATCCTGCGTAGCGCTCCTTTCCCGGCTGTACCCGGACTATCCGATG
>ERZ1645192.4793-NODE-4793-length-10632-cov-6.474898_pt1 | contig 10632 bp, 11 predicted proteins | sample MGYA00575354_ERZ1645192 | MGnify/ENA primary metagenome ERZ1645192 (study PRJEB40844, sample SAMN11349763) | freshwater sediment metagenome | isolation source: river sediment | host: Sediment | place: India: Faizupur Khadar , New Delhi | collected 2017-02-21 ...
CATCTTACGGTAATACTCCTGCTTTTGCGCAGTATATTCTTTAAGATCCGCTTTCTTGGCATACAAGAGGCGGAAAACCGCATCGCCGTAATAATTTTTAGCGGCAATAAAATCACCGGGTTTGGAATTAAGGATCCGGTGGGCATCAGAGCGGGGGATCTTCCAAAGATCGATCAGGGCCTCTAAGGACATGATATTGATCCAGGATGCCCCTTTTTGGCCCAGCGGTTTTTTCTCGGTATAAGTATCATACCAGAGCTTAGGATTATTTTTTAATTTACGGGCAAACTCCTTGGCCTCCTGCTGTTTATTCTCGCCCAAGAGTATGTACTCGCTTTCAAAAGAGTTGTAGCCGTTAAGAAACTTATCCTTCATTTCACTCTCGGTAACCGTTACTTCCGGATCAAGTTTTTCTTTAAGCAGCTTATTGACCATTAAGAGTTCGGCAATCCGGTTCTCGAAGGTTGCCGGGTCTTCGTTAAAAGTGGTAATCACCCAAGAGCGGTATTTTTCCCCTCCGTACTCAACATTCTTTTCCGCCAGTAAACGTTTAACCTCCGCCAAAACATCTTCCTTAGGGATCTTTACTCCAAGCTCCTTGGCTTCTTTGATAAAAACTAGATTCTGCCAGGCCTCCTGGCGCGTTTCTTCATCAGAACGCTCACCTTGAACTCCGGTGCGGGTAAAAAGCAGGGCGGTTTTATAATAATTAAAAAACTCCTGGCGGGTTACCGGTTTACCAAAAGCCTCCCCCACGGTTTCGACTTTCATGATTTCTTCCAGGTTATAGGCCAAAGCAGGAGAAATCTGGCAGGTTAACAGGCATAATAAAAACGGAAGCATTAAACGTATCGACATAAGCATATGCTAATTAATCACCGTGAATTTAACCGGGTCAGAGACTAATTGCTCCTTAAAAACATCTAAACCTACTTCCTGGCCAAACATATTTTTATAAACGGCTCTAAGCGTATAAATGCCCGGCTCCCTGATCTCAAAAAAACCCCTTAAGTTCCTGGGGTATTCGGATTTAACCTCCTCATTGGGAGCTAATAATTTAAAGGCATCGGTCTTAGGTAAACCCGTTTCGTAAAAATGCTGGCAGGTCATTTTTTGGCCGCTGGGCGAAGTCAACTCAAAATAAACATCTTTCTCCCTCTCCGGAGCGCTTTCGGAACTGATATAAAAACGCTGATTGACCATCACCGGCTCGGCGCCGATATTTTTTAAAATAAAGCTGGCATTGATCGGCTGGTTAGCGTTATATTCAGACTGGTCCAGGCTCAAGATAAATTTTACCGGGGCCGGAGCGCACCATCCAGCCTTGGCCCAGGCCAAGATGCCGCACCAAATTATCACCGCTACCCAAACCGGATTTATTTTTATTTTAAACATCACCTATCCTGCCTTTGGATTCTTACTGGGCTGCCGGCGCTTCTACGGCTGGTGCTTCTACAACGGGCGCTACAGCCACAGCAGCGGGAGCGGCTTTTTGTGACTGCAGGCTGTAAAAATTATAGTCGGTCACGGCATTCTTTTTGTTGCGCACGCTCACCACTCCCCGCATTACCCCGTCTGATCCGATATCCCCGCGCCAAAAAGCGGTGCCGGATTTCTCCGAAACCTGCATCGTTTCCCAAGTATAGGTTTCATTATCCTCTAAAAGCCGCAGCGAATAATTGGTTGCCTCAAATCCGCGATCGGCCATGTTTTTAGAGCTTACTTTATTATCGACGAAAATTAAAATGTCTTTTTCGGCTTTAGCTTTAGGGCTCATGCCTTTGATCTGAATTTCCCATTCGGTGCCGTTTAAATCGGATTTTTTCTTGGCCAGCATTTCCTGCACCTTGCCCGCCGGTTTCTTGGCAACAGCCTGAGATTCGGTGACGATTTTAACCGGCTGGTCCTTGTCTTTGCTGAACCATTCCGCGAAAACTAAATTTGTGCTGCCCATGATAAATGCTAAAACCGTTAAAACTAACGCTGACTTTTTCATACTTTCCTCCTTCTGATTTTTAACTATTATCAACCCTATCTATTTTATTGCACCCGCTGTTTTCCATCATACGCCTCCCAGGTTAAGAGGTATTTTTTAACCCAGTCGATATCCGGGTCATCCCCCTTAGCCAACCCCAGGTAATAACGGAAATGCTTGGCGGCTTTCTGGCGGTTAACCAGGTATTCGGCGTAAATATAACCTAGATTAAAGTGCGCGTAAGCATGGTTGGGATCGATCTCCACTACTTTTTCAAATTCGATTGCCGCCCGGTCATATTGCTTGCTCTTGCTGTAAAAAACCCCCAAATTATAATGCATCTGGGCCGTCTGTGCAATCAACAGCTTGTTCTGACGGGCCAGCTCGGTCACCTTCTTAGGGGTATTTTGCACCTCCTCCCACATCTGTTTATTTTTTTTCACTGCTTCCGCCAGGGACTGTTTGGCATCTTTAAGCTGCGCCTTCAAGCTCACATTTTCAAGCTCCAATTTAGTTTTCTGCTGGCGCAGCTGGTCGAATTCAGTTTCTTTGCGCTTAGCATTATTTTGCAAAGCGGTCTTTTCTTTTTGTAAAGCCCCGATTTTTATATTTAATTCCTTGTTTTTAACGGTCGCCTCCGCTTTATCGCAGGCGGTTTTAAGATTATCCCACCTGGCCACCAGCTCTTTCTGGGCGGCCTGCAGCCTTTTTAACTCATCCTTCTGGCCGGAGCAAATATCCTGTAACTCTTTTTTTTCTTTGGTTAAAGCCTCTAGTTCCTTATTGGCCTTCTCCAGAGAAACTGCCAATTCCGATACTCTGGTTCGCTCCGGCAGGAGGGTTTTAATTTGCGCCATCAGATTCTCACGGTCCACCTTGACTGCGGCGTTCTCTTTTTGCAATTGCGCGTTTTCATTTCTTAAAGCGGCGCCCTCCTGGCTTAATTTCTGATAACCGGGTCCAATCTCCCCTAGCCTGACATTTAACTCCTTGAGCTTACGGGACAAGCCTCTGGATTGATTAGCGTAAAAGATGATTGCAATACCCGCAGCTAAAAACAGGGCAATCAGCGCTATTGTTTTCGCATTGATTTTATTAGCCATTATTATCTTCTCCTTTGAATTCCGGCTTATATTCCTCCTCCGGCTTGATCGTGGTATATTGGGTATAAGGCTTGACCTCTTCCGCTATAGTGGCTTTGGGCCGCGCATCTTTATCCGGCGGCTCCTCACCTTTAAAATGCGGTTTTTCGGTAAAAGAAGGATAAGTATTATATTCTTTGTTCGGTTCATCCATAAACCTTGGCTCGCGCCGGTCACCGGTCACCAAAGCATCCCCGGAAGTGATATGCGGAGTGATCAGCACCAAAAGCTCGGTTTTTTCGACCTTGCCGGTCTTAGTTTTAAAGAAGAAGTTGAGGATCGGGATTTTGCCCAAGAAAGGAAATTCCTCCGAGGAAGACGTTTTATCCTCCCGGCGCAAACCGCCGATAACAATGGTTGTCCCGTCTTTGACCATCACGGTAGTTTCGGACATCGAGGTATCGATAATCGGGATCTTGTTGCCGCTGGGAGTGTCCAGGAAAGAAACGACGCTGGAAATCTCCGGCTTAATTTTCATTGTCACGTAACCGTCGTCATTAATCGTGGGAGTCACCGACAACTGGATCCCTACATCAACAAAGGTTACCTCCTCTGAAACGGTCGAGGTGCTCTGGCCGGTAGTCGTAGTCGAAGTCACATAAGCCTGGCGCTCGCCGACGTGGATCTTGGCCTCCTGATTATTCACAATGGAAATTTTAGGATTAGAAAGTATCTGCGTGTTTTGCAAACTCTGCACGTATTTAAGCACAATATCCATATCGCGGTCAGAATCGATAAGGCCTAAATGTATCACTCCGGGGCCGGATTTGGAACCGCTGTTAGTCGTACCGGTATTGCCGCTAAAAGGATAAGAGCCGATCTGATTGCCTGAATTCCGATAATTATCGTAACGCGAAGTAAAAAGATTGGTCGTATCGGTCTCGATCGGTTTAATGACACTATAAGGGTTGGCTCCAAAGTACGCCGCTCCATATTTTGAAACTGATGATAGCAGGCCTTCCCACTCAGCCCCGGTCTCCAATTCATCAGATAGCTTCACTTTGATAATGGTGCTGTCGATCAAAACCTGCTTGGTTTTTTGATCGAGGCTAGAAATTAATTTTTCAATGTTAACCATTCTTTCCGGTAAAGTCTGGATAATCAATTGATTGGAACGTTCATCCGCTTTAACCGTACCGACTTTTTTCAAATCCAGCTGCGCTTTTAATTGCTCTTCGACGTCTTTGGCCTTGGCATATTTTAACTGAAAAACCCGCACTAAATTTTTCTGCTCTAAGGTCGAGATGGCTTTTTCAATTTCGGCAATTTTAGCCGGGGTGTCCATAATCAGAGCGGTTCCGGAATCAGGCTCGACCAATACTCTGCCGATCTCACTCTTTAAGGCATCCAGCATGGTAAAAACCTGTTCGGGGATCGCGTATTTGATTTTAAAAACCCTGACCTCCCGGATGTCGTCAAACTTTTTGCCCAGCAGCGCTTTATACTCATCCCCGGTCATAATATTATAGATCTCGCCTTCCTTAACATAAGCTAAGCCGTTAGAGCGCAGCATAATATCAAAAACATCCTTGGCCGGAACATTGGAAACCATTAAAGTAACGCGGCCGGTGACATCTTTAGTCGAAATCATATTCACCCCGGTCTTTAATGACAGAAATTTCAAAGCATCGGTCACGTCAATATTGCGAAAATCCAAAGAGATCCTGGACTCCATGCCGGCCGGTAAACCAGTAATTTCACCCGTTAAGGACTTCTCATCGCGGCTGGCCTTTGCCGGCTCGACCGCCGGGGCCAGCGGCTGCGCCACGACATCAGCGGCCGGAGCAGGATTGGCCGCTACGGCAACCGGATTAGCCTGCGGCGCGGAGGATGAGGCGGCAGTCTTACCTAAAGCCGCGATCTCCTCAGCCTGAGCCTTAGGGAATAAGCAGGCAAAAAGCATAAAAACAAAGATAGTAATCATTTTAGCGGCAGCTTTCATTTAAGCTCGATCTCCTCGCCGGACAAACTCAAAATCACCTTATCCCGAAAAATTGCCTGCACCTTGGTATCTGCAACCATATCCCCTCTTTTCACGAAATAAGTCTTCGTGTTTTTGATATCCTCGATCATCGCATCCGGGTCATTCGACCAGGAGATGCCCACCAATTTTAGATTCGCCGCAATCTCCAAAAGCTTGGCCGAAGGGCCTTGTGGCTCCTTGTCTTGAGCCGCCTTCTTCGCCCCCATACTGAAAATATCCCGCTCCCTGACTTTGTCCAAATAGTAAGAAGATGATTTTTTAAGCCCCTCAGGCTCAGGAAAACTTAGCTCGGTTTTGGCGGCCGGCGTATTTGCCTCCAAATGCGGCAATTGGTTCAACCGAAGAAAAGCCGCGATCGAACTGCCTGTAAAATACAAAGCGAGCAGGAATATCGCAAACCCTAAGATCCGATTGGTGGTTTTGACGTCCAGCTGCTCTAAACTCAAGCCGTTGGAAAATCTTTCTAACTTTACTTTAAAAAAAGATATCCTGCCCAGCCAGGCCCCAAAATTCAACCAGCTCATGCCGTGGCGCCGGGAACTCTGGGCATATACCCCGCGGGAACTCCCACTCTTAGAGCTTTCGATGATCTTTAAAAGTTGTTTTTCTGGAGTGAGAGATCTGTCCTGTGCCATCCGGATTCTATATCCTGGTTAATAATTTCCTGAATTAAAGGCGCATCGATTACAAACTTATTTTTTAACACCAAGGTTTTTAAGGCCCGGTGGCAAAGCATGGTGATCCGGCGGGGATAACCCCGGGTATACTGGTGCACCTCTTTAATCGCATCATCTAAAAACAAATGCATATTCGAAGAATATCCCGCCTGCTTAAGCCTAAACTCGATCATCTCTTTGGTTTCGTAAAAATCCAAAGGGTTGAGAGTATATTTAAAACTGATCCGGTCAAAAAAATTCGCGATCCCGGTAATTTTAGCATGTAATTCCAGCTGACCTAAAATGACCAGCTGAATCAGCTTAAATTCATTAGTTTCGTAATTAAGCAGGACCCTGAGCACCTCTAAAGACGCATCATTTAATTTTTGGGCTTCATCGATAATCAAAGTCACGGTTTTATTTTCCGTTACTCCTTTTTGAAAAAGAAACCTTTCTAGCCCCTCGCGCAAAGCGACAATGCTTAAAGGCTCATTGCCCAGATTGATTTCAAAATTTTTTGCCAGGGCGGTCAAGAAAGATTCTTCGTTTTCAAAAGAAGGATCCAGGATAATATGAAAAATAAAATCCGTGCGGTCCTTGAGCTCCTGGATCAATTTTCTAGAAAGCGTGGTTTTCCCGGTCCCGACATCGCCCAGGATCACCGAAAGCCCGCGTTTAAGCCGAAGTTCGATTAGAATATTGGCCAAGGCCGCTTCATGCTCCCGGGAAAGGAAGAAAAAATCAGGATCCGGGCTGGTTGAGAATGGTTCCTTTTCGAACCCTAAAACCTTGAAATAACTCATCTTTTATCCCTATTAAATTTATTAATCCCCTATAAAACTAAAACCTGATCTCTTAAAAAAGAAATCAGGTTGATCTATTCTGCTCAGCTGAAGCGGTTTGTCCGGGCTGCCCCAGCTCCATATTATCCTGATCAAGTTTTCTGCGGATCAGGCTCAAAGAATAACCCTGCTGCATTAACTCCCGAATCTGTTTTATCCGGGATTTAATAGTCCTCTTATCATAATACCTGATATTGGCCTCCTTTTTTATTACCGGAAGAAGGCCAAAGTTTGTATAATGATTTACAATTTGGTAAGAAACACTAAACTCTCTCATAATCTCTTTAGCCGTGATCATGTCATTGCTATCGCCACCGTTATGCGGCATCTCTCACTCCCGGATTATGAGCTATCATACTTATGATATATACTATAAATCAGCCGCTTAGTCAAGGGAAATTAACGGCAGGCAATTACTTAAATTAAAAAATGGCAAGAGCTTAGAAAACGGGGAATGCTGGGTCTTGGGGGGTCTACTGCACCTGTTCGCTATCACCGAACTAGTCCTGAATTAAGCGGTTGGATTATTATATTTGAAACGTTCGGTGCAAATTAAAAAACGCCCTGCTAAAAAATTAAGGCGTTTTTTAATTTAGTTATTTTTTCAAATTTCGATGCGTTCTTAACACTGCTTCCAATAACGGAAGGCTGGCGTCAAAATCTGCGCCCTTATAAAATACTCCGGACATGCCATGTGAGCGGGCCTCCTGGATCTTGGGGTCGGCGATATAAGAGCTGATAATAATGATCGGCGTAGTCGCATCAAAGGTCCGGATATTTTTTAAAGCGTCGACGCCGTCCATGACCGGCATTCTCAGATCCATAAAAACAATATCGGCTTTTTTCTGCTTGACTAAATCGATCGCGGCTTTACCATCCGCGGCCGTAATGACCTGGTAGCCTTTAGACTCCAGCCAAAAGGTCATTAAATTCCTGAAATCCGCTTCATCATCCACCACTAACACTCTAATACTTGTGCCGTTCATTAAGCTAACCTCCTAAAAATTATTATACATTAATTTACGGGAATAGTAAAACTAAATCTTGCCCCTTGCCCCTGCGGGCTTTCGGCCCAGATCTTTCCGCCATGCAAGGTAACGATCTCTTTGGCGATCGAAAGGCCAATGCCGGTACCCGAAACATCAGTGGCCACCCTTTCTCCGGTCTGATAAAACTTATCAAATACTTTTTCCAGTTCATGTTCAGGAATTCCGATTCCGGTATCCTGCACACTTACCACTATCTCGTTATTCTGCAACCTGGCCCCTATAGTGATCGTACCTTGGGCCGGAGTAAACTTGATCGCGTTACCAATCAGGTTATTAAGCACCTGAATAATCTTATCCGGATCAATTGTAACCTGCGGCAGGTCCAAAGCGATATCGCTTACTAATTTGACGGATTTCGCCCCGGCCCAGGCATTCAATCCCACGATCGACTCATTGATCACCTGGCCGACTTGGGAAGGCACCGGGGTAATCTTCATTTTGCCGGCTTCGAATTTAGCCAGATCAAGCAAATCGTTGATCAAGAGGCTCAATCGTTTACAGTTACGTGAGGCGATCTCAAGAAACTGCAGTTGGTTGGCGGAAAGCGAATTACCGGTATTCCCCAGAAGAAAGGTAATCGATTTATCTATAGAAACCAAAGGCGTTCGCAATTCATGAGTTACGTTAGCCACGAAGCTGGCTTTCAGCCTGTCAATCTCCTTCTGTTTAGTGATATCGCTAAGAATAGAAACCATACCTACCGTCTGGCCGCTTTCATTCTCGATAACGGCGCTGGAGGCGCGGATGGTTTTTGAAGTTTCATTATTCTGGCTTAATAACTCTATTTCTTTTCCTTCTTTACCCTTGGTATCCCGCACCAAGGACAACAGCTGCTCCTCCTTCATGCTGTCATTGACCGGCTTGCCGATCTTGTCTTTGCGGCTAACACCCAGGAGCCTTTCGGCGGCCGGATTCATCATCACCACTTTGCCGGCAGCATCCACCACTAAAAGGCCTTCGGCAACACTGCGGATTACCGCATCGGTTTGCTGCTTTTCCGAGATCGCCCGGTTGTATTTATCCCAGGCAATTTCTTCGCTTTTAGCGTTCTTCTCGATGATACTTTCGTATTTTTTGCTGACCTCTTTCGTAGTCTGCTCGATACGCTTGTTTAGTTCCTGCCCAAAGATACCCGCCACAACCTTACTGACTTCCTGGCAATGCTGGCGGGAATCGATGATCCCGCTTAACTCCTTATAAACTGTCTCTTTGATCGCTTCATCCTGGACAACCGCCGGAACAACTCCGCCGCTGCGGCGCAAATCTTCCTCTCTTAATCTAGCCTCTTCGGATAATTTAGCCCAATGAATAAGCAACAGGGCAATGATAATGCTGGCAACGGGAGTAACAATATAAATGACGGTCAAAAGGGACATAAAAACGCGGGTTAGAAATTAATTTTGATTTGACGTTTCCTTATATTCTATCAGCACCTTAAAGCTTGTCTATCGATTTTAATAAAGCTACCGGGCCAAGCAGTTATTCCCCTCATGGTGCCAGCTCTCTACTCGCCCGTCTTGACCAATGATAAAACTCGTGCGGCAAAATAATTTATATTTCTGTTCGGGAACAGTCTCGGTCACCAGCTGCGTTGAGCTTCCGCTGTAAGGCTTGCCGTCGATCGTGCCGGCTTGATAAGTCGTCTGCGGGTAGGTATAGGTATAGCCGCCGGTGCGCACGGTTTCCTTACGCACATACTCTACTGCCTTTTTGCCATCGCTTAATTTATATTCTTTGTCCGGCACGCCCCAGGTCGAAATCAGGAATTCTTCATTTTGCCCTACCAGGTTATTAAGCTTGGCTTCGTATTTAGCGGTAGTAGCGCAGCCATTTAAAGCTAAAAAAATTAATAAAAGGCATAACCCCTTCATGAGCTCACCCCTCAGCTTAGCTTGCCTAATTATTTTACTGCAAATATGGGCCAGCGCAAGCAGTTAATTTGTGTTTAAAAATCCGCGCCAACCGCATAATCATAAACATCTTTGGCTACCTGGGCGATAAAATCTTTCGCCCCCGCGGCATTAGGATTGGTATGCCAGGTCAAAACGCAAACCAAGAGATTACCTCTGGGGCTAAAAATTATTCCGGCATCATGGCAGACATTGCGTTCCAAACCGGTTTTATGGGCCACCGTTACCTCCGCTGGCAGGTCACGGGGGATCCGGTCATTCACCCTTTGCAGCTTCAGTATCCTTAAGCACTGCTCCGAAATCATGCGGTTAATGAGCCGGCGGCGGTAAATCATTTCCAACAAGCAGGCAATATCCCGGGCGCTGGTATAATTTTCCACCCCCCGGTCCCGCAGGCGATAATCCGCGATCCGGCGCAAAAGCCTGGTATCTTTCAATCCTAAGGCTAAAAAAGCGCGGTTGGAATAATCCAACCCCAATAAATCCGTCAAGATATTGGTTGCCGTATTATCGCTGTCGTAAATCATCAAGCCGATCAATTTTTCCACCGTAAAAAACGTCCCCGGCCGCACGTCTTTTAAAATTCCCGAACCGGCTAATTTATCCCGGTTTCTTAAAATGACCGGTTGCTCTAATTTAAGCCGGCCTTCGCTGGACGCTAGGAACACTGCACACATCAGGGGGATTTTGGCTAGGCTGGCCGCGGGGAAAAGCTTATCCTCCCGATAGGCTAACCCCCAGTTAAAATTTAAATCCTTGATCACGATTGCCGCCTCGCCGTTGAACCGGCCAAGGTCCTGGCCAACCTTATTTTTTAACTGTGTCCAGGCGGCTTTTTTCTGATTTAAGGTTTTAAGTTCCTCTAAGCCGGAAAACAACCGAAAACTAAGATACAGACCGCCGATAATCAGGCCGGCGGCAAGCGAAATTTTTAAAGTTTTTTTAACAATAGAATCCATGGTATTTTAAGGTTGTCTAAATTATAACACTGCCCAAACGGAGGCGCAATCATAAAACCATTGTCCAAATCTGGCTTCTATGCTAAATTTAAATCAATGAAAAAAAACTTAACCT
>ERZ1645192.4795-NODE-4795-length-10631-cov-8.703480_pt1 | contig 10631 bp, 8 predicted proteins | sample MGYA00575354_ERZ1645192 | MGnify/ENA primary metagenome ERZ1645192 (study PRJEB40844, sample SAMN11349763) | freshwater sediment metagenome | isolation source: river sediment | host: Sediment | place: India: Faizupur Khadar , New Delhi | collected 2017-02-21 ...
GCGATCTGCGCGAGGTAGTAACGGATGACATCGCTGTTGAAATCGTTCAGGAATTCGTGCAGCCAGATCGCGTTGTTCTTCGAGGTGGAGAACTTGTCCCCTTCGAGGTTCAGGAACTCGTTGGCCGGTATCTCGTCGGGCAGTTTCCAGTCCGCTTTCTGTCCCATCAGCATCGCGGGCCAGATGATGGCGTGGAAGACGATGTTGTCCTTGCCGATGAAATGGACCAGTTTGACCTCCTTTCCCCCCTGCCACCATTTCTTCCAATCCTCGGTCCGACCTAGGTTCCGGAACAATTCCTGCGTGAAGGAGATGTACCCGATCGGGGCGTCGAACCAGACATAGAGCACCTTGCCGGTCGCGCCGTCGATGGGCACCGGGACCCCCCACGAGATATCGCGGGTGATGCCGCGCGGTTCGAGTCCGCGCTGGAACCACTGCTCGCAGAACGCCTTGACATTGGCCTTCCAGTGCGGTTTCCCTTTGAGCCAGATATCGAGATCTTTCTGGAACTTATCGAGGTCAAGGAACCAGTGGCGCGAACTTTTCACCACCGGCGTCTTGCTGCATATCTTGCATTTGGGTTCTTTGAGATCGAGCGAATTGAGGGCGTTGCCGCAGTAGTCGCACTGGTCGCCGCGCGCCCCTTTGCCGCAGTGGGGACAGATCCCTTCGACATAACGGTCGGGGAGGAACATCGCGTCGTGGTCGCAGTAGAACTGATCGACATCGCGCTCCGAGATGAAGCCGTTCTTCTGGAGCGTCAGGAAGAAATCCTGCGACAGTTTCGCGTGGTCGGGGCAGGTGCTGGTCCCCGAAAAGATGTCGAAACTCATCTCGAGGCGGCGGAAGGCTTCCTCTATTATCGTATGATTCTCGGCCACCACCTGCGTGGGCGTCTTGCCGTTCTGTTCGGCGTTGATGGTGATCGGGACGCCGTGTTCGTCGGTGCCGCAGATGTAGAGCACTTCGCGCTTCTTGTTGCGCAGGGAGCGGACATAGATGTCGGCGGGCAGATAGGCGCCGGCGATATGTCCCAGATGTATCGGGCCGTTCGCGTACGGGAGCGCCGAGGTGACAAGATACCGCATGAGTTCCTCCGGTTATCAAAAACGGGGGGAGTATATCTAAAATTCGGCGGCCGTCAACTAGCTAACGGTAGAGGAACGCCATCCCCCACGCGATGATGACCACGGCGAAGGAAAAGAGCGACAGGAACAGTCCCGCCGCGCGGCCGGTGAAGAGCTCTTTTTTCAGGAGCGGTATCGCGGCGAAACCGACCCCGACCCCCGCGAGGAAGCCGAAAAAGTGCGCCATGACATCGGTCTTTTCGCTCGTCCCGAGCATCGCGAGGAGCGACAGCCCCGCGGCGAACGGTATCCAGATGCGGGTGCGCGGCATCCGGAACCGCTCGGCCGCCTGCACCGCCGCAAGGATGCCGACCGCCGCGAAGACCGCCGTGGAGGCGCCGATGGAGTTATGGGCCGATGCGTAGAACAGGGCATTGAAATAGTTGCCCAGAGCGCCGGACAAGAGCACCAGCGGCCAGACGCGCCCCGCGCCGATGACGCGGCGCAAAGCCCAGACGACGATACCGCCGAAGACGACATTGGAGCCGACATGCTGGAGATCGCTGTGGAGCGTAAGCGCCGTTATCGTAAGCCACCACTGCCCATCGGTGATGCGGCTTGCCGAGGCGTGTCCCATATCGAGCCAGAACTCGCGGCCCGGCGGCGCGTAGGTGAACGAATGAAAGATCGCGAGCAGACCGAGTACCAGCATGAGCCCCGGCATCGACTCGGGGAAATAACTGGGCCAGCGCCGTTTCGCTTTCCGTTCCCGTTCGCCCGCCTCGTACTGTTCTATCTCCCGCTCGGCCAGAACGGCATCGGCGGCGCGGACATAGAGGGTCCAGCCGTCGGGCAGGTTGTAGACCTCGTGCGGGATGTTCTTCGCCGACATGATGAGCGCCCAGCGGTCGATAAAGCGCCGGTCGCGCGACGCCGCGAGGGGTATGTAGGTCTCGTCGTGTGCCGGTAACATCCGCACCTCCGCGCTTCACTATAATCGCATCGCCGCCAAAGGCCAGCTTGCCGCCGACATTTTTTTGCGACATCGGACTCCGGTTCATTGTCCTACTGAAGGATACTTTTTGCGGAGGATACCGTCATGCGGGTGTTTTTGTTCGTTGCCCTTTTTATTCTTACGGGTCTCGCGACGGCCGCCGACAGCGCATTGTCGCCCGACGGGATGAACAGCGAAGCCTCCGTCATCATTCAGGAATGTCAGTCGAATGAGGCGAAGATAGCGGAGCTGATCAAACAGGCGGTCGGTGAAAAGGATATCCGGTGGAAACTCTGCCTTGACGACGCGGCGGTCACCGCCCGGGGCGTCGCCGCGAGCGCCGTGACGGCCGGAGCGCGGATGGGAGACCTCATCGGCGCCGCGAAAACGGAGGCGGCCAAAGGACAACTGGCGCTCCTGCGGGGACTCGGCGATGCATCGAAGAAGGCGGTTATCGAGGCGCAGTCCTGTTCGCGGCAACTGACCAAGGTGACCGACGGCAGCGCGACGAAAAAAGAGCACGATCCCCGGAAAAGCGGCTCGAAGGGGGCGAACGACGGCGTGAACGAGGCGATGGGAATGGGCTTCACCGACGATATGGTCACCGAACGGCCGGGCGGCATGAAGGGCGACGATCCGATCGACGCGGCAGGCACCGACCAAGAGGGGGGCGCCTATGAAACGCCGGGGAGCGTCGGCGATGACCCCGCTTCGGTGGAAGACCATTTTCAGGAGATAGCGGATCCCCCCTTCACTCCGGTCAGCCCCGAAAAGTGATCACGATTCCGGATCCTCTTTTTCGGGCGGCGCGTAGTCGGGATAGTCGGCGGGAGCGGTCGCGCCCGGATCGTCCAGTTTGCGCATACGGACATAATCGAGCAGCAGACAACTCTGCCCGCCGTGCGGTATGAAGGAAAAAAGGTTGGTCCCCGCCTTCAGCGGGACGATGGCCGTGAACGAGAGAAAATCGTACCCGTCACGGTAGGCGGAAAATTCGGTCACCGTCTGGTCGTTCACCGAAAAGGCAAAGGTGCCGCCGCAGGGGGCGCCGAGTATCTCCACCGTCACCGCGTAATCGCCCGGATCGAGGATGGGATGGGAAAAATCGTAATAACTCCGGGGGGATAATGCACCGAAGAGTACCGCATAGCCCTTGTCCTTGCTGAAGTCGAGTTTCTCGTCGAGCAACGGAAAGGGAAGATGGTTCAGTTTTTGTCCCACCGCGACGGTGGTGGCGTAGGCCGGTCTGCCGGTGAGCGGGCGCCCCTTGTGCTCGAACTCTATCCAGATATCGCGCAGGCGGAATTCGGCCAGTTCCTCGACCACCGTCAGATTGCGGAGTTTCGGATAATAATCGACGATATAGGCGTTCCGGAGGCCTCTTTTTTCCATGAAGTAGGCGGCGGCGTAGTAGTTCTCGCGACCGAGATCCTTGACGATGAGATTTCCCCGGTCGTCGTACGGCGGGCGGGTCTGGGTGTTGAGGAGCATCGCATGATAGAACGGAGGGACGAACACGACGCTGTCCCGTATGTCGTGGCGCGCTATCGCCTCCTCGAAGGAACGATCGGTGGTCCAGAAGCGGTCGCTGTAACGCGACAGCAGTTCGGGCATGATGAAACCGGTGACGAAAAGCATCCCGGCGACCGGGAAGGCGGCGATGAAGGGGCGGAGCCGGCGCGGGCTTTTCCGTATCGCCATCACGATGCCGAAGGCGGCCGGTATCAGCAGGAGCATCGTCACCTCGCTGAAGTAGCGCGGCCCGAAGAGATTCCCCGGCAGATAGAAGAAGAAATAGCCGGCGAAAAAGCAAAGGAAGAAGGAGGAGAGGAACAGACTGCGCCGCAGACTGAAAAGGAACCCGACGGCGAGGAAAAAGAAGGCGTAGGGGTGGCCCGTGACATTGAAAAGCATCAGGGTCAGCCGCGTGTAGGTGACCCAGTAGGCATAGTCGAGCGTAAGTCCTCCGGCGGGCAGATACTTCCCCTCGGTGTTGGGACAGCCGGTCCCCATCCCGATGCGATGGCACCGCTCCACCGGCTCGATGATGGAGAAATAGAGATCCTGCGGAAAAAGGAGCGGATCGCCCGTCATCGCGTGGTTGAACAGCAGCAGGCCGCCGGCGCCGGCGATCGCCGGAAGAGCGAAGGCGACGATGCGGGAAAGACCGGCCCGCTTCACCAGCAGATAGATGCCGAGCGGGATATAGGTGAACACCGCGTTCTGCGGTCGGACGAAAAAGGTGATCGCGATCGCCGCCGAAGCGAGGAGCAGTCCGCGAGAACTCCGCGGGTCGCGCACCACCAGCCAGACGGCAAGCATCACGAGGAAGAGGTTGAAATTATGGGTCATGAAACTGGCGCCCATGAACAGATAGAACGAAGAGACGGTGGAGAGCGCCATCGCCAGCAGACTCACCCGCGAATTGAAAAATTTGTCGGCGATCCGGCCGGTCAGCCACACTGACAGACCGGTGCACAGCGGGACCAGCAGCGACGCGGCGCCGAACAGATCGAACAGGGCGAGGAACAGCGAAAAGCCGGGAAGGAACAGCGAATAGTAACTGCCGCCGTCGCGCACCATGAAGGTGACATCGCTGTATTCGTAGAGCTCGCTCACCGGGAGCGAGAGGGTCCCTTCCTGCAGGAGCCGTGCGGTCCACAGGAAGTGCGACGCGTCGATGACATGCGGGATATTCTGGAAAACGAACATCGTGATGGCGAGCGTCGTCACTCCGGCGAAGGTCGGCACGATGAAATAGCGGAGCGCCACCAGACCGTTGAACAGGCGCCGGGCGGTGCCGGGAGCGGCCGACAGCAGCAGCGCCAGAAGCGCCGCCGAAACGCCGTACAGGATATGTATCACCGGCCAGAAGGCGGTGAAGAAAAGCCACGGGGTCGCCTTGGTCCCCCACAGGAAAAAGAGGGCGAAGATGCAGAGAGCGGCTATGCTGTGCGGAAGGCGTCGGATCATTTGGTCTTGACTATTTTCTTAAGATCGAAGCCGAGCTGTTCCATCTCCTTGAGGGTGCCGTCTTTCCGTATCTCCTCCTTCATTTTCGCGGTCTTGTCGGCCTCCTCCTGCGCCTCCTGCTCGGTGACGGCCCGTCCGCCGGTCACTTCGGCCTCGAACCGGAGACTTTTGCCGCCGGTCAGCGCCGCGTAGCGCTTTTCGATCGCGCCGCGCTTAGGCCCGATCGCCGCCTCGAGCGCCGTGGACATCCGGACCGTCACGAGCCGCTCCTCTTCGACGCACTTGGCCGCCTTGAGGCCGCTGGCGAGCATCGGGTCCTCGGCGGCGAACCGGTCGAGGAACTCGCGCCACCCGGCGACTGAAGGTTCCTCCTTCACGGGAGGCGGCTCTTTTTTCGGCGCCTCCTTCGGAGCTTCTTTCGGCGCAACGGGTTCCGGGGTTTTTTTCTTTTCGGCGGGCGGGACCATCGGTATCACCGGCGCCGGTTTCGGCGCGGCGGCGGCCGGTTCGGTCTTCGGGTTCGCCGCGGCGGGGGCGCCATCCATCCGGTCCAGCAGTTCGCGGATATCGGCCATGGCGGGGAACGACGCGGCGATGACCACCGCCACTTCGAAGAGCATCAGCGAATAATCGCTCCGGACTATGGCGTCGTGTTCGCCGTTCCAATAGTTGAACAGCCGCTGCCAGTCGGGGAGAGAGAGTTTCTTCGCCGTTTCGCGGGCCCATTTTTTCTCCTCGTCGGGCGCCTCGATGAATCGGTCGTCGGCAAGCGCCGAGGCGAGGACCAGATGGTGGAGCGTGAGCAGCACGTCGCGCGCCGCCTTTTCGAGCGCCTTGCCGCTTTGGTAGATCGCCCGCACCGCCGCCACCGCGCCGTTCGCATCGCGGTCGGCGATAGCGGTGACGATATCGCGGATGAGGGTCCGGTCGCTCGTCCCGAGGATGAGCGACACCACCGCGCAGGTCACCTGCCGCTCACCGAAGGCGAGCAGCTGTTCGACCAGCGTCTGGGCGTCGCGCATACTCCCCTCCCCTTCGCGGGCGACGAGGTAGAGGGCGTCACGGTCGTAGGCGATCGCTTCGGCCGAAAGTATCTTTTCCAACTGGTTGACGATGTCGGTGAGGCCGAGCCGTTTCAGATCGTGGCGCTGACAGCGCGACAGGACGGTGGCCGGGATCTTCTGCGGATCGGTGGTCGCGAGGATGAAGGCTGTGTGGGCCGGCGGCTCTTCGAGCGTCTTCAAGAGCGCGTTGAAGGCCGACTTCGACAGCATGTGCACTTCGTCGATGATGTAGGCCTTGCGTTTCGATTTGACCGGGCTGTAGGCGATATTCTCGCGGATGGTGCGGACATCGTCGACCGAGTTGTTGGAAGCGCCGTCTATCTCGAACACATCGGGACTGCGGCCCGCCATGATCTCGGTGCAGTTCTCGCAGGCGTTGCACGGCTCGCCGTCGGGAAGCGGAGAGAGGCAGTTAAGCGCCTTGACCAGAATGCGGGCGAGCGTGGTCTTGCCGGTGCCGCGGATGCCGGTGAACAGCACCACCGGCGCGACGCAGCCTTCACGAATGGCGTATTTGAGCGCGTTGGTGACGTGTCCCTGTCCGATGACCTCGTCGAACCGTTTGGGGCGCCATTTGCGCGCGATGACCTGATAACTGCTCATATTCCCTCCTTTTCCCGTAAAAGCAGCAGAAGCCGCCGCGCCGATTCCTGTTCGGCCGCCTTACGGTTGCGGCCGCTCCCCTGCGCGGTGACGCCCAGCACGCGGCATTCGACGGTGAAGAGGCTCTCGTGGTCGGGCCCCTGTTTGTCGACGATAAGGTATTCGGGCAGCGGCTCTCCCTGATCCTGCGCTATCTCCTGCAGACGCGTCTTGTGGTCGCGGTCGATGTGAAGCAGTAAGCCCTCTATGTCGCGCGACGCGCCGAAACGGGGCGTGAAGAGCCGTTCGACCGCACCGAAGGCCTTCTCCCAACCGCCGGTAAGATAGACGACCGCCAGGAGCGATTCGAACATATCGGCCAGTATCGATTCCTTTTCCCGGCCGCGGGTCTTCTCCTCCCCTTTGCCCAGCAGCATCAGCGCCCCCAGATCGAGCGCACGCGCCAGCTCGGCGAGTCCCGCCTCGTCGATGAGGTTGGCCCGCGCCCGCGACAATTTCCCCTCCTCCGCGTCGGGGAAGCGCCGGTAGAGGAGCGTCGAGACGGCCAGCCCCACCACTTCGTCGCCGAGGAATTCGAGCCGCTGATAGGTAGCGGTCCCCTCGGTGTCGAGCGATGGATGGATGAAGGCCTGCTCAAGGAGCTCCCTGTCGGGAAAACGGAAGCCGAGCGCCGTTTCGAGTTCTTTCACCCGCTGCCGGTCAAGCGCCATGGCCCGCTCCAAAGGCATACATGGCTATCCCGGCGGCGACCGATGCGTTGAGCGAATTGATCCGCCCCGCCTGCGGTATCTTGGCGACGATATCGGCGTTCATGAGGATGAACTGCCCCACGCTTTTCCCTTCGCCGCCGATGACCAGTAGCAGCGCGCCGCGCTGCTGCGCGACCGCTTCACGCAGGTCTATCGCCCCCTCTTCGTCGAGCGCGACGACCATCCGCCCTTCGCTTTTCGCCCGTTTGACATAGGCGTTGGCGTTCTCACTGCGGACGATCCGCAGGTGTTCGGTCGCCCCGGCGCTCACCTTGACGATGGAGGGATATATCTCGGGGACCCCTTTCTGCGGCAGGAGGATATCGTGGAAGCCGAATATCTCGGCGCTCCGCAGTATCGCCCCGACATTGTGCGGGTCCTCGACATTGTCGAGCAGCAGCAATCTGTCGGCGTTGAACACATCGTCGAGTTCGACATAGGGATAGGGCTCGCAGCGGATGACCGCCCCCTGATGCTCGGTCGACTTCGATAGCTGGAACAGCCGGTCGCGCCCCACCGATTCGACGGGGACCCCCTTGTCGGCGAGGTAGCGCGCCAGTTTCTTTATCCGCGCATTCTCGGTGGCGTTGTCGGCGATGAAGGCCTCGTGGACCTTGCGGCGGCCGCCCCGAACACCTCGAAGCAGGGATTGATCCCGTACACATATTCCCAGCGCGGCTTAGCCATGAGAAACCTCCCGCCGCTGGAACACCCTCATCCCGACCTTCTCCCTAGACAGGGCGAAGGGGTATAAGGTTTTTCCTCTCCCTATCGAGGGAGAGGATGAAGGTGAGGGTTTTCTGTTAGCCATTCTTTATTTCCGCGAGAATATCTAGGAACGCCTTCTTTCTATCGGTCGCCTGCGTGATGGGGCGGCCGATGACGAGATAGTCGGCGCCCGCCGCGATCGCCGACGCGGGGGTGGCGATCCGTTTCTGGTCGTCCTTCGAACCGCCCGCCGGACGGATGCCGGGGGTGAGTATCTTGAACGACGGCTTGGTGACGCTGCGGATGATCTCGATCTCGAGCGGCGAAGCGACCACGCCGTCCATCCCCGATTCTTCGGCCAGTTTCGCGAAGCGGGCCACCTGCTGGGCCGGGTTCGCCGCGTAGCCGATCTCGCGCAGATCATCTTCGGCGAGGCTCGTCAGCACCGTAACGGCGAGGCAGAGCGGCCGGTCGGAGAGTTTGTCGAGCTCCTTGTGCGTCTCGGCCATCATCTTGCGGCCGCCGGCGGCATGGACATTGAACATCTTCACACCGAGCTTCGCGGCGGCGAGTCCCGCCATGGCGACGGTGTTGGGGATGTCGTGATATTTGAGGTCAAGAAAGACATCTTCGCCCAGCGCGACGATATCCTTCACGAGCGACGGCCCCTCCTGCGTGAAGAGTTGTTTGCCGATCTTCCAGCCGGCGCCGAGTCCTTGCAGTTCCGTAACGATCGCGAGAGCCTCTTTCGCGCTGTCCACATCGAGTGCGACGAATACCTTTCCTTTTTCCACGGGGAGCCTCCAATAAGTCGGGTCGCGCGATTATATATTGGTGAAGGCGGAAGGCAAATTGTTTTGTGGGAAAGCGTTGCCTCACACCGCCAGATCGCTGTCGGCCGGTTCTTCGTGTCGGCGGACAAAAAGCGCCATCCCGACCGTCAGCGGCCCGATCCGCCCTCCGATCATGAGAAGCACTATGATGAATTTCCCCAGATCGGTCAGCGTTCCGGTGATCCCCATGCTGAGTCCCACCGTTCCTATGGCCGACGCCGCCTCGAAGAATATCTTGTCGAAGGGCGCCGTTTCGGTGAGATCGAGCAGGTAGACGCCGACTGTCAGAAGTATGAGATAGAGCGTGGTGTTGGCGACCGCCTGCCAGACCCGCTCGAAGGGGATGCTCTTTCCGCTGAAGGAGGCCCGTTGTTCGCCGCGCAGGGCGCTGCGGACCACGCCGAGTATCGCCGTGAAGGAGGTGCTTTTCACGCCGCCGCCGGTCCCCGAAGGCGACGCGCCGATGATCATGAGGACCGTGAGTACCAATACCGAACCTTTCGACAGCACTCCCAGATCGATACTATTGAATCCGACGGTGGTCATCGCCGTCATGCACTGAAAAAAGGCGGCGAGCAGGCGGTCGACCGGCGAAAGCGTCGTTATCGTCGGCTCGGCGAGGAACAACAACGCGGTTCCGGCGAGCGTCATCCAGAAGGTCGCACCGAGAATGATCCTGCTGGTGAGCGTTACCTGTGTCGTCTCGCGCCGGAACCGCCGCCAGTAATCGACGAACACGATGAAGCCGATGGCGCCGAGATAACTCAGGAGCGCGATGATCCCGTTTATCCAAATGTTGCCGGAAAAGGCTATGAAACTGTCGTTGAAGGTGCTGAATCCGGCGGTACAGAAGGCCGAAATACTGTGAAAAAAGGCATTATAGAGCGGGCGCGGCGCTCCGGCCGCCGAAAAGGCCCACCACAGCAGGAGCATGCCGGCCGTCTCGATGACGGCGGTGAACAGCACGACGCTTCTGATGAACCGGAACACATCAAACGACCGCGGCAGGGAGAAGACGGCGTGCGTCACCTCGGTGCGCGCCGGAGGAAGATCGGGCCGCCGCGACAGGAGGATGAACGACCCGAAGGTCATGAACCCGACGCCGCAGATCTGGATAAGGGCAAGGATCACCAACTGACCGAACAGGCTGTAATTGTCGGCGATACTGATGGAAACAAGGCCGGTGGTCGACATCGCCGAGGCGGCGATGAAGAGGTTGTCGATCGGGGCGATGTGCGGAACGATGCGGGCGATCGGGAGAGAAAGGAGGAGCCATCCGACAATAACATAGGAAAGATAGCCCCAGAAGACGGCGCGCGCCGGGGCGACGCGGCCGGTGAAGAACAGAAGGCGTCCGAGGAGCCACGAGAGGAACACCTTGACCTTCTTGAGAGAATGAAAGCGGACCGCAGACATGGCAGTACCTCACAAAAAAATTTGTAACGAGAGGAAGCCGGCCGGCGATCTTGTCGGGGGGTTTCCTCTTCCCACGCTTACGAGGTTAGCTGACGGGCTCGGGCGGAAGAGTGCCCTACGCCATAACGGCGATGCGCCCCGGGAAATGGGTCCCCCGTTCCCGCCGGTGGCGGGATTAAGCGGCTACCGGTGTACTCTTTTTGTAGGGAATGTCAAGAGGA
>ERZ1645192.4797-NODE-4797-length-10628-cov-10.543649_pt1 | contig 10628 bp, 9 predicted proteins | sample MGYA00575354_ERZ1645192 | MGnify/ENA primary metagenome ERZ1645192 (study PRJEB40844, sample SAMN11349763) | freshwater sediment metagenome | isolation source: river sediment | host: Sediment | place: India: Faizupur Khadar , New Delhi | collected 2017-02-21 ...
TCAGAGAGGGACCCTCATCAGACTAGCCCCGGATTGCGTGCGCCTCCGTATCGGGTTGGATCAGGGCATGACCGCCCGGGAGACGTCCCGTCCCGACACCTGTGCCGGGATTAAGCTTAAGTTACTTGATTCGCTTAAGCAGCGAGAGCGTAATTAGATTCGCCAGTTATTGTTTTGTAACACAGTTTAAGGAACGCGTCACCACATCCTGCATGCTTACATACCACCCCTCATGCTGTCAAAACCAGGTCAGCCCCGGAGTATGATGCAAATTTACAAATTTTGTGCCTAAGCTGAAGGAAGATGAAGGAAATTATTGCTTATTTGATTACATTTGAAAAACAACCGCCTGGCAGTTGGCAGGGTGATGTTGGGAGGAAGACAGGGTAAGCGGCGTGCGGAGTGCGGTACGCAGCATGATGTACACGGTACATGGCGATGTGTGGTATCCGGTGTTTAGTTTGTCGATACCGGCAACCAATAATCAACAACCAGCAAACAGCAACCAGTTTTAACCAAATACTTCCACAGTCATGGATAAAACACTTAAAGTCGGGATCCTTCGCGAAACAAAAAATCCGCCCGACAGGAGAGTCCCCCTGACCCCTCCACAAATTATTGCACTTGAGGAATTGTACCCCAATGTCGAATTCTTCGTCCAGCCAAGCGATTACAGGTGTTATTCAAATGAAGAATACGAGTATCTCAACATCCCGCTGAAAGAGGATCTTCACGATTGCGATATACTGATGGGTGTGAAGGAAGTAGACAGACGAACATTCATCCCCGGGAAAACCTATATGTTCTTTGCTCATGTTGCCAAGGAACAGAAGCATAACAGGGAGATGTTCAGGGACATGGCATCAAAGGAGATTACACTTGTCGATTATGAATACCTGACAACCGAAAAGGGCGACCGGGTGGTTGCATTTGGCAGATGGGCAGGAATAGTGGGTGCTTATAATGCCTTGAGGGCAAGGGGTATCAGAACAAACAGGTTCAGGCTGAAACCTGCATACCAGTGCCGCGATCTGGATGAAATGTGGGCAGGACTGAGACTGATAGAGCTCAAACCCGGACTCAAGATCCTTGTTACTGGAAACGGACGGGTAGCAAAGGGCGCCATCGAAACACTCAGCGTCTGCAATCTGGTCCAGGTTTCCCCGGATGATTTCCTGACCCGCGAGTTCGACGTACCGGTAGTTTGCCAGATCGGCCCGGAACACTATGTCAGGCACAAGGAACAGCATCCTTTCACTTACCAGCACTTCTACAGCAACCCGTCGGATTATGTTTCATCATTCCTTCCCTTTACAGGCGTTACAGATATTCTGATTACCGGTCACTACTGGGATCCGCGTTCACCTGTGTTCTTTTCAGCCGATGATATGAAGCAGAGTGAATTCAGGATCAGTATTATTGCCGATATCAGCTGCGACATAAACGGACCTGTACCTTCAACTCTGAGAGCTACAACAATATCCGATCCTTTTTATGGCTACAACCCTTTCCTTGAAAAGGAAGAGCCTCCATTCACCAGACCATCAAATATAACTGTGATGTCAATTGATAATCTGCCGGGAGAACTTCCACGCGATGCTTCTCACGATTTTGGAATGCAGCTTATGGGAAAGGCTCTTCACGATCTTTTTACATTCAGGGATAGTCCACTGATAAACAGAGCTACAATAATCAGCAAAGGAATCCTGACACCTGATTTTAGTTACCTGAAGGAGTACCTTAACTTTTGAGACTGAAAAATTTAGTTATCTAAAGAAACAGAACAAAAAAAATCATTCTGCCGGAAGGCTAATAGAACTGTTTTTATATTTTTACCGTTTATTTTCTTGTGATGAGAATCACTCTTCTCGGGCCAGCACATCCCTACAGGGGAGGTATTGCAACTTTTAACGAAAGGCTTGCACGTCAATACATCTCAGAATGCAAGGAGGTGGATATACGTACATTTTCACTGCAGTATCCTAAATTTTTCTTTCCGGGAAAGACTCAATTTACCGAAAATCCTCCACCCCCGGATATCAGGATACTACGGGAAATCAATTCAATAAATCCGTTGAACTGGCTTAGAATGGGTTTCCGTCTCAAAAAAGAAAAGCCGGATATTCTTCTGGTAAGATACTGGACTCCTTTTCTGGCGCCTTGCCTTGGAACCATATCAAGAATTGTCAGGTCCAACAAGTATACTGTGGTTATTTCTCTTGTCGACAATGCTCTTCCGCATGAGAAGCATCCGGGCGACAGATGCCTTACAAAATTCTTTATTAACGGCATTGACGGAGCAGCTGTTCTCTCAGATACGGTGCAGAGGGATGTACTTGATTTCCGGAATGATATTCCCGTAAGTATGGCCCCCCATCCGCTTTTCGACAACTATGGGGAGAAAATCAGCCGCAGTGAGGCGCTGAAAGCTCTGAAACTCGATCCAGCCTTCTCATATCTCCTGTTTTTCGGATTTATAAGAAATTACAAGGGACTCGACATACTGCTGGAAGCATTTGCCGGAAAAGAGCTGAAAAATAAAAACCTTAAACTCCTGGTTGCAGGCGAATTCTATGAGAACGAAACATCGTACCATAAACAGGCTGCCGAATCGGGAATTGAGAAAGATGTGATCTTCTTCAACAGGTTTATCAACGACGATGAAGTAAAGCTGTTTTTTTGCGCAGCCGATCTGGTGGTGCAGCCTTATAAATCAGCTACCCAGAGCGGAGTGACACAGATAGCTTATCATTTCGACAAACCAATGCTGGTTACCGATGTCGGAGGACTAAAAGAGATGGTGCCTCACGAAAAATGCGGATACGTGGTTAAACCGCAGGCGGAAGAAATTTCAGCTGCAATAAACGACTATTTCAGCAACAACAGAAGTGAAGAATTCACGAAAAGCGTAATGAAGGAAAAAACTAAGTTCTCATGGAACAAAGCTACCGAGGCAATAAACGAGGTTTTCTACAGATGCCTTCTGAAACAGTTGATTAAAGACCTGTAATATGATGTTATAACAATGTTATAACGTCGTTATAACATTGTTATAACATCTGTAATCCCCGATATATGCTAATTGTTATGATACTCAAAGATTTACCTTGTCTTTGATAAGGTAGTTGTTGCGTTCTGATGAATTTCTGTTTAAAAGTTCTCCCAGAAATCCCGTAAGGAACAGCATCGATCCTATAACCATTACAGTGAGGGCAATATAAAAGTAAGGACTGTCGGTAACAAGAGGGGCTCTCAGATGGTGATTAAGTGCCACAAGCTTTTTTACCCCAAGATATCCAGCCATTATAAATCCCAGAAGGAACATCAAAGTTCCAAGCGACCCGAAAAGATGCATGGGACTCTTGCCGAAGCGGGTAATGAAACCGATCGTAACCAGGTCGAGGTATCCCTTTATAAAGCGGTCAAGTCCATATTTGGAACTTCCATATTTCCTTGCCCTGTGTTCAACGACTTTTTCGCCTATACTTCCGAAACCAGCCTTTCTGGCGAGCAGGGGTATGTACCTGTGCATCTCACCATAGACTTCAATTCCTTTAACCACCTCATTCCTGTAGGCTTTCAGCCCGCAGTTGAAATCGTGAAGCTTTATACCCGAAAACATCCTTGCTGTGCGGTTATATATCCTGCTTGTACACCGTTTGATAAACGGATCATACCTTTTTTTCTTCCATCCTGAAACAAGATCGAAACCTCCTTCCTTTATCATCTTCACTAGCGCAGGGATCTCATCGGGACTGTCCTGGAGGTCCGAATCCATTGTGATAACAACATCTCCCTGTGATTCTCCAAACCCTGAATGGAGCGCCGCAGCTTTTCCATAGTTTCTTCTGAAGCGTATTCCTTTTACAGCTTTGTTGCCGACGGAAAGATCGCTTATAACCTTCCACGATAAGTCGGAACTGCCGTCGTCAATGAAGATAATCTCATAGCTGAGATTATTTTCGATGCAAACCCTCGCTATCCAGTTTTCAAGTTCCGGAAGCGACTCTACCTCATTGTAAACCGGGATTATTACGGAAACATCCATATGATCTTTTTTACCTGTTATCTGCAGGATCAATTAGAGGATTGCCTTCGTTTTTTACAAAGATCCCTATTATCAGCGACATAATAAGCCCGTAAAGCATGTTCGACAGAATACTGAGGGGAGCAATTATCCCGGGCTTTATCATTTTCTCCTGAACCTTTAAGGCTGCATCCATGGCTTCCTGCGGTAATCCACGCTTCTGAAGCATTTCTTCTGTCATCGCAAGCTGCTTGTCAATCAGTCCGGGATCGATGAATGCAAAAAGTATATAGGTGAAAATTGCCGTAATTATCGAATAGTAAAAGAAAATCACAATTCCTGCGCCGACCGCCTGCCCGTAGGTCATCTGACCATGAAGGTAATGGTCGCGATATGACTTTACAAGGAAATATAAAGCCACCAAAAGTATGACTAAAAATAAATAGCCCTGTACCTGATTGAGAGTCAGGTCAAAAAAATACACAACAAGGGAATAAACAATTCCGATAAGGCCAAGAATCAATCCGTTTGTCAGGTTGGCTTTCCATACAGATACTTTTTCTTCCATAGTAATTTCAGGTTTTCAGTTGTTATTATTTGACTGAAGACAAATATAATGCAATTATGCTACAGACTATATCCCATGAACAGGGATATTTATTTTGACGTATCGCGGGAAATTAATACTTTTGCAACGGGTAAGTCTTATACGACCAGCTCCTGCTGAACTCCCCCAGGATCGGAAGGTAGCAAGGGTAGGCGGTTGTAGCGGTGCGATATAAGTAGCTTACCCTTTTTTAATTAGTACTGACCGGAACTATTGCCCGGCAATCTGAAAGCTGAACAAATGCTGCTTCGCATATATCCCGAAAACCCTGATCCCGGCCGCATAAGAAAAGTGGTCGATGTCATTGAACAGGGCGGGATAGTTATTTATCCAACCGACACTGTTTACGCAATAGGCTGCGACATAAAGGCTCATAAATCCATTGAACTTATTGCAAGGATGAAAGGACTCGATCCCCGAAATCCGGATATGTCGCTTATTTTTCATGACATGAGCCAGCTGTCAGAATATACCGTTATCCGGGACAACTCGGTATTCAAGCTGCTAAAAAGGAACCTGCCGGGGCCCTTCACTTTTATTGTTCAGGCTAATAACCAGATTCCTAAATTGTTCAAGAATAAAAAGAAAACAGTCGGCATCAGAATTCCTGACAACAGTATTGTCCTGGAGCTTGTCAGGGAACTCGGCCGTCCCATAATAACCACCTCAATTCACGACCCTGACGAAGTGATCGAATATACCACCGATCCGGAACTGATATATGAAAAATATAAAGATATCGCGGAGATAATAATAAACGGCGGCTATGGCAGGAATGAAGCATCAACCGTGGTTGACTGCACTTCTCCTGAATTCACCATACTGAGGCAGGGACTTGGATTGCTCGAGGTGTAAACACCGGGCTCATTTTCTGACTCCTTCTATTTCCTGTAGAAGCTTCCTGCCATCAATACTATTGCACTGAGAATTTCAATTCTTCCCAGGAACATCAGGCCGGCAAGAATCCATTTGCCTGCGGTGGCCATCCCTGCATAGGTGCTGAAAGGACCGAATGTCCCAAGGCCCGGTCCAATGTTTGAAAGCATTGAAGCTGAAGTGCCGAATGATGTAATAATGTCGTACCCCAGAAAGGATATCAAAAGTGCTCCAGCACAAAAGGTTATTAAATATATAACTATGAAAATCAGTAGATTGTGGACTGTTCCCGAGGCTACGCGCCTCCGGTCAATCCTCACCGGAATAAAGGCATTGGGATGTATCATCCGCCTTGACTCATTCCTGGCATTTACTGCAGCAACAAGCAATCTTATAACCTTGATGCCTCCGCTTGCTGATCCTGCCATGCCGCCGGGAAACATCAGAAAGAACATTAAAAGGAGAGCAAGTGATCCCCACAGGCTGAAATCGGCCGTATAATATCCTGTGGTGGTTATTACCGATACAGTGTTGAACAGTCCTTCAGTTAAAGCTGTTGAAAAGGAAACGCTCTCATTCCGGAAATTCAGGAAAACAATCACCAGGGAAAATAAAACCACCATTGCAAGATAAGCTCTGAATTCAATGTTGTGAACGATTTTTGAGAAACTTTTCTTAAAAGCCAGGTAGAAGAGGACAGGATTCATCCCCGCAAAAAACATGAAAAGGATAATTATGGTTTTTATATACGGGGCAGGGAAGGCTGCGATTCCTTCGTTCCTTGTCGAGAAACCTCCTGTGGAGACCGTTGAGAAAGAATGACAGACAGCATCAAAGACAGGCATTTTCCCTAAAGCCAGAAGCACAGCTTCTGCAATCGTCATTATAACATATACGGCCAGAAGCCTCTTTATAGTCTCGGTAACCCTGGAATGGATCCTGTCGGTCATAAGTCCTGAGAATTCAACTGTCGGAAGCTGAATATTCAGATTTTTTGAAACCGGAAGTACATAAATGGCAATTATGATAACACTTATTCCGCCAATCCACTGGGTCAGACTGCGCCAAAACAAGATCCCGCGGGGAAGGGATTCAACATCACTGAAAATGGTTGCAGATGTTGTTGTAAAACCTGAAACCGATTCGAAAAAGGCATCTGTGAAGTTGCCTGCTGTTGAGGTAAGCAGGTAGGGAAGTGAGCCAAATGCGCTGAAAATTATCCAGATAAATGTAATAATAATATAACCTTCCCTGTTCCCGTATGTCTTTTCCTGATGTCGAAGGGGAGTGAAGACAAGAATACCCGTTACAAGGGTGATCACTGCTGAGAGGAGAAAGGATTTTGCTGCCGGTTCTTTGTAAATCAGTGAAATACCTGCTGTTATCAGCATCATAATCCCTTCAAGGATCAGAACCTGGCTGAAGACCCTGGCAATTATCCTTGAATTAATCATGGTCCTTAATTGAAGAATTTCGACACTCTTTCATATGCCGACGGCAGAGTGAACACCACAATATTGTCGTTGGGATTTATTATTGTATCCCCTGTTGCTATGAACGGCACTCCGTACCTGGTTCCTCCTCCAACAATTGAATTTGCAGGAAAATCGAGGCTCCTCAGGGTTCCCCTGGTAATCCTGGCATTTTCAGGGACCTTAAATTCAATTACTTCTGCTTCAGTACCCGTCATATACTTTACCTGGGTCACGTTGGGATTGGTAGTGTGCCTGAATATCCTGCTGGCTGCAGCTATCTTCTTGTTTATTATCGTATCGATCCCTATGTTCTCTGCCAGATTTATATATTCCATATTTTCAACTTCCGCAATTGTCTTTTTAACACCCAGCTTCTTGGCAAGAAGGCAGGAGAGAACATTGGTTTCGGAGTTGCCCGTTACAGCTACGAAAGCATCCATGTGAGCTATCCCCTCATGCTGCAGTAAATCGGCATTACGGCAATCACCATTTATAATAAGGGTGTTCTCAAGAACGTCCGACAGAGCTTCGCATCGCAGGGGGTCAGAATCTATAAGCTTCACCTGGCAGTTCTTTTGCATATAAAGGGCCACATGCTTCCCGATCCTGCTTCCTCCAAGTATCATTATGCTTTTGGCTTCAAAGTTTTCCTTTCCTGAAGTGATCATCATTTCATCTATTCCATCGATAGTGGAAATAACGAAAACAAGATCGCCCTGACGGAACACTTCATTTCCCCTCGGAATAATTGTAATATCATTCCGCTTGATTGCAACTGCCCTGTATTTCTCTGTGTTTGTGGAGGCTGCAAGCTCAACAAGCGATTTATCGATAATTGGCGCGTTCTGATCGAGCTTCTGTACATACATGGCAAGCTTTCCTCCGCAAAATTCCATGAAATCAGTGGTCCCGGTCTCATGCAGAAGACTGAGAACCTCCCTGGCAGCAATCAGTTCAGGATAAATCAGGCTGTCTATTCCGAGCGACTGGAAGAATTCAACCGTGGAATGCTCAAGGTAATCAAGATTGTCAATCCTCGCGATGGTCTTCAGGGCGCCTAGCTTTTTTGCAAGAATGGACGCAGTAATGTTGGTGTCCTCCCAGTGAGTGACAGCAATGAACAGATCGGTCTTTTTGTGCAGGAGTTCCTCAAGGATATTTATCGAGGTGGCGGAACCTATGTAGGTAAGAACGTCCATCGTCGAACTTACTGGTTTCAGCCTTTCTTCATCAGTGTCAATAAGAATGATTTCATGATTCTCATTCGAAAGCATCTTGGCAAGGTGAGTTCCCACTTCCCCGGCTCCGGCAATTATTATTCTCATAGAACCCTGATTTTTATGAGCACAAAGTAATATATAAATCAGCTAAAAAGAAAATCCGGTTCAAAGCCTTTTCCTGAAAGCTCCTGAAACACCCGTATCATGAATTGTGGTGCATCTTTCCCGCTGCCCCGCTGTTATCCTTAGCCCTGATGAGACCTCTGATCCCAGGATAATTGCTTCAGGCATCTTCCCGGGACTGATGTTCCTGTCAATCCATGGAGACTTGCTCATAAACACAACAATGTCCGGATGTGTTTTCTCCTGAAGAGCTTCAGAGAGATAGTTACACACAAGTATCCTTTTTCCTTGTGATTCAATAAGAAGCGGATCCTGCATGGGATGCATTACCTTCACTTTAAGCCTTCTTGTCATACCGTGTCTCGCCGCTTCAGGAAATATTGTGTCTGATCCTGACCAAAGGTTAAGTGTTCTTCCTGTTCTTATTGCAAGCTGCGATCCATTTATGCCGTTGTAAACAATAAGTTCTCCCGAAACCCTGTCGCTGATGCTTCTGATGCTGCCGGCAAGCGCAAAGACCATAAGTGCTGTAAGCGGGATACTCAGCGGGACTTTTTTCCTGTTCAACGCCGACAGGCTGAAAAGAAAAACGAAGACAAAAAACAGGAATGACTCAAGTGAGATCATCCCGATATTTTCAATTGAAGCAAGAGGCATGGAAGCTGCTTTTGCAGTCAAAAGCTCCGTAATTCCCGTCAGCTTATCCATTAAAGATGCGAGAAGCCGCGAAATGAACAGTATTGGATATGTCAGCGGAATAAGACACCCGATTATGACGACTATTGATGAGAGGGGAACAATGATAATGTTGGTCAGAAGGAACCAGGCTGGAAACCTGTTGAAGAGGGAAATAGTGAGCGGCAGCGTACCTGCCTGGGCAACTATGGTAACGGCAGCCGATTGCCAGACCTTGTCCGCAGCATAATTCCGGAAACTTAACTTCTCATAAAAGGACCTGTAGAAACAGATTATAAAGATCACTGCCGAATAGGAGAGAAGGAATCCGGCATCAAAAAGTACTGACGGATGAGCTATAAGGAGAACCATTGCCGAGGCAAGTACGGAGTTGATGCTGTTAACATCCCTTTTCATAAGCCTGCCTGCCTGGAGAAAGGAAAACATCAGAGCAGCCCTCAGCACTGAAGGCGTCAGACCTGTTACGTAAGCAAATCCCCAGAGCAGGATGACTGCAGCAAGTATTCTGAGAAACTCAAGTCTTCCTTTGAGAAAGAAAAGCATGTTCATTATGAACATGCTCAATATTACGGCATGAAGACCTGATACAGCCATAATATGCATTACTCCTGCCTTTATGAATAATTGTTTCTGTTCCGGATCGAGAAGGTTCTTTTCTCCCAGGGTTATGGCAGCCACAAGTCCTATCCGCTCATCACTGATGCCTCTTTCCGAGTACATCCGTATTATCCTCTCCCTGATAATCAACGCCCTGTATCTTAACCTGAGATGCGAAGGCCTCGAATGTGAAAGGATATCCTCCCTTCCTGCAAAACAGTAATACTTTATCCCTTTGTTCTCAAGGTAAAACCTGTAATCGAACTCACAGGGATTGCCCCTGTTGACTACCGGAAACGGCTTGCAGCTTATTTTCACGACATCTCCGGGAAGAAGGCTGCTTATGAAAGGATCCTTCCTGAACCAGACCATCAGGGAACCTTTAAGAGGGACGGTATCACTTCCGTTCACGATGCAGTGAAGCTTTAGAAACACTCTCAGACTGTTCGGTTTTTGTTCGGGGTATTCTGAAAGAGTGCCTATATAAATCCCTTCCTTCTGTTCGAGGACAGACCACTGTTTTTTTTCGGAGGTATAGAGCATAAGGCCGCAAAGGAGCATCGAAAAAGTCAGCAGAATACCATAGAAATGATTAAGCTGCCGCTTGCTGAAAACCCGGCTTATTGAAAAGCCGGCAACCAATATTAGAACACAGACGGCAATTAACCATGGAACAGGCTTTAACACAAGGCCTGAAATGATCCCTCCACAGAACGGGATCACAATCCTCAGAAAGGGAATTTCCTTATTCAGCACGGCCGGCAGCTATGAGACCTTACGAATAAAGATAAACAAAATTCAGATTGATCAGGGTTTTTTGTTACACAATCCTACCGATATTTTGTCCCTGACGGGACATGGAAACGATCATTTTATATTTCTTCCTGCCGATATTTTGTCCCTTACGGGACATGGAAATGCGGCCGGTTATTTACCGGTCCCGTAGGGACCATATATTGGTAGAACCCGGATATCCAATCATGTATATCGTCCCGTAGGGACGAAAC
>ERZ1645192.4798-NODE-4798-length-10628-cov-5.472241_pt1 | contig 10628 bp, 6 predicted proteins | sample MGYA00575354_ERZ1645192 | MGnify/ENA primary metagenome ERZ1645192 (study PRJEB40844, sample SAMN11349763) | freshwater sediment metagenome | isolation source: river sediment | host: Sediment | place: India: Faizupur Khadar , New Delhi | collected 2017-02-21 ...
CCTCCTTCGTCGGTCTCCTCTGCTTGACACGCCACCAAATAAAAACTACCTGCAACGAACTAATAATACCGATTGCATATATTTAATAGTCCAATAAATTGTACTATAACATATATGTCAACGGCAATAGAAAAATACAAATTAGGAATTTCAGAAACTCATTTAAAATCCAGTTTAATAATGATAAATGGTTAAAGAAATGATATGAGCAGGCCTGTAAACATTGGAATATCTTCATTCAATTAACAACATCTATTTGTCTTATAATTAATATTATGTTAAATAGAAAATTTAAACATAAAAAAAGGGATACTTTTTAATTATTTAAGTATCCCCTTTTTTTTAACTAAAATTCAATTTATTAATTCATTGATTTTAACTTTTCGTTAACAGCATTATATTTATCGTTTAAATTTAATCTGGAATATAATTTTCTTAACGCAATTAATGTATTATAATCATTTGGTTTTATAACATCTGCTTTTTCTAAATATGTGCTTGCATCGTTATATAAAACATCAAATTTAGCCTTGGTTGCATTATATTTTTTCATATCGCTTAAATAACCTTCCGATTCTTGCTCTAAACGAATTGCTTCATTAAAAAAGATTGCTCCTAACATATATACTGCTTCAAAATAATCTGATTTTAATTCAATTGATTTTTTTAATGCTTTTACCGATTCTTCGTATGCTTTTAATCTGCTATCAACATTTATAGATTCATTGTTATATTGATCGAAATAAGCATTTCCAATAGCATAATGAACATCGGGATTGCTTGGATCGTTTTGTTTTAATGTTTCTAATGCTTCTTTTGCAATATCGAATTTACCGGCAGTTAAGCTTAAATTTGCTTTAGCAATATAAATATCGTTATCGTTTGGGAAAATCTTTAATCCTTGTTCTATTACTTCCATTCCTTTATTGTATGATGCTAAATTTGAAGTAACTGAATCGGTATTATAATACGCTAATTTACCATACTCGAACAAAAGTTTTAATTTCGATTTATAAGTCCAATCTAAATAAGTTGTTGTATTAATTTTAGTTTTACTTACTTTATCAGGTTTTCCTACTAATTTAACAATTTCGTTTGTATCGCTACCAATATCAATTTTTTTGTATGGATTATCTTCCATGAATAAGTTTCTGTAAACACCTGCTAAATTGGAATAGATATTTGCTTTTTGATACTTCATAGCAATCAATTTTTTATAGCTTTCTTCGGCATTTTTAAATATACCTGCATATTCCGCACATAAAGCAGCATTGTATAATGATAACGAATCAACATTTCCCATTTTACTATCAACTTCTACCGTTTTTTCGAAAAACTCCATGGCCTTTTTATAATTTGCTTCATTATAAAAATCGACCCCTTTATCATAAAATGCTTGTTTTACTTGAAGCATTGTTAAGGTAATGCTTTTAGTAAATTCATTTTTAGTATCGAGTTCCATTGCTTTTAAAAAAGAATTATAAGAAACAACTAATGCATTGGTATCTAAATTCTTATAATTTGCTTCGGTTGACTGGTGGATTTTTAAATAAATATCCCCACGGGTTTTCCATGTTTTAGGTAAATCTTTAGCTTCTGGTTCGGTAATAGCTAAATCTATTAAGCTTTTTGCTTTATCAAGTAGTCCTTTATTCATACTTGAAGCAGCACTATTTACACTTTTTTGAGAATAGGCAATGTTAATTATAAAAGTCATTGCCAATAAAAAAACTATTTTTTTCATATTATTAATTATTTTTTTTTTAACACTTTAAATATTTAACAAAATTATACATTTCATTTAAATTCTAAAATAAAAACCGCAAAAGTTAAGAAATATTATATTTTTTATTCTTTTTCTTTTTCCTTGTTTTCATCTAAATCCTCTTTTTCATCTACATCATCACTTACTACCGTATCATCTATTTCCTCAACATCATCAACTACAGCAGTATCATCTACTTCTGTTTGATCGGCTATAAACGATTCGCTAATAGGATCGGTAACGCCATTTACTTTTTCTTCTTCTATGGGTGTTACAGAGGCAATAGAATCATCTTCTCTAATTTTAATGAGTCTTACTCCTTGCGTAGCCCTTCCCATAACACGCAATAGGTTTACATTAATACGAATAACAATACCCGATTTATTAACAATCATTAAATCATCGGTATCTAACACCTCTTTTAAGGCAACTAATTTACCTGTTTTAGGAGTAATGCTAATTGTTTTTACACCTTTCCCTCCCCTATTGGTTACTCTATAATCTTCTAATTTAGAACGCTTTCCGTATCCATTTTCGGAAACAACTAAAATATCGTATATATCTTTTTCAACACATACCATTCCAATTACTTCATCATCGGGAGCAACTAAGGTCATTCCTTTTACACCGGTGGCATTACGACCCATTGGACGCACTTTCGATTCATTAAAACGAATAGCTCTTCCATATTTATTAGCCAACAATACTTCATTTTTTCCATCGGTTAGTTTTGCTGCCAACAAATGGTCGTCTTCTTTAATATTTATTGCAATAATACCATTCGCTCTAGGTCTTGAATACGCTTCGAGCGATGTTTTTTTAATGATTCCTTTTTTAGTACAAAGAATAATAAAATTATTATTTAGATATTCTTCTTTTTCAATACTCTTAACATTAATAAACGCTTTAATTTTATCGTCGGGCGGAATATTAATCATGTTCTGAATAGCTCTTCCTTTAGAAGCTTTAGTTCCTTCAGGAATTTCGAAAACACGCAACCAGAAACATTTTCCTTTTTCGGTAAAGAACAACATATACTCGTGTAAGGTAGCAATATATAAATGTTCAATATAATCTTCATCTCTAATATCGGTTCCTTTAGAGCCTATTCCTCCCCTGCTTTGAACACGGTATTCGCTTAATAAGGTTCTTTTAATATATCCTAAATGCGAAATCGTAATAACAACGCTATCGTCGGCAATTGTATCTTCTATTCTAAAATCGCTCGCTGCATATTCTATTTCGGTACGCGGTTTATCGTTATATTTCTCTTTAATTTCTAATAATTCATCTTTAATTATTTGTTTGCAAAGGTTTTCGTCCGACAAAATATTTTTAAGATGAGCAATTAGTTTTAATAATTCATCGTATTCTTGTTTTAATTTATCGCGTTCTAATCCGGTAAGTTGTTGCAAACGCATAGCTAAAATCGCTTTTGCTTGCAATTCCGACAGATTAAATTTCTCCATTAAACCGGCTCTCGCTTCGTCGGGGTTTTTAGAAGAACGAATAAGCTGAATAACCTCATCTAAATGATCTATTGCGATTAATAAACCCTCAAGGATATGAGCTCTTTTTTCTGCTTCAGCGAGTTCAAATTTAGTTCTTCTAATAACCACTTCGTGACGGTGATTCACAAAATGGGTAATCATGTCTTTTAAGTTTAATGTCATAGGTCTTCCATGAACCAATGCCACATTATTAACACTAAAAGACGATTGCAGTGCCGTAAATTGATATAAGTTGTTTAATACCACATTAGAAACAGCATCTTTTTTAAGTTCGTAAACAATGCGCATACCGCTTCTATCGGACTCATCGCGAATATCGGAAATACCTTCTATTTTCTTATCATTAACTAAATCGGCTGTTTTTTTAATCATTTCCGCTTTATTAACCTGATAAGGAATAGATGTTACAATAATCCGTTCTCTTCCGTGTTCAGTAGGTTCTATTGTAGATACCCCTCTTATTACGATACGACCTCTTCCGGTTTCAAAAGCTTCTCGAACGCCATCATACCCATATATAATACCTCCCGTAGGAAAATCGGGGGCTTTCACAAATTTCATTAATTCGGGGATGGTAATTTCGTTGTTATCAATATACGCAATGGTTCCGTCTATTACTTCTCCTATATTGTGTGGGGGCATATTGGTAGCCATTCCAACAGCAATACCAGATGCTCCATTTATTAATAAGTTAGGAATCCTAGAAGGCATAACAACCGGTTCTTTTAAAGAATCATCGAAATTTAATTGAAAATCGACGGTATCTTTATCAATATCGGCCACAATTTCTTCCGATATTTTTCTCAATCGAGCTTCGGTATAACGCATTGCCGCAGCACTATCGCCATCTATAGATCCAAAGTTACCTTGTCCATCAACCAAGGGGTATCGTAACGACCAATCTTGGGCCATACGAACCATGGCATCATAAACCGAGGTATCACCATGAGGATGATACTTTCCGAGCACTTCACCAACAATTCTAGCTGATTTTTTATACGACCTATTAGCCAAAACACCTAATTCAAGCATTCCGAATAATACCCTTCTGTGTACCGGCTTTAAACCATCCCGAACATCGGGGAGCGCACGTGACACAATGACCGACATTGAATAGTCAATGTAGGCCGATTTCATTTGATCTTCAATATTTATCTTTACAATTTTTTCACCTTCTGCCATTTTTACTCCTTTATCAGTTAAATCAATAAAAAGCATGGTTTTTGATTAAACCATGATTAATTTACGAAAGTACATTTTTTTACTGAATAATTTAGGAAATATTTTCATTATTTATACTAACAAATTTTTGTTAAAAAAATGTAAACGCATACATTATTATGCATTTTAATATAAGTAAATTTGATTTTATTTAGAGATTTAGTTAATTTTGATATATACAAGGAAAATAATATGGAAGCAAAATTTTCGCAACGCGTAAAAGATGTTATCTCGTATAGTCGCGAAGAAGCATTAAGACTTCAAAGTGAATCGATAGGAGTTGAACATTTGTTGCTCGGAATTATTCGTGAAGGAGAAGGATTGGCAGTAAAAATACTTCATTATTTAGGAGTAGATTTACAAGAAGTTAGAAAAACAATTGAACAATCCCTAAAACTATCATCGGGCAATTCCCGGAACATTGAAAACATACCACTGGTTAAACAGGCCGAACGGATTCTTAAAATAACCTATTTAGAAGCTAAATTATTTAAAAGCGATCTTATTGGCACAGAACATTTATTATTATCTATCCTAAAAGATGATAATAATATTGCAACACAGGTATTAAACAAACAAGGTGTTTTTTATGATGATGTAAAAAAAGAATTACTCAGCATTCTAAACGAAAACCCCTTATCGCCCGATATGGGCTCTATTAAAGGGGATTTACCTCAAAACAATACCGGCTCCGACGACGAAGAAGATATGGAAGACAAATCAAATCCGTTTGGTGGTGCTGCTAATAAAAAACAAGCCGATTCTAAATCGAAAACACCGGTATTAGATAACTTCGGAAGAGACCTGACTCGTTTAGCCGAAGAAAACAGATTAGACCCTGTTGTTGGCAGAGAAAAAGAACTAGAACGTATAGCTCAAATTTTAAGTCGCCGGAAAAAGAATAACCCTATTTTAATTGGGGAACCAGGTGTTGGTAAATCGGCTATTGCCGAAGGGCTTGCTTTACGTATTATTCAACGAAAAGTATCGCGCGCATTATTCAACAAACGAATTGTAACACTCGATATAGCTTCGTTAGTAGCAGGAACAAAATACCGCGGACAATTTGAAGAACGCATGAAAGCGGTATTAAACGAATTGGAAAAAAACCAAGATGTTATTCTTTTTATTGATGAAATACATACCATTGTAGGTGCCGGTGGCGCATCGGGTTCGCTCGATGCTTCTAACATGTTTAAACCGGCCTTAGCACGCGGCGATATTCAATGTATTGGAGCAACTACACTCGATGAATACCGTCAGTATATTGAAAAAGACGGCGCTTTAGAAAGAAGATTCCAGAAAATTATTGTTGACCCTACTTCTCCGGAAGAAACAATCGACATTTTAAATAATATTAAAACAAAATACGAAGACCACCATTTGGTTACTTATTCTGAAGAAGCTATTAAATCATGTGTTTCTTTAACACAGCGTTATATTAGCGACCGTTGTTTGCCCGACAAAGCCATTGACGCCTTAGACGAAGCCGGTGCAAGAGTGCATATTACTAATATTCATGTTCCACTTGAAATATTGAATTTAGAAAGTAAAATAGAAGAAGTAAAACTTTCGAAAACAACTGCTATTAAAAGTCAGAAATACGAAGAAGCAGCTAAATTCAGGGATATGGAACGTAAGCTGCAAGATGAACTGGAAAAAGAAAAAAAACGCTGGGATAGTGAATCACAAATAAATAGAGAAATTGTTTCCGAAGAAAATGTTTCGGAAGTAGTTGCCATGATGACCGGCATTCCTGTTAAACGAATAGCTAAAGACGAAAGCAACAGATTACTTTCTATGGAAACCGATTTAGCCGGAAACGTTATTGGACAAGATGAACCTATAAAAAAAGTAGTCCGTTGTATTCGCAGAAACCGTGCAGGATTAAAAGACCCGAATAAACCCATTGGAACATTTATTTTCTTAGGACCTACCGGTGTTGGTAAAACACACTTAGCGAAAGTACTATCTAAATATTTATTCGATTCCGACGATGCATTAATCCGTATCGACATGAGTGAATATATGGAAAAATTTGCTGTTTCCCGCTTAATTGGAGCTCCTCCGGGATATGTGGGTTATGAAGAAGGCGGTCAACTTACCGAAAAAGTTAGAAGAAAGCCTTATTCGGTGGTTTTATTAGATGAAATTGAAAAAGCACATCCAGATGTATTCCATTTACTTTTGCAAGTACTCGATGATGGACTTTTAACCGATAGCTTAGGTAGAAGAATTGATTTTAAGAATACCATTATTATAATGACCTCGAATATAGGCTCTCGACAGCTTAAAGATTTCGGACAAGGAGTTGGATTTAATACCAATTCGAAACAAACACATGCCTCCGATTATGCCAAAGGAGTTATTGAGAATGCTTTACGTAAAGCATTTGCGCCCGAATTTTTAAACAGAATTGACGATGTTGTTATGTTCGACTCATTAAAAAGAGAAGATATTCATAAAATTATTGATATTGAATTGAAAGGCCTTTATAATCGAATTGCTGGCATGGGCTATGAAATTGACGTTTCGGTAGAAGCCAAAGATTTTATTCTTGAAAAAGGCTGGGATGAACAATTTGGTGCTCGTCCGTTAAAACGGGCAATTCAAAAATATATAGAAGACCCCTTAGCAGAAGAAATTATTAAAAGCAAGATTAATGAAGGAGATACTATTTATATAGGCTTTGACACTAAAAAACAAGAAATAGTAATTAAGATTAATAAAACTAAAAAGAGTCAAAAAGTAAAAAAAGCAGAGCCCGAAACAGAAAATTAATATTTCTAAAAAATTAGTGCATTTACTAATTTAATAACAAATTATTTATTTTAAAGAAAAATAATTTATTAAAAAGGTTGTTTTATACACTCAAAATCGGATGCATAAAACAACCTTTTTGGTTAAGGTAAAAAAAGTTGTACCCCATTTTGGAAAACGCTACATACGAGATAGTTTGTCAAAAAATTACTATATTTGTAATGATTAATAGAAATAGATAAAATATGTTTAATACGATAGACATAGACCGAAAGAACCTCACTATTATGGGGGTTAAATTTTCCAATTTAAAAATTTTGGAAAGTACAGCAAATGCTATAGGGAGTAACATGTTTGAGGGGTATATTCCAACTCCTAAAGGCATCGAGATTATTAGAGACTATGTAATTGGAAAAATTACATTAACTGAATTGATAAAATTTGCCAAAGACAAATCGTATGCATGATTCCTACAAGTACATTGACCTTGATTATACTTATACTGACCCGAAAACAGGAATACTTAGAAATATAGCTGACTTAACTGACCCAGCTGATTTGCTCTTTTTTGAAAGCGTAGTTGTTGCAAAACGCATTCAAGAACTTTACGACAAACCTATCAAGATAATTGGAGCAGACAGTCTTTTGAGTATTCATAGGCAATTGTTTCAAGATATTTATACTTGGGCTGGAAAAAAACGAAAAGTTGAGATAAGTAAAGCAGGTAAACAATTCTTTCCAACGACACACTTTGATAATGCTTTTCGTTTTATTGATACATTAATTTCGGATTACAAAAAGATTTCAGAAAGAGATAAACTGCAGATAGCAGAGAAATTAGCCGAAATATTAGATAATATAAATTTCTTACATCCATTCAGAGAAGGAAACGGACGAACGCAAAGAGAATTTTTAAGATTATTAGCATTGGAAAAAGGTTTGACGCTAAACCTGAATCCACCCGACAATAAAGACGTTTACGAAAAATATATGCAAGGGACAATAAACAGTGATGTAAAAACACTGACTAAATTGATTTTAGGACTAATTGAGAAATAAATAAAAATTAAAACGGGGGATACAACAAAGTGTAAATGCCATAAGGGTTTCTGAGGTATGCGAAGGACAAAAGTCCGCTTTTACCGATAGCTATCAATGTTCGTGTAAATGACAGAAATCGCTCGCAATCGGCAAATTTCATAGCGCCAAAGGTTGCGCACTATAATAAGAAGCGCTTAGAATGTTTAATTAATACTAAATATTATGCAACGATTTTTAATTTTAATTGTATGTCTTGTCCTGAAATAGGTTTACAGAAAAATGTAAATTTACAACAGACAAAACAGATATGATAAAAGAAAAAGAAAAAATCATTGCAGAGTATTTAGCCGGAGGCATTAGCTACCGCCAATTACAGGCAAAGTATGGATTTGACTTCAGAACCATACATGGCTGGGTTCAACAATTCAGAGGACGATACACTCAAAAGTGTTTTTTTTAAGCCACCGCACAAAAATTTTGAAATGAAGACTCACATTGCACAGATTGTCAAGTAACAAAAGACATTATTATGAACCGACAAGAAGCCGAAATAATACTACAACGAACATTTAAACTGAACCAGTTTTATGATGAGCAATGGAATACCATTGAAAAAATTCTTAATGGGGAAAGAGTTCTTCTTATTGAAAAAACTGGATTTGGGAAATCACTCTGTTTTCAGTTTCCTGCAATACTTAATAAAGGAACAACAGTTATTTTTTCCCCGTTAATTGCATTAATGCGCGATCAGGTAAAAAAACTGAATTCACTTGGTATTTCAGCAAAATGTATCATTAGTGAACAAACACCAGAAGAAAATTCACAAATAATTTCAGATGCAAAAGCAGGGAAAATCAAAATTCTTTACATAGCTCCAGAAAGACAAGAAAATTCAGAATGGATTGAAGCGACACGACAAATGAATTTATCAATGGTTGTTGTTGATGAAGCTCATTGTATTTCTGTTTGGGGACACGATTTCAGGCCAGCATTCAAACGAATTATAAATCTTGTAAACTTGCTACCTATAGGATTGCCTGTATTAGCAACAACTGCAACCGCAACAAAGAAGGTTGAAGCAGATATTGCACAACAAATGGGGAGTAACTTAACCATTATTAGAGGAAACCTAATGAGAGATAATTTTAAACTCTTTGTCATTAAGGTAAGCTCAGAAGATGAAAAACTAATATGGTTGGGGCAAAACCTTAATAAATTGCCTGGTACAGGGGTTTTATACACAGGAACAAGAGTAGATACTGAAATTTATTCTAAATGGTTTGAATTTCTCAAAATACCATCAACTGGTTATAATGCTGGACTAGATCCAGAATCAAGAATAGCTATTGAAAACGGGTTAATGAAAAATCAATGGAAATGTGTTATTTCTACCAATGCACTAGGAATGGGTATTGATAAGCCAGACATTCGATTTATTATTCATACTCAAATACCACAATCACCTATTCATTACTATCAGGAAATAGGAAGAGCAGGAAGAGACAATCAACTTTCGTATATTATACTTTTCTATAATTCCGAAGATAAAAAACTGCCTGAAGCATTTATTGAGGGTGGAAGACCTTCAATTTCAAAGTATGAAAAGGTGATAACAGCAGTAAAAAGCGAAATGCTAGGTGAACGCGATTTGATGATAAGAACAAATTTGAAGCAGCCCCAAATTAGGGTTATTAAAGCCGATCTGATAGAACAAAAAATCATTCGAGAAGTAACAGTTGGTCGAAGCAAAAAAATTGAATACATTTCTGGTGCACCAGCGCTCAATACAAAAGCTTTTGAAGAATTACGTGCAAATAAAACTCGTGATTTAGAAAAGATGATTGAATATGTTGAAACAACTCAATCGCGAATGAAATATTTATGCGATTATTTGGGTGATTCATCAACTCATTCTTTTAATAATTGCGATAATACTGGATTAAAAAAAATCATTGTATCGGTAAATGATGAATGGACACATAAGTTACAAGAATTTCGAGAAGATTATTTTCCTGTCCTAGAAGTTGAAACAAGAGGAACAAACTTAATAAATGGAGTTGCTGCGTCTTATTACGGTGTTTCAAATGTAGGTAGTGCAGTGCATCGTAGCAAATACGAAAATGGGGGTGATTTTCCTGATTTCCTTTTAAGATTAATACTAAAAGCATATCGTAAAAAATTGGAACAGGAGAAATTTGATTTAATTCTTTATGTTCCACCGACAAAATCGGGTGAGTTAGTAAAGAACTTTGCTTTAAAGGTATCACAAGTATTAAAATTCCCAATCTCACATAATTTAGTAAAGCAAAGAACAACTTCTGAGCAAAAAG
>ERZ1645192.4799-NODE-4799-length-10627-cov-8.771283_pt1 | contig 10627 bp, 7 predicted proteins | sample MGYA00575354_ERZ1645192 | MGnify/ENA primary metagenome ERZ1645192 (study PRJEB40844, sample SAMN11349763) | freshwater sediment metagenome | isolation source: river sediment | host: Sediment | place: India: Faizupur Khadar , New Delhi | collected 2017-02-21 ...
CAAAGCGGCAGATCGCGAACAGGTACGGCAGCCGCGCCGACAGGTTCGCATTCGCAGTTGCGTCCGGATCATCGTACTCGAACGGCTTTTGCAGCGACTGGGCACCGATAAAGGCGGCAAAATCGGTGTTCTTCTTGTGCAGGAGCGGCATGAAGCCGTTCTTCGCCAGCTCCGCCTCGCGCCGGTCGGTGATCGCGATCTCGGTCGGGCATTTCATGTCGACGCCGCCGTCGTCGGTCGGGAAGGTGTGCACCGGCAGCCCCTCGACCGCGCCACCGGACTCGACACCGCGGATGCGCGAGCACCAGCCGAAATACTTGAACGCGCGGGTGATGTTGGTCGCCATTGCGTAGGCCGAGTTGGACCAGCAGTACTTGTTGTGATCGGCGCCCTCGGTGTCCTCCTCGAAATCGAACTCCTCGACCGGGTCGGTCTTGGCGCCATAAGGATAGCGGGCGAGAAAGCGCGGCATGGCGAGGCCGATGTAGCGCGAGTCCTCGGCTTCCCGCAGGGATTTCCACGGCGCATACTCAGGCGTCTGAAAAATCTTCGTCAGATCGCGCGGATTCGCCAGTTCCTGCCAGCTCTCCATCTGCATAATGGCCGGCGACGCACCGGCGATGAACGGCGTATGCGCCGCGGCGCTGATCTGCGCCATCTCGCCCAAGAGCTCGACGTCCGGCGGCGAATGGTCAAAATAATAATCGCCGACCAGGCACCCGAACGGCTCCCCGCCGAACGTGCCGTATTCCGACTCGTAGACCTTCTTGAAAATCGGGCTCTGGTCCCACGCCGTCCCCTTGAACTTCTTGACGGTCTTGTGCAGGTCCTTCTTCGAGATGTTCATCACGCGGATCTTCAGCATCTCGTCCGTTTCGGTGTTGTTGACGAGATAGTGAAGACCACGCCACGCGCCTTCCAGCGCCTGGAAATCGCGATGATGCAGGACGGCATTCACCTGATCGGTCAACTTCTTGTCGATGCCGGCGATCAGGGCCTCGATCGTGCGTACCGCGTCGGTCGAGACGACCGAGGTGTCGGCGAGGACCTGCTGGGCCAGCGTCTGGACCGCCTGCGCCACCGCCTCCTTGGCGCGATCGGACTGCGGCCGGAACTCCTTCTGCAGAAGCTGCGTAAACTCGTCGGTGGTCAGGACCTGGGTTTCAGGCTGGGCGGCTGCCCCGGTCTGCGCGTCGGCCATGCTCGCTACTCCTTCGCCGGCTCGGCGTCGGCAGGTTTGGGCGCCGCCACCAGGGCCTGCATGAGCGCCGGATCCTGCATCGCGCGGACGATCAGTTCCTCCGCCCCGCCCTTGCCATCCATGTACGTCAGCAGGTTCGCGAGCTGGTTTCGCGTCTCCAGAAGCTTGTTGAGCGCATCGACCTTGCGGGCAACGGCGGCCGGCGAGAAATCATCCATGCTCTCGAAGGTGATGTCGACGCTGAGCTCGCCTTCGCCGGTGAGCGTGTTCGGCACCCGGAACGCGACCCGCGGCTTCATTGCTTTCAGCCGGTCGTCAAAGTTATCGACGTCAATTTCGAGAAACTTGCGGTCGGCCACAGCCGGCAGCGCCTCGGCCGGCTTTCCGGACAGATCGGCAAGCACGCCCATCACGAACGGGATCTGCACCTTCTTTTCGGCGCCGTAGAGTTCGACGTCGTACTCGATCTGCACCCGCGGAGCCCGATTGCGCGCGATGAACTTCTGACTGCTCGCCTTAGCCATCGATCCCTCCTCCCATGCCTGCACGTGTCCCGCACGATCGTCGGGAAGGGCCGCGTCTTTCCGACTTCGTGCCCGGCTAGCTCCATTATTCTAGCCGGTTTCGCCCTGCGTGTCAGCGCCGCGAAACACCTCAATCGCAGCGAGCGCGTCCGGCGCCAGATCGCGGATGATGTCGACGAACTGCAGCGGCACCAAACGCTTGGCACGCTGCAACAAGATCGGCACCGGGCTCGCAGGCTCGCACCGTGCATAATAGGCACAAATCCGATCGAGCAGATGAACCACGTCCTCCCGTGAGGTGATCTCCCCGCCCGAGGCCTCCGGCCAGCCACCCGCGGTGGCTCCCGTGTCCGCGGCAGCATCGGGCGAAGGCGATGCGGCCGGCACCACAGGAGCTGCGCCGAGGCCGAGCGCCGCCAGCCGTTCGTCCATGAACTTCGCGATTGCCGCCAGCTCCCGGGTCAACGGGGCAAAGCTCGCGGCATGCTGGACGCCAACCTGCGCGGTCAGGTTTGTCTCGAGAGCGGCCGCTTCGGCCGTCGCCGTCCGTACCGCCTCTGCTGTGGCCATGACCGAGTCGGCATCGGCATCGCGGGCAGCGGCAGCGATCTGGGCGAGGTCGAGGCCGGGGGATTGCCCCTCCTCCGCGGCCACTTTCAACGTGCCCGAGGCAACCGCAACGTCGCGATAACGGATCGGGCCGAACGCCCGCGAGGTGAACAGCGGCGCCGCGCGGAGGTCCTTAAGGAAGGTTTCCTTGTTGCAGAGCGTGGCCAGAATATTGACCCGCGTCGTCGGATCGAGGTTGTCGTCGGGATCAAGGCGGGGGTGCACGCCGTCCCAGCGCTCGCCGACCAGGCGCACCAGAACCGTCAAACCGTCGCGCAGACCGGCCAAGCCGTCCGTGTTGAGAAGGGCGCGGGCGAGCACCATGCCGACCCGCAAATCCTTGGTACGGCTGAAGAGGTCGAGCGCGCGCCGGCGAATCGCCAGCCAGTCCGGCTCCCGCGCCGGGACGACAGCTTCGCCCATCACCTGTTCCGGGATTGGCCGCGCGTCCCGCTCCAGCGCGCCGAACTCCGGATCGTACTCAAGATCGTCGCCGCACGGATTGTCGGCTGCGATATCCGCCAGGAGCTCGTCGATCGGGACCGTTGCCGCCATCCCCCTCGTGCCTCCCTTGCGTCCGGGCGCGCGTCCGGCCAGCGGCACAACCGCCCCCGGCTCGGCCGCCGTACGCAGCTGATCACTTGTCAACATAAGAAGCTAGCAAGAGAAGCCGCGGATTGACAACAGAATCGCCGCCGTTCCATGCTCCGTCATCGCTTCTCGGGGATCAGGACGGACCATCGCCGGTCCTGCCGATGAGGGATGGGGTGCTCGCAGCAATGGACGAGTCCGCGCAATCGGCAGAGGCGGAAGGGGGTGCGGGACCCGCGTTTCCGATCACCCTTGCGGTTGCTCCCGATGAGGCCGTAGGGATCGCGGTCCAGCGCCTGCGGCGGGAGGACTTCGCCGCCGCCGAGGGTGTCTTGCGGGCCGTGCTCGCGGTCGATCCCGCGCAGGCCGATGCCCTGCACTTCCTGGGCTTGCTCAAGCACCAGACGGGCGACTCCGAGGCGGCAATTCCGCTCATCGAGGCTGCACTCGTCCAAGTGCCCGGTTATGCCGATGCGCACAGCAATCTCGGCAACGTTTTCAAGGAACGCGGCGAGCACGCGAAGGCGCGCGACTGCTACCTGAAGGCGATCGAGCTCAATCCGCGCCACGTCGGCGCCCACAACAACCTGGGTGTGGCGTTGCGAGGCTTGGGCCAGGCCGATGCCGCCGTCGAGACGCTGCTGAAGGCACTCGAGCTCAGCCCCGAGAATCCGAGCATCCTGCAAAACCTCGGCAACGCCTATCGCACGCAAAAGAACTACGTCGCGGCGATCGATGCCTACCGCCGTGCGATTGCCGTACACCCGTACGATCGGGACGCATACAAGTACCTGATCACGACGCTCTATTATCTTGACCAGAGGGACGAAGCGGTCAAAGTGCTGGAACAGTGGCTCGCCTTCGATCCCGACAATCCGTCCGCCCGGCATCTCCTGGCTGCCTACACCGGCATGAACATTCCGGAGCGGGCGACCGATTCCTACATCCGGGAACTGTTTGACGACTTTGCCGCCAGCTTTGATGAGGTGTTGCAGAACATCAATTACAGAGCGCCCGAGCTGGTACAGGCCCGCGTCGCCCGGCTCTTCCCTGCCCCGCGCGGTGCTCTCATCGTGCTTGATGCCGGCTGCGGGACCGGGCTGTGTGCGGCCCATCTCCGGCCTTACGCGAGCCGGCTGGCAGGCGTCGACCTGTCGCCGAAAATGCTGATCAAGGCGACAGCGCGCAAGCTTTACGACGCACTCGTCGAGGCCGAGCTGACCGCGTATCTCAGCACGAAAGACTCGGAATTCGATTTGATTTGCTCTGCTGATGCGCTCTGTTATTTCGGACGTCTCGACGCTGTCTTCGCCGGTGCTGCCCGGGCGCTCAAGCGTGACGGAGCCTTTGTTTTCAGCCTGGAGAAGGGCGATGCCGCGGCGAGCGAGCGCGGCTACCATCTCGCACCCCACGGCCGCTACACCCATGCCGAGGCGTACGTGCGAACCGCGCTCGCCGGAGCCGGCCTTCTGGTAAAGGCGATCGAAACCGAGGTCCTGCGCCGGGAGTGCGATGCCGATGTCGGGGGCCTGGTGGTCACCGCCGCCAAGGGTGCCGCGTGACCGCCCGCGACCGAGCACGGTCCCGAGCGCGCCGGACAGCGTCTGTACGGGCGTTGCAAGCCGAGGCGGCTGTGCTAGCCTGCGCATTAAGGAAGGTTCTGGCTTGGATTGAGCCCCTCCCGGCGCTGCTGCGTGAGCCGGGAAGTGGCGATCGGATAGCGCGAGGCGAGGCCCGAAGCGGTTGTCCTTGACTCTGACGCTCACCAGTGCCCGCCGCGTGGCCGCGGGCGTGCCGGCATCGCGGGTGCTCACCAGCGGGCGCTTGAGCATCGGCCGCGCGGCCGGCAACGACTGGGTCCTGCCCGATCCCGAGCGTGTGATCTCCAAGCGGCACTGCGTCATTGAAGGTAGCGGCGGCACCTTTCACCTGATCGACCAGAGCGTCAACGGCGTGTTCATCAACGCCTCCGATCAACCCGTGGGCCGCGACCAGCGCTGCCCGCTGCACCACGGCGACCGCATCCGCATCGGCGATTACGAGATCGACGTCGCGATCGACCAGCCGCTCGGCCTCCAGGCACCGACGCCGGGCGGCGCGGCCGCGGCGCGTGGGGAAGCCGGCCTTGAGGCTGGAGCCGAGGCGCCGCTGACCAGCGCCCAACACCTGTTCGGCGGCCCGGAGCAGGGGCCACGGTTGCAGGGGGAAGGAGCGGGCGCAGGCTGGCCAGCATCGCCCGCGATTCCGGACGATGATTCGCTGTTCGGTCCCGGCCCGGCGGCGAAGGCGAAGCCGCAGCCGCTCACCGATCTCGACCGCGGGGCGCCGATCGATGCCGCGTTCGTTCCGCCGCGGCCCGCTCCACCGAAATCTTCGCCGCCACCTGCAGCACTGCCCGAAGCAGACCCGGTGGCCGCCGTCATCCCTGAGGACTGGGATCTCGACCGTCCGCCGCCACCCTCACCAGCGCAAACCGCTGCCTCGACGGTGCGGCCAGCAGCGCCGCTGCCGGAGATCGGCGAGAAGGAGATTGCCCAGAAGGAACTCGGCTGGAGGGCAGCCGCCCCGCAGCCCGCCGGAATCGACTTGCCGCCTCCTTCACCGCGCCAAGCCGGCAGCGACGCGCTGGTCATGGCATTCCTGGAAGGCGCCGGCCTCGATCCTGCGGACACGCTTCCCCGCATCGCCGATCCGGAGCGCATGCTGCGCGAGACGGGCGCAATCCTGCGCACGGCGGTTGCCGGCCTGATCGCGATCCTTGAGACCCGGCGGGCCTTGAAGCGCGAGATGGGGGCGGCGGCAACCGAGTTTCGCTCCGCCGAGAACAACCCGCTCAAGTTTACGCTCGGCGTCGACGATACCGTCAAGATGCTGTTGACGGGCAGCGAGCGCGGTTACCTGCCCGCCGCCGACGCGATCGAGCAGGCTTTCACAGACATCAAGCGCCATCAACTCGCCGTGCTGGCGGCGATGCAGGAAACGTGGCTCGACCTCCTGCGCCGCCTCGACCCGAAGGCGATCGAACAGCGGCTTGGCGACGACGCCGGCTTGGGCGCGCTTCTGTCATCAAAGAAGGCGCGCTGCTGGGACGCTTTCCTGCAGCTCTACGAGACCATCGCGCAGGATGCCGAGACTGGCTACAATAGCTTGTTCAGCCGCGTTTTTGGCCACGCCTACGAACAGCATGAGAACAGGGCGGCAAACAAGCCCGATTAAGGCGATCGGAGGGAGCGATGGCGGCGCCGGAGAGCCGCAGGAGGGCTGAGAGCCGCAGGAGGGCCGGGAGCCGCAGCGGCCTGACCCGGCGCGCCTTCGCCATGACCGCGCTGGGGGCATTGCTTTTCGGTGCCAACGGCTGCGGCGGGGACAAGCCGCCGCCGCCGCCGCCGCCGACCCGCGTCGAGGCGAAGATCGTTGCCGCGAAGGACCTCAACCCGGACATGCTGGGGATCCCGGCGCCCTTGTTCCTTCGCGTCTACGCCTTGCGCGCCGAGACGGCGTTTGCGAATGCCGACTTTTTCCAGCTGCATGAGAACGACACCGCCGTCCTCGGCGGCGACCTGATCAAGCGCTCCGAGCATGTCCTGCGCCCGGGCGAGACACAGCCCTTGATCCGGGAACTGGAGGACGAGGTGCGCTTTCTCGGCTTTGTTGCCGCCTATCAGGAGATCGATCGGGCGACCTGGCGGGCACTCTTGCCGGTGCCGCAAAACAAGACGACGAAGGTGACGATCCAGCTCGGTCCGCGCGGTATCACGATCGAGCCGGTGCCGGAACCCAAGGAGAAGCCGAAGAAGAAGGGCTAGCGCCGCAGCGCTTGCAGGCGCAGCCCCGGCCAGCGAGGGACGGATGCAAGAACAACGGTTTGGCGAGGCCGGCGCGGACCAGGCGCGAGACAGTCGATTAAGGCGGCTGCCGGTGCGGGAGCGCCCCTAGCGATGCCGTGGCACAACAAGGTCATCTGGTCGGAGGGGATGTTTCTCCGGCCGCAGCACTTCCAGCAACAAGACCGCTGCCTGGAGCATCTCGTGGCCCTGTCGCTCCTGGCCCAGCGGCCCTACGCCTGGGGCGTTGCGCGCCTCGAGATCGACCGCGCGCTCTTGGAGAGCGGCCAGCTGGCGGTGCCAAGCTGCCGCGGCGTAATGCCGGACGGAACCCTGTTCAACGTGCCGGAGGATCAGGATCCGCCGCCGCCGCTGCAGCTGAAAAAGGACGTTCGCGATCAGATCGTGCTGTTGGCGGCACCGATCGAGACCGAGGCCGGCGCGGCTGCCGAGATTGTCTCCGCCGCCGGCCAGCTTGGCCGCTACCAGGCGCGCGAGATCAGCGTTTACGACATCGGCCAGGACAGCCTCGGCAGCAAGACGGAGATCGCGATCGGCCGCATGCGCTTGGGCCTCAAGCTCGCTTCCGAGCCGGCGCCCGGCTGGCTCGGCATTCCGGTGGCGCGCGTCGTCGAGGTCCGGGAACAGGATGGCCGCATCGTTCTCGACGATACGTTCATCCCCAGCTGCATCGATTATACCGCGAGCGCACAGCTGACCGGCTTCCTCCGCCAGATCGAGGGGTTGATGCGCCAGCGTGGCGAAGCACTGGCGGCGCGCGTATCGACCGGCGGCCGGGGCGGCGTCTCCGAGACGGCGGATTTCCTCCTGCTGCAGGTGATCAACCGCCTGCAGCCGGTCGTCCGCCACTTGGCCGAGGCGGGCGGAAATCATCCCGAGCAGCTCTATCGCGAGCTCCTGGCGATCGCCGGCGAGCTCGCGACCTTCACGGAGGAGACAAAGCGGCCGGAAACAATGCCCGGCTATCGGCACGAGAACCTGATCACCAGTTTCAAACCGGTCGAGGACGCGATCATCCGCTCGCTGACGCTGGTGATGGAGCAGACGGCAACCGCCATTCCGCTGGAAGAGCTCCGCTTCGGCATCCGCCGGGCGATCATCGAGGATCGCAGCCTGTTGGACAGCGCGGCGTTCATCCTCGAAGTCAGCGCCGATATGGACCCCGAGCAGCTGGTGCGCGCCTTCCGCGACCAGAGCAAGATCGGCCCGGTCGAGAAGATCCGCGAGCTGGTCAACCTCGCCCTTCCTGGCGTGCCGATCCGGGCACGGCCGACGGCGCCGCGCCAAGTCCCGTACCACGCCGGTGCGTCCTACTTCGAGATCGACAAGAACCACGAGCTGTGGCGGACAATCGACCAGTCAGGCGTGCTGACCCTGCACGTGGCCGGCACCTTTCCCAACCTTGCGCTGACCCTTTGGGCGATCAAGCGGTAAGGCCATGCAGGACGAGGACGACCCTTTTCGCACGCCTCCCGATGCCGACCGCACGGTGTTCATCCCGACGCCCGGCGGCCGCCGCCGGGGCGGTGCTGCCGCCGGTCCAGCGCCGCCCGCGCCGTCCTTGGCTCCGGCGCCTGCTCCGACCGGGGAGCCCCTGCCCGAGGGGACGGGCAGCAACCCGCTCCTGCGGGCGGCAGCGCCCCTCATCGCGCTCGTCCGCCAGCTCTGGGAAACCCGCCGGCACGATGATGTTCCCGGCCTCCGCCGCGACGTGATCGAGGCGATCCGCCGCTTCGATGCTGAGGCGCGCGCGGCAGGCGTCGAGCCGAAGATGGCGGCCCAGGCGAGTTACGCGCTGTGCGCGCTGATTGACGAAACCGTGCTCAGTACGCCGTGGGGGCTCGACAGCCTGTGGAGCAAACAGGGCCTGCTGATCACCTTCTACAAGGAACAGTCGGCCGGCGAGACCTTCTTCCGTTTTCTCAAGGAGGCGCGGGAATTCCCCAAGAACAGCGTCGACCTGCTGGAAGTGCTCTACGTTTGCCTAAGTCTGGGCTTTCAGGGCCGCTATCGGCTGCAAGACGATGGCCTTAACCGGCTGGGCCGCATCCGCACCGAAACCCTGGCCCTGATCCGCCAGCAGCGCGGCGAGACGGGACATGAGCTGTCGTCGCGCTGGCGCGGCGTCGAAGATCGGCGGCCGGCGGTCTCCCGCTTCGTACCGTTCTGGGTGATCGGTGCCGCCGCCGCGGCGCTGGTCCTGATCGCCTATTTCGCCTTCAGTGTCCGCCTGAACGAGGCCTCGGATCTGGTCTATGCCAAGATCGGCTCGCTGGTGCCGCCCGCCCCCGCCGCCATCGCGGTGTCGCCGCCGCCGCCATCTGCCGAGCCGACGCTGGTGATGAAGCTCAAGGCGCACTTGGCCGCCGAGATCGGCCGCGGCGTCGTCTCGGTCCGCGACCGCGGCACGGCGGCCGATATCGTCTTCGCGAGCCAGGGCCTGTTTCCCTCCGGCGGTGCCGAAGTCGGCCCGGATGTGCGCCCCGTGCTGGCCAAGATCGGCATGTTTCTCGCCGGCTACACGATGCCGGTGACGGTTTCAGGCCATACCGACCCAATCCCGATCCGCACCGTGCGCTTTCCTTCGAACTTCCATCTGTCGAAAGCGCGCGCCGAGGCTGTCGCGGCCGTGTTGGCGCCAACACTCGGCGACGCCGGCCGGCTCAGGACGGAAGGCCGCGCCGATAGCGTACCGATCGCCGACAACGCGACCGAGCAGGGCCGCGCGCTCAATCGCCGTGTCGAGATCCACATCCCCGTGCCCCGAACGAACTGAGGCCGGCGCAACCGCCGGAACCGGAGAACGCGCAGGTGCTGAGAAAGGTGTTCGGCTGGATCGTCAATCGATGGGCCCTCTCCATCCTCGGCCTGCTGCTGCTCGCGGTCCTGATCTGGGTGTTCGGTCCGGCATTCGCCTTTGCCGGTCACGTCCCGCTGGCAACGGAGACGGCACGCTGGCTCACCATCGCCGTGATCGTGCTGGCGTGGCTCACTTATCAGGCGATCGTCGTGTTCCGCCAGCGGCGCAACAACGCGAAGATGCTCGACCAGCTCACGAAGGCGCCGGCCGTCGAGGACCCGCAAGCGGTGGCAGCGCGCGAGGAGCAGGAAAGCCTGGCCGGGCGCTTCAGGGAAGCGCTCGCAACCCTGAAGACGACCAAGCTCGGCGGCGGGTACGGCCGGCGCCAGCTCTACCAGCTGCCGTGGTACCTGATGATCGGCCCGCCGGGTTCGGGCAAGACGACCGCGCTCGTCAATTCGGGGCTCACCTTCCCGCTGGCCGAGAGCTTCGGCAAGGCTGCGGTGCGTGGTATCGGCGGCACCCGCAATTGCGACTGGTTCTTTACCGACGGGGCGGTGCTGATCGACACCGCCGGCCGTTACACGACCCAAGACAGCGACGAGGCAGTCGACCGGGCGGCCTGGCAGGGTTTCCTCGATTTGCTGCGCAAGCACCGGCCACGCCGGCCGATCGACGGCGTGATCGTCGCCTTCAGCGTCACCGAGCTGATCGGGCGCGACGCAAGCACCCGCCAGCAGCATGCCCAGGCGGTGCGCCGGCGAATTCGCGAAGTTTACGCCAGCCTCAAGCTTCGGGTGCCGGTCTATGTCATTTTGACCAAGTGCGATCTGGTTGCCGGCTTCCGCGAGTTCTTCGGCACCATGTCCGCCGAGGAACGCTCCCAGGTGTGGGGCACCACCTTCAGCGCCGAAGAGTCCCGCTCTCCGGCGCAGGTGCTGGCGGCGTTCCCGCAGGCCTACGATCAGTTGATGGAGCGGCTGACGGCGCGCCAGCTGGTGCGGATGGAAGACGCCCGCGACATCAGCGAGCGCGGCATGATCTTGTCGTTCCCGCA
>ERZ1645192.4803-NODE-4803-length-10621-cov-7.328885_pt1 | contig 10621 bp, 5 predicted proteins | sample MGYA00575354_ERZ1645192 | MGnify/ENA primary metagenome ERZ1645192 (study PRJEB40844, sample SAMN11349763) | freshwater sediment metagenome | isolation source: river sediment | host: Sediment | place: India: Faizupur Khadar , New Delhi | collected 2017-02-21 ...
AGATCCGCCCGGCGTTGGCGTGGCGCCGGTCGGCGGACCATTCGTCCTGAATGAACAGCAGGCCGATGATGCAGCAGGCGATGCCCAGCCCCAGTCCGAACACGTTGATGAACGAGTGGAACTTGTCTCGAAAAATGCCCCGCAGCGTTTGTTTCAACAGAATCCGGATCATGCGCTCTCCTCTATTCGTACCTCAGACTATCCACCGGGTTGGCTCGAGCGGCGCGGACGGCATGGACACCCACCGTGAGAAGGGCGACCAGCAGGGCGGCCAGTCCCGCCGGCAGGAACAAGCCGATGCCGATATCGGTACGGTAGACGAAGCCCTGGAGCCAGCGGCTCATGGTGATATAGGCGATGGGCCAGGCGACCACATTGGCCAGGGCGATCAGGACCAGGTATTCCCGGCACAGCATGCTCACAATTTGCGACACCGAGGCTCCGAGAGCCTTGCGGATGCCGATCTCTTTGGTCCGCTGCTCCGCCGTGAAGGCGACCAGGCCGAGGAGTCCCAGGCAGGAGATGAAGACGGCCAGCAGGGCGAAGGTGCCGAACAGTCTGCCCAACCGCTCTTCGCTCCCGTACTGGGCGTCGATCTGCTGGTCGAGGAAATGGTACTCGAAGGGAGCATATGAATTGACGCGGTTCCAAGCCTCCTGAATGTGCGCCATGACCGCGGACAGCGGCCGGCCGCCTCGGATCCGGATGAACACCGTCCCATCCGCGCACTCCTCGGCGAAATCACCGATCGGATAGTAGACCTCCGGGCGCGGCTCCAGGCGCAGGGATTGGCATATCGTGTTCTTGACGACTCCCACGATGGTCCCCTTCCGCCTCCCGACGGCGAACGATTTCCCCACGGCGTCCTTGAGGCCGGCCTTTTCCACGGCCAGTTCGTTGAGCACATACGCCGCCTCCCTGTCTCCCGGGAACGCGGCGGAAAAACCCCGGCCGGCGACAAGATCCATGTCCATGGTCGCGAAAAAGTTGGCGTCGATCTGCGTCGTCCCCATCAGGATTGCCGCCTGATCCTGCGTTTTCCCCTCCCACCACACATCGGTGGTGTCGTTCTTCATGCCGATGGGCTTCCAATCCTTGGCCGCCACATCGGCGATCGCTCCGCTTTTCAACAGTTCACTGCGGAACAAGTCGTACGTGCGCCCGACATTCTCCTTCATCGGGACCGTCACGATCTGGTCCTGATCCAGGCGCCAGCTTTTCTCCCGGATCGTCCGCAGCTGGCTGTCGACGACGAGCGTCGCCACGATCAGGGTGATCGCGATCACGAACTGCACGGTCACCAGGATCCGGCGCAGGGCGCCCCGCCCCACCCAGCCCGCCGTGCGGCTCCCGCCGGCGGAACGCAACGGCCCCGCTTCCCTGAGGGCATGAAGCGGCTGGATGCCGGAGAGATACAGCGCGGGGAAAACGCCGGACAAGAGGCCCACCAGGCCGGCTATTCCCGTCAGGCTGATCCACACATCGGGCGAGACGAGCTGCAGGGAGAACTCTTTTCCCGTCAACTCGTTGAAATAGGGCGTGGCGACCCAGGCCTGGAGAAGGGCCAGGGGCAGCGCGAGGCCGGTGATGAGCAGCGATTCGCCGAAGAACTGGGCCGCGATCTGCCGGCGCTCGGCCCCGATGACCCGGCGCACGCCGATTTCCCGGGCCCGTTTCTCCGCCCGGGCCGTGGCCAGGTTGATGAAATTGATGCCGGCGATCAGGGCGATGAACAAGGCGATCATGGAGAACACAATGACATGCGTCCTGCTGCCCAGCGGGATGTCATAGGGTCCAATCGGATTAAGATAGACGTCTTCCAGCCGCTGGATGGAGAACGTCGCCATCCGGTGGACGACCGCCGGGCACTTGTGCACGAGAGCGACCTGATTCAGTTTGCGGATGACCTCCGCCTCGCTGCGCTGCGGCCGGGTTTGGATGTACGTCTTGAAGTTGAAATCACCCCAGCCCATCCCCCAGATGGAGAGGGCTTCGGCCAGTTTGAAGGGGATGACATAATCAAATTGAATGTGGGATTGCCGCGGGACGTCCCGCATGACCCCGGTCACCGTCAGGGGGACCCGGCCTTCCACCAGCACCGTCTGTCCGATCGGATCGTCATTCCCGAAGTACTTTCGGGCCAGGCTGGCGGACAGGACGATGCACTCCGGCGCGGTGAACGCGCCGTCGCCCCGGAGCAGCGGGAAACTGAAAATCTCGAACAATGACGGATCCGCCGCAATGCCCCGATCTTCATAGAATGCACGGTTTTCATATTGCAGGACGATGCGGGGAACCCAGCCCACCCGCACCGCGGCGGCCACTTCAGGGACTTCCGCCGCCACGGCCGGCGCGAACGGAGCGGGGGAGCTGAAGTCGTTGCCGTTTTCTCTCAGGGTGACGACCCGGTAGATGTCCCGGCCGTTCTGATGGAACCGGTCATAGCCCGACTCGTCCCGAACCCACAGCATGATCAGCAGGGAGCAGGCCATGCCGATGGCCAAACCGAGGATGTTGATGGCTGAATATCCCTTGTGGCGGACGAGGCAGCGCCAGGTGACTTTCAGGTAATTGCTCAGCATGAGTCATTCCTCCAACCTCGCCTTGGCTCAGGGCTCGGCGCGGGATATGCCCGCTCCGGCCGGCGTCGATTCACCCGTCGGGTCCGGACGGTGCAGCCGGAACAGCACCCGCCCCAGGTAGCCGCCCGGGCTGATCTCGGCAATGTAGAGGCCCGGCTGCAGGTACGCTTCGGTGCGGAGCCGCGGCGCCGACAATCGCTCCAGCAACTCCGCCGCCCGCCATTCGCCGTCGCCGTCCTGCAGCAGGACCGGCTCCTTCGCCGCCTGTAACTTTTGCAGAATCTCCAATAGATTCATAACCGGCTCCTTATGAAACCGTCTCATTCATAGCGCAGGACGCGCACCGGGTCCACCCAGGCGGCCCGGAGCGTCTGCAGACCCGCGACCAGACTGGCTAACACCAGCATGCCGAAACCGACGCCAGCGAATATCCAGATATTCGGTTCGGTCCGATAGGCATAGGTCGCCAACCAGCTTAGCGCCGCCCAGTAGGCAACGGGCCAGGCCAGCAAGTTGGCCAGCAGCACCCAAAGCCCGAATTCTCGCGAAAGCAACATGATGATGTCGGGAATCGAGGCGCCCAACGCCTTCCGAATCCCTATCTCCTTCGTCCGCCTTTCGGCGGTGTAAGCCGCCAGGCCCAGCAGCCCGATGCATGAAAGGACCACCGCCAGCACGCTGAACATGTTGACCACCAGGCCCAACCGCTCATCGGCATGATAGAGCCGGCCATACGCCATATCCAGGAAGTGGTACTCGAAAGGCAGATCGGGCAGGTTCGCCTCCCACGCCCGGCGCACGGCCGCCAGCGTCGCCGGCGTTTCCCGACCGTCCATGTGGATCAGCATCACCCCATGGTGACCGTAATCTGACGGCTCACCCATCGGGCGGATCACCAGGGGTTCGATGACCCCATGCAGCGACTTGAAATGGGCATCGGCCACCACGCCAACAACGGTCCGTGGATTTCCATTGGAAAATGCGACTCGTTGCCCAAGAACCTCGGCGTTCCCTCCCAGGATCCGGGCTGCCATTTCGTTCACCAGGCAGGCGTCGGACCGGTCCGAGGGCCTGTCAGCGGACAAATCCCGGCCGGCTACAACCGTCAAACCCATGGCCGAAACGAAATTCAGGTCCACGTTGAAGTATTCATAAGGGACTTGGAGTTCCATCCGCTGGCCCACTCGGGCTACCGGCCCGCCGTCGGACCGTTCCTGCGGTGGCCCGCCGGCGAACGTCACCGCGCGGATTCGGGGATGCTCATCCAGCGCCTGCCGAAGGACCGGATAAGCCTTTGCGGCCGCTCCTTTGGCGGGCAGGAGCAGGACATTGTCCTTATTGAAGCCCAGCGGCAGGTTTCGGATGAACATGAGCTGGCTGTGGATCACTCCTGTCGCGATCAACAGGAAAGCAGAGACGGCGAATTGGAACACCACCAGGATCCGGCGAAAACCTGACCCCTGCCTGCTCGTCCCGAATCTTTCCGTCAGCACGGCCACCGGCTGAAAACCGGACAGCACGATGGCCGGGTATATCCCAGCCACCAACGCGGTCAGCATCAGTCCCGCCATCAGGGTCAATCCAAATCCGGGATCCAGGAATTCGAGGACCAGATTCTTTTCAAACAATGGATTGAAAACGGGCAGCGAAAGTTGGACGATGACCACGGCCAAAAATACCGCGATCGCCGTCATTCCCATCGCTTCCCCCAAAAATTGGAAGACAAGGAGTCGTCGGCTGGAGCCGAGCACCTTGCGTACACCGACTTCCCTCGCTCGGCTCACCGATCGGGCTGTGGCGAGATTCATGAAATTGACACAGGCGATAAGCAGGATCCCCACGGCCACGAAGGTGAATACTTGGACATACAACGGATTGGCGGTCACAAGGTCCTCCGACCGGAATCCACTCTGCAGGTGGATGGAGGTCAGCGGCTGCAGGTCGACCGCCCGGCCCATCCGGTCGAACAGGGGCGCTCTGTCCAGAATCAGGGGAGTGACCTTGGGTCTCACCGCTTCAACGCTTGCGGGGTCGTGCAGCTTCACGAACGTGATGAACCAGTCGGAATACCAGTCAACGGGAATGATCGGGTGAGCGTCCAGCAGCCGGGTGGAGCACAGGAAGTCGAACCGGATGCTGGAATTGTACGGCACATCAGCCACCACGCCCGTGACCCGAAAGGGCATGTTCATGAACTCCACCAAGCGCCCCATCGGGTCCGATTCACCGAAATACTTCCGGGCCAAGGCAGTCGTCAGTACCAGGCTGTCCGGGCTGTCGAGCGCGGTGGTCGGATTTCCCTGCTTCATGGAAAAGGAGAAGACGCGGAGAAAGGCCGGGTCCACGATCGCCCCCCCATCTTCAAAGAACACCTTGTCGGCGGACCGAAAGAGCTGACCGGGTTGGAAACGGACCCGAACCGTCTCGGCAACCTCCGGCAATTCCGATCGGAGCGCTTCGGCAAATCGACCCGGAGTCGAAGCGGCAGAGAACGAGTGGCCATCAACCGTTCCTTTCATGATGACTCGGAAGATCGATCCGGCATCGGCGTGGAACCGGTCATAGCTCCGCTCATCCTGCACCCAGAGAAGGATCAGCAGGCCGCCGGCTAGACCTAAGGTCAACCCCACAATGTTGATCAGGGAAAACGTCCGTTGGCGTCTCAGGTTACGCCAGAATGTTTGCAGAAGATGCATCCACATGATAAACCTCGCCTATCCGATTGCGCAGCCGCCTCAGCCCGCGAGGAGCGTTTCAACTCCAGCCCATGTCCCCGCCGGTTGCCGTCATCATGGTCCTTACCAGTCTCTGTTCCGGACGGCGTCTCATTGAACCAGGACTCATCACGATCAGATTGCGCAACTCAGGTGCCACCCGCATTCATCAATACAATCCCACTGACAACAATCATTTACATCAACCCCTGTCGGGAGTCCGAATGAACATGTCCGCTCCCGGACCGACCAGCGTTCACCAGCGGACACTCATTCATACCGCAGCGCGTCCACCACCCGGGATCGGGCGGCTCGCAGCGCCTGCCCGCTGACGGCCAGGATGGCGGTGCAGACCGCGAGTAAAACGGTGACGACAAATATTCCGGCGTCGATTTCGGTGCGGAAGGCGAACTGCTCCAGCCAGCGGTTCATCAGAAAGTACCCGCCCGCCAGCGCCACGGCGCTCGCGAGCAGCACCCACCGGAAATATTCGGACACCAGCAACCAGACGGTGCCCGCCGCCGTGGCGCCGAGCACTTTGCGGACGCCGATCTCCTTCGTCCGCACCTCCGCCGAGTAAGTCGACAGGCCCACCAGTCCCAGACAGGCGATGACGACGCCCAGACCGGCGAACAGCGCGAACAACCGGCCGATGCGATCCTCAGACAAGTAGAGGCGGTTGAGGTTCTCGTCGAGCAGGGCGTAGTCGAACAGCTGGCCGGGGGCCAGCTCGGCGATCTTCCTCCGGATGGCCGCCAGGGCCGCCGACATCCGCCCCGCCTCCACCTTCACCAGCAGAAAGCGGGCCTGGGCGGGCTCGTAGTGCAGCACCAGCGGCTCCACCGGATGGTGCAGGGAGTCGAAGTGGAAATCCCGGACCACTCCGATGATTTCGGCTTTGGCGCGCGGCGAGACGACCCGGACGCCGACGGGATCGTCCAGTCCGAGCATCCGCGCCGCGGTCTCGTTGACGATGAGGGCCGTCGCTCCGGGGGCCATCCGCCGGAACGGCCGTCCGGCCACCACGCGAATCCCCAAGGTGGAAAGGAAATCCTCGTCCACGCGCATCCACCGGAACGAGGGCCGGCGGACATTCTCCGGTTCGGACTCCAGTCGGACCGGCTCCAGACTGAAACTGCCGCCCTCCCCGGGCAGCTCGTTGGTCAACCCTACCTGACGAACGGCGGCGAGCTTCTCCAATTCGTCCTTGATGGTCGCGGCATTGGCAGTGATCCGCTGCCGGAACTGGCCATCCAGCGGCACCGCGGCCACATCGACCTTGTCGAATCCCAACTCCTTGCTCTGGAAGAAATCCATCTGCCGGTGAATGACCAGGGCGCCGAAGATCATGAACACCGAGATCACGAACTGGACCACCACCAGACTTTTCCTCAGGACGGCGGCCGAAGAGCGCGGCAGCCGGACCCCCTTGAGGGTGTCCACCGTCTGGAACCGGGCCAGGACGAAGGCCGGGTAACCGCCGGCCAGCAGGGTGGCCAGGCTGACGGCCAGCCACACCCAGGTCAGCGGTCCGATCCTCACCAGATGGTCCAAGGCGAGCGGCTTTCCAGCCAGCTCGGCGTACAGCGGCGCCGCCAACCTCAGCAGCCCGGCGGACAAGAGACCGGCCGCGAGGATAAAACCGAACGCCTCGCCCAGATACTGGCCGATCAATTGGCCACGCCGGGCGCCGATGGCCTTTTTGATGCCCACCTCTTTCATCCGCTTGAACGCCAGGGCCGTGGTGATGTTGATGAAATTGGCCACCGCGATGAGCATGATCAGCCCGGCGACGGCCGAGAATATCCAGACGTAGGCGATGTCGCTGTTGGGACCCATCTCCTGGATCAGCTTCGAGCGCAGGTGGATGTCGGTGATGGGTTGCAGACGGTACTGCGTGCCGGCCAGGATCTGCTCCCGGGTCCGTCCGCTGCCCATGAAATTCTCCACGGTGAGGTCCGGCAGCCGGGCCTCGAGCCGGCTGCGGTCGGCGCCCGGCGAGCGCAGCACATACAGGTACATGCCGTCCCAGAAGCGGTTTTCCTCCAGGCCGTCTTCTCCCATCCCGGCCAACAGGGCGAACAGGGTTTGCATGGGCATCAGGTACGTGAAGCGCAGGTGGGTGGCGGCAGGCAGGTCTTCGAAGATGCCGGTGACGGTGAAGGCGGTGTCCGTGTCGTCGTCGACCATCACTTCACCCACCGGATTGCGGCCGGGGAAGTGTTTCCGGGCCAGCGCGGCGGTGAGCACGATGGCGTCCGGCCGCGCCAGGGCCGTGGCCGGGTCCCCGGCGATGAAATTCAGGTCGAACATCGCGATGGCCGCCGGATCGGCGAAAAAGCCCCCGGTTTCCCGGAAGCGCGAAACGGCGCCGTCCGGGCGCTGCCACCGCCAGACCCGCTCGTCCAGGGGGTGGAACCGGGCGAAGAGCTCCACCTCCGGCATTAGCCGTTGCATGGCCTGCCCCAGCGGCGGGCACACTTTGGCCACCGCGCCGGGCGGATCGTAGAACTCCCGGATCACCCGGTCGATGCGGTCGGCCTTGGGAAAGCCCCGCTCGTAGCTCAGTTCTTCGCTGACATGCGCCAGAATCAACAGGCTGGCGATCATGGCCAGGGCCAGCCCCCCCACGATGATCAGGCTGTAGCCCTTGTGGCGGACGGCGTGGCGCCAGGCTATTTTCAACCAGTGTCGGATCATGCATTCACCTCTAAAACTGAACCTCTCCTCAACATTCTGAACAGTGCTCGCTACTCATAGCGCAAGGCGATGACCGGATCGGCCCGCGCCACCCGGATGGCATGCCAAGCAACGGTCAGCAGGGCGACGACCAGGGTCAACGCGAACGACACCACAAACAGGCCAACACCCAGCGGTGCGGGGTAGGCGTACTGGGCCAACCAACGGTTCGCCCCATAGACCGCCAGCGGCAGAGCCAGCGCATTGGCCACGCAGACCAGGAGAACGAACTCCCGCAGCATGCGCCCCAGGACATCCGCTGACGAGGCTCCGCACACCTTCCGGATGCTCATCTCGCGGGCCCGGCGCTCCGCCATGAACGCCGCCAATCCCATCAACCCCAGACAGCCGACTCCCACAGCCAGGACGACAAACACGGCCAACACCTTCCGAATCTTGTCTTCGGCGCGATACATCGAGTCGAAACGTTCGTCCAGGAAATAGTATTCAAACGGTTGATCCGGAACGACGCGCTGCCAGGTTTGCTGCAACCGCGTCACCACTTCCCCGGCCGACCCGGCGACGAACCGGAAGGCCATCAGCTCCGGCTGGCGGCCCAGCCGCAACACCAGCGGGCGGATGGTGTTGTGCATGGTCTCGAAATGAAAGTCATCGACCACCCCGATGACGGTGTATTCGTCCAGGAGCACCTGACCCCGGTTAATCGCATCATCGCCCGGAATGCCGAGTTTATGTCCCACCGGTTCTCTCCAGCCGCATTGCCGGGCCAGGGCCCGATTGACGATGACCGCCCGGTCATCCGTGCCGTACGCTCGCGAAAAGTTCCGGCCGGCCACCAGCTTCAATCCAAGGGTCGGCAGATAGTCCTCATCCACCCGGAAGCCGGAGACGGGAATCGCATGAGCCTCGTCGATCCGCCTGTCGGCGTATGCCGTGTAGTTGAACACACTCGAAGGCACCGGCAGGCATCCCGAAATGGTGGCGTGCGTGATCCGGGAATCCCCCAGCATCTCGTTCTTGAAGGCGTCGGCCCGGGGCCCAAGCAGATGGGCGTTATCCAGGACGAGGACCTGTTCCTTCTCGTAGCCGAGGTTCTTGGTCTGGACGTATTCGATCTGACGGGAAACCACCAGGACACCGATGATCAGCAGTCCGGAAACGGTGAATTGGAATATCACCAGACTCCGGCGGAGCCATTGCCCCCGGCCGCCGGCGCGCCACCCGCTCTTCAGCACCCGGACCGGCTGGAAGGCGGATAGGGTCAGGGCCGGGTAACCGCCGGCCAACAGGCCGGTGATCGCGGTCAGGACGGCGCCGAGGACGATCCACGGACAGATTCCGATCATCGACAGTTCCAACGTTTTGCCGGTCAGTTCGTTGAACGCCGGCAACACCAGCACCACGAGGCCAACAGCCAGCCCGAGGGCCAGCAGGCTCAGCATGACGGATTCCGTGAGAAACTGGAGCGCGAGCTGGGACCGGGAGGCGCCGATGGATTTGCGGATGCCCACCTCGCGAGCCCGTCCCATCGCCTGGGCCGTCGCCAGGTTGACGTAGTTGACGATGGCCACTCCCAGCACCAGCAGGGCGGCAACGGCAAACAGGTACACGGAGTTGGCATCGCCGTTCGGCTCGAGCTCGTAGCGGAGCTTGGAATGCAGGTGGATCGACCGGAGGGGTTGCAGAATCAGTTGCAGGCGGAACTGACCATCGGCGATGGCCTGAGCCACCGACTTGCCGAAAAAGGATTCGAACAGCGGGCCGACGTGCTTGGTCATGACCGGGACGTACTTCGCCTCGATCGCCCGCGGGTCGGCGCCGGACCGCAGCAGGAGATAGGTGTAAAAGTTGCTGGTGGTCCAGTTGGCGTCGCGGGCCTCCTTCAATGACGTCAGGGAACCGATCAGGTCGAAGTGGAAGTGGCCGGCGGCGGGCATGTCCTCAAAAACGCCCACAATCTGAAAGTCGCCCATTCCATCCAGGGTCAGCGTGCGCCCCACCGCCTCACCGGAACCGAAATATTTGCAGGCGCTGGCTCGGCTGACCAGCAACCGGTTGGGCTCCGCCAACGCCCCACCCCCATCCCCCTGCAGCAGCGGTATAGTGAATACGTCGAACAGCGACGGATCGGCGAACACGAGTCGGGTCTGCTTAAATACCACCGGACCGGTGCGAACCACACAGGCGTCGAAGTGCCGGATCCGGACGGTCGCCTCAACCTCGGGGAACTCCTGGCGGAACATCGCCGCGGCCGGCGGCTCCAGGGTACCCATCCAGGCATCCACCCCCCCGTACCTGACCTGCCGGGTCGCCCGATAGATGCGCTCGGCCTTGAGGTGATGCGTGTCGTAGTGCAGCTCGTCCCACACCCACAGTGAGATGAGGATGCAGGTGACCATCCCGGCAGTCAAGCCGACCATGTTGAGACCGGCATAGCCTCTGTGTCTCGAAAGATATCGCCAACTGGAATGAAAGTGTCGAAGCCACATGATCTTCCCCCGAAGTCCGGCCTCCACCAGTCAAGCGGTTGCAGGTGCTGCGCGCCCCCCGGCGCTCAGCCGCTCGCCGCAAGTTGATGGCCCGTCACCCACCCGTCGCAGAGGTGGATGATCCGGTGGCCGTAGG
>ERZ1645192.4804-NODE-4804-length-10621-cov-5.347151_pt1 | contig 10621 bp, 9 predicted proteins | sample MGYA00575354_ERZ1645192 | MGnify/ENA primary metagenome ERZ1645192 (study PRJEB40844, sample SAMN11349763) | freshwater sediment metagenome | isolation source: river sediment | host: Sediment | place: India: Faizupur Khadar , New Delhi | collected 2017-02-21 ...
ACTTCGATGATGTCCTTCTTGAGGTCGTAGATATCCATGACAGGCCCACTTCATTCTAAGCGGCACCGGCGCGCATTGCAAGCCAGATAAAGAAAAGACATTCCGGACAGGCGCCGGAATGTCTTTTTTCCCCATCCCACCTTATCGGGTCCCAACACCGATAGGATCGTAACCCATACCCGTTCATAGAGTATCGGGTCCCTCGGATTGTATGAAAAAAAATGAAATGGGTCCTTTAATGAATCCGGTCACCCTCATCTGGCGCCCGGAGATCCGGACACGCCCAGGTCGGTGAGAAGTTGGCCCAGCTTGTCCGGTTCTCCCAGCACGACGAGGATGTCGCCGGCGGCAAGAACGTAGTCCATGCCCGGGTTGAAGGCCATCTCCTCTTTCCCGGCGCGCCGGGCGGCGACTACGATGACGTTGTAATTTCGGCGCAGGCCGGAATGTTGGAGCGTCACCCCGGCCAGAAAAGAGCCTTCCGGTAAGGTGAACTCTTGAATGCCCAGTTGCAAGTCGCCCGGCAGCAGAACCGTTTCCAGGAACTTCATGATGTTTGGGCGGGCGATGAATTCCGCCATTTCGCGGGCCCCCACGCCGTAAGGAAATACGACCTTGCTGGCTCCGGCCCGGTAGAGCTTGGCGACGGCGTGTTCCTCGGAGCAGCGGGCGACGATGAAGATATCCCGGTTGAGTTCGCGAGCCGACAGGGTGATATAGAGATTTTCGGCATCCGACTCCACCACCGACACGATGGCCCGGGCCCGGTTCACGTTGGCCTTGGTCAGGATTTCGTCGGAGGTGGCGTCGCCTTGGATTACAGGCACGTGACTATCGCCCAGCGAGTCGATGATAACCGGGCTTTTTTCTACCACCACGAGCGGGATATGGCGCTGGCGCAATTCATCCACCAAGATCTTGCCCATGCGGCCGTAGCCGCAGACGATCACGTGGCCGGAAAGCCGCCGGGCTTCTTTTTCCATCCGTTTTCTCCTGAATAGGTTGCGGATGTGGCCCTCAACGATGTACTGGGCCACGGTGCCGAAAGCATAGAGCGCGCTGCCAACGCCGATGATGATCAGGCAGATGGTGACTGCCCGGCCTGTGGCATCGAGCGGATGCACCTCCATGTAACCGGTCGTCGATACGGTGATCAGGGTCATGTAGAAGGAATCCCAAAACGTCCAGCCCAGGATGAAATAATAGGCCATGGTGCCCATCACGATGATCAGCAGGACGATCAAGAAGGCGCTGATGATACGCTTTTCAGGTTCCATCGGGCCACTCCGAAAAAATCGCTGACAGGGGCCGGACAGCTGCTATAATAACATGCTACACATTTTACCGGGCGTTGATTGATGAATCCACTGTTGCCGAGCCACATAGACCTCCAGAAGCTCCGTGAAATATTCCTGGCGCTGGCCAAACGAAGAATTCGCAACGAGCATGACGCCGAGGAAATCGCGCAGGAGGCTCTGATCACGGTGGTCGAAAAATTCCCGGCTCAAGACATTCAGAAGAGCTTTCTCCAGTGGGCGTTCGGGATCCTGCGCAACAAGATCGGCAATTATTACCAGGGCCGGGACCGGCGGGTCCGGCGGGAGCAAGGGGAGGGGGAAGACGTTCTGGCGCGCCGGCCCGCGGACGATTGGGACCCAGTGGCGATCCTCGCGGAGCAGGAATTGAGCGGCAAGCTCGCCCGCTGCTGGGCCCGGCTCAAGCCCCCGTGCCGTGACCTGCTCGGCATGCTGTACCGGGGCGCGTCGCGGGACGAGATCTTCGCCCGGTATCCCCAATATCATTACAAGGTGGTCAATACGAAAATCTTCCGGTGCCGGAATTATCTCAGACGGCTGCTCCGGCAGGAGGGATACGCGCTATGAGCTGTCCGGCGCCGGAATGGAAAAGGCGCATCCCGTTCTATGAGGCGGGCCTGCTCGAGCCGGCGGAGGCGGCCAGGCTGGAGTGCCATCTTCTGGAGTGTCCCGAGTGCAGTCTGGATGTGTTCGGGATGCAGCCGGTGATCGAGCGCCTCCGGGAGCGGGACGACTTGGCGGCCGGCCGGGCCCCGGCCCCGTTTTTCCAGAGGCACCGCTGGCTGGCGGCGGCGGCCGTGCTGGTGGCCGCCGCGGCGCTCACCTGCGGGCTTTACCTGTACCTGCCGCGCTCACTCCCGGCGCCGCCGGCCTCACCCTCGGCCGACATCTCCCGGGTGTTCCACGAGGTGGATTTCAGCCAACTGCGCCCCCCCCTGGCCGACCGTTCCCCGTTGCCCCTGTACCAGCAGGCCTTGCAGCGCTTTGAGACGGGCGACTGCCGCGCCTGCCTGGAACTCCTGGCGCCGGTCCTGGCGCGGGACCCGGCGGATCCGGCGAGCGTCCTGCTCGCCGCCCGCTGCCGGCTGGGCTTGGGCGAAACAGCCGGCGCCCTGGACTTGCTGACCCGCTGCCCGGTCGGGCGGGACGCAGTGTACTACCACGAATACCTCTGGCTGAAGGCCGAGGGCCTGCTCGGCACGGGCCGGAAAGCCGAGGCCCGCGCGCTCCTGGAAGAGTTGGCCGGCTCCCCCGGGCCTTACCAGGCCAAGGCCGGCCGGCTGCTGGAACTGTTGCCCTGATCCATCCTGCCAGAATCGCTCAGCCGAGCGACGCAATTTCATGAACATTGATTACAGATGAACGTATGATTAAGCGACATATGTTACTTTAGTGCGATCGATTTCCAGGAGGCGCCATGAACAGAGTCATCTTCCTGCTGCTGGTGGCCGTTTCTGTTCTGCCGGCGGCAGCGGACACCCACATCAAGCTCCAGACCCACACCGACGGCTACTACCAGGGAGGGACCATGAATCCTCCCGAAGATCGGACCACCGAGATGTGGATCGGCGACGGCAAGCTGGCGGTCGTCACCGACATCTGGCTCATGGTCTGCGATCGGACCCAGGGCCAGGTCTGGCTGGCCAACAGGCCCGACAAGACTTACGTGCAGACGGCCTTTCCCCTGGATCTCACCAAGGTGGTCTCCGATGAGGAATCCAAGGTGCTGCGCCGGTACCGCCAGGACGGGGAGGTTAAGGCCGCCGGCGAGACCCGGTCCATCGGCGGCCGCGAGTGTCGGCGATGGGACCTGCAGCAGTGGATTCTGGTGGATGGAAACAAGTTTTACGAGCAGGAGATCGTGGCCTGGTACGCGGTGGATCTCCCGTTCTCGATGGAGCAGTATCTGCCCTTGCAGCTCAATGTCTACGGATTGGAGAATCTGGGGGAGGCCTTTGTGGGAAAACTCCAGCAAATCCCAGGCCTGCGCCTCTCCCAAGAGGCGGTCCGGTATGAGGAAGGCCAGGCCATCAAAACCTCGTCCCGGCTCCTGGAAATGGTCACGGGGGACGCACCTGCCGGCACGTATGCCGTTCCGGCCGATTTCACCCGGAAAGAGAAATTCACCGTCAACGAGATTTTCAGGTAAATCCAGGCACCGGGCACTACATTGACCATCAAGGAGGCTTCATGAATAAATCTCTACCCGACCCAGATCGCCGCCGATTCCTGCGAGGCAGCGCGCTTGGCCTGGCCGGTGCCGCCCTGCTGCCCGGCCTGGCCCGAGGACAAGCCCCCGAGGCGCCGGCTCCGCCACCCGAGCCCCGCCAGCCGGTCACCCGGACGCTGGGCCGGACGGGCATCATGGTGCCGGTGGTGAGCATGGGCGCGCAAACCACCAGTCCCGAACTGATCCGGGCGGCCCTGGATGGTGGCATGCGCCACATCGACACCGCCAACAGCTACGCCCGCGGCCGCCACGAGGAAGTGGTCGGCCAGGTGATCAAGGGCCGGCCCCGCGAGTCGTTCGTCATCGGCACCAAGGTGTTTCCAGGCATGGACAACCGCACCGGCCTCATCCCCGCCACCGTCACCTCCGAGTCTTTCGTGGAGAAGTTCGAAGTCAGTTTGAAGCGGCTGGGCCTGGACTATGTGGATATCCTCTACATTCACGATTTGGTCAAGGCGGCCGCGGTCACTTTCGAACCCGTCCTGTCGGCGCTGGTCAAGCTCAAGGGACAGGGAAAGACCAAGGCCATCGGCGTGAGCACGCACTCCAACGAGCCGGAGGTGATCCACGCCGTCGTCGACGCCAAGGTGTACGATGTCGTCCTGACTTCCTACAACTTCCGCCAGCCGCACCTGCCGCTGGTCCAGCAGGCCGTTGAGCGGGCGGCCAAGGCGGGTCTCGGGATCGTGGCCATGAAAACCCAGGCAGGCGTGTTCTGGGACAAGGAGCGCCAGCAACCCATCAACATGAAGGCGGCCCTCAAGTGGGCCATTGCCAACGAGAATATCCACACGACCATTCCGGGGATCACCTCGTTCGACCAGCTCGAGGCCGATCTGGCCGTCATGGCGGACCCCCGGCTGAGCGACGAGGAGAAAAAGGATCTCCGCCTCGAGGAACACAAGCAAACGGCCGGCCTTTACTGCGGCCAGTGCCGCCGGTGCCTGGAGCAGTGCCCGGCCGGCCTCGACGTACCGCGCCTGATGCGGGCCTACATGTACGCCCACGGTTACCGCAACCTGGCTCAGGCCAAGGACACGCTGGCAGGTCTCGACCTGGCCGCGTTGCCTTGCACGGAGTGTGATGGATGCCGGGTGAGCTGCACCATGGGCTTCCCGGTTCGGGAAAAGGTTCTGGACATCGCCCGGATCGGTCTGGTGCCCGACGATTTTATCAGCTGAACCGGGACGGATCAATCCCCGGCCGGCCTTTCCTCCGGGCTGCCGCCCGGAGCTACCACATTGGACCTCCTGGCGGAGGTCGGGACCGGCGGCGGGGCGACCCGCGCCGCGGGTCGAATGTGGGTAGCCCCGGGTGAAACCCGGTGGAAATAAAACGGTTTGAACGCCAGCCGACCCGCGTTGCGGGTCGAATATGCGTCAACCGTTTCTGAAATCTCCCGATCCGCGGAGGCGACCGGCACATTCGACCCCTGCGGGGTCGGTCATGACCCGTCGGCCGACATTTCCTCCGGGCTGCCGCCCGGGGCTACCAATATTGGACCTCCTGGCGGAGGTCCGACGTCTCTCCTGAGACGCCAAGGCAGGGACCGGCAGTCCCGCCCGTCACTGAAGGATGACGACCGGCGGCTGTTTTTTTGTTTGCAGCCCGGCCCCGGGCAGCCTACAATCGGGCCATGAAATTGAAACGCTTCTTCACCCCGGCCGGCCTGGAAGCGCTGGTGGGCCAGGATGACGAGAGCAACGACCGGCTCACCTTCGGGCTGGCCCGGCCGAACGACTACTGGTTCCACGTGCACGGGTTTCCCGGCAGCCACGTGGTGCTGCGCGTCTCCGAAGAGAGAACGGAGGCGGACCGGGAAAGCCTCCGGCAGGCCGCCGCCTTGGCCGCCTGGTTCTCCCGGATGCGGCAGGGGGGGCTCGTCGCCGTGAGTTGTTGCCGGGTCCGGGACGTGCGCAAGCCGCCCGGGGCCAAGCCCGGCACCGTCACCATCCGCAACGAGAAAAAGCTCACCGTCCGCCCGGCGCTCCTGCCGGACGCCGGCGAGGCGGAGTGAGCGGCCCCCCGCCAGAGCCGCGGCCGGATGAATCCACGAAGCACACCAAGGGCACGAAGAATAAATAACCATGGTTGAATCTGCCTCGTGAAAGCCATCCTCGGGGTATCGCGCAATTGACGCCGGGGCCGGTCAGAACCGGATGATGATGGAGACCAGGAGCCGGTTGAGCCGGGAGTCGTAATTGTTGCTGAAGCTCTTGGTGTAGGGGGTAGCGGAGACTCCGTCGCCCCCTTCGAACCGGTAAGTGCCAAGCAGATCCTCCGAGCCGACCATCCGGACGTAGGCGATGTCGAACTCGAAGAATTTGTAGGTCAGCCCCGATCCGAGTGAAAACCCTTGGTACACCGGGGTGGGCAGGTCTTCGCCGACCTCGTTCTGGAAGAAGTTCTGCAACTGGTCCTCGCGGAAGAAGCCGCCCCGCAGCGGAATGGCCAGCCGGTTGGCCGTGGTGAAGACGTACTCCGCGCCGACGCGCAGGCTGCCGGTGTCCTTCTGCCGGGAATCGGGCAGCAGCAGCGGGTACTGGCGCTCGAAGGTGTTGCCGGTGGTCACGGTGGCCTTCCCCTCCGACCAGTTCGAGCGGGAGTAATCGAGCGCCACCGTGAACGGGGTGATGGGCTTGAAGGCCGCTCCGAAACCGTAGCCGTTCGGCCAGTGGATTTCACCCTGGCCCGAGGCATTGAAATCGAGCGTGGTCGAGGTGCCGTCGGAGCGCCGGGCGAACTCCTTGATGGAGTACCGGTAATCGAAGTTGTTCCGGGAAAAGCCGCTGTGGTAGACGGCCCCGGCCTGGAACATGTCGTGGATCTTCCAGAGCACGCCAAGGTCGAAGGTGAAGCCGGAAAAATCGTAGTTGAAGTTTTCCACCTGGGTGAAGAACTCCTGGTAGATGGAACCATCGGTCGGCGGAGTGACGCTGGCGGCATCGGTGACGGTGATGTCCCGGGCCTCCACCTTGAGGTAGTTCAACGAGGCGCCGACCCGGACACCCCGCCCGGCTGTGGTGCCGAGGCTGAAGGTGTAGGCGTCGATGCCTCCGTCGGCGCTGCTGAACAGGTTGTAGCGTTCGGTGGAAAAAGGCCCGTCGGGGGGGGCGGACAGGATGTTCTGCTGTTCCCAGAACTCTTCCGAGTTGGTGAAGTGCAGCAACCGGTTGTAGCTGAACTGGACCACGAAGCGGTGATTCTTGATTTCCAGGGGGTAGGTGGTGGAGAAAAAATTGATGTTGGTAGCGTCGGCCTGGCCTTCGTCGTTGTAGCGGAGCAGCGCGCTGCCGCCGGTTGCCGGCGGTTCCATGGCGAGGGTTTCATCCTGGTAGGTGTGGTAAGACCGGGCGAACCGGTTGACCACCAGCGAGATCTCCGGCCGGGTCAACTGGTCGAGGCCGGCCGGGTTCCAGGAAGCGGCGGTGGCGTCGTCGGCGACCGCGATGAACGCCCCGCCCATGCCCATGGCCCGGGCGCCCTGGCCTTGCAGGTTGAAGGCGCCGCGGTTGAACAGGCTGCTGTTGTAATTGATAGGCGAAACTCCCTGGGCGGCGGCCAGGCCGGCCGAAAAGAGCAGGAGCAGGGCGGCCAGGCAGGATCGGATCGAGGTGGCATGGTTTGCGTGCATCAGCGTAATCCCTGGTAAAATTTCACCAGTTTGGGCGAAAAGTATTTTTCGGTGACGAAATCGTCTGGAATGCCAGCCTGCCGGGCTTGTCTGAGGTCTTGGCCGGCGGCTTCGAGCAGCGCGGCATCGCGGGATCCGCCGAGCTGGTAACGGCTGTAGGCCAGCACGCCGCGCAGCAGAAGCCAGAAAGGCCGCAGGGCCGGTTCGGGCGGGGTCGAGTCGACGATTTGCCTGGCTTCCTCCAGTTTCCCCTGGAAATACGCCGCGTAGCCTTCGAGCAACCGGGCGCGGTGGCGCACCTGTGCCGCGGTCGGGGCCGCGGCCGGCTGGCCGAGCAGCGGCTTGGCCCGGGCCATGAAATCCCAGAAATCAGTCCGCAGCGCGCCCATGGCTTCTTCGGCCGTGGCCAGTTCCCGGGTATCCTGGACCCGGGCGAGCTGTCCCTGGAGATTCTCCAGGCGGGTTCGGATGAAAAGGTACTCCTGCCGGAAAGACGGATTGTCTAAAAACACTCCCTCCGGCAATGAGGCGAAGTGACGCCGCAGGTTGCCCGATTCCACCGCCGCGCTCCTGGCCCGGTCGAGAAATCGGCCCACCTGTTCCAAGCCGGTGCGCAGGCGCTCCAGGCTCTCTTCGAATTCCCGGGCATCTTGGCCGGTTTTGAGGCGGTCCCGGATGTCAGCCGCGTCCTGGATCTGGCGTTGCAGCTCCCGCTTCATCGCCAGGGCGCCATCGATGGCGGGACCCCGGCTGAAGTCAAGTTCGCCGAAACGCTTTTCCACGGTGGCGAACTGTTGCAGCAAATCGGCCCGCAGCCCCGCGTCGAGAGTGGGGGCCGGGGCGGGTTCCAGCGGTGTTTTGACCGGGGCCGCCGCCCCCGGGGGCGTTTCCGGATCCCGCTTGTCCACCTTCACCGGGGGCGCTGGCAAGGGCGGGGCGGCCTGGGGTGGGCCATCCCCGTCGGCCGCCGGACGGCCGTCCCTGGGCTTGCCCTCGGGGGCGGGCGTCCGGGGTTTCCGGGCCTCCAGTTCCCGCCGGACCAGCCGGCAACTCTCGTCGAACGCGCCGGCCAGTTCGCTTTTCTGGATCAGCCCTTCGCGGAGCAACGACTGGAAGCAGGCATCGGCTTCCTCGTACCGGCTCAGGGCCAGAAACGCGCGGCCCAGGTAATAGTTCGGGTAGTAGTCGGAAAAGTACATGCCCTCGCGGATGCAGCCCTTGCATGAGGCGGGCTTCTGCTTCAGGGCGCTTTGCAGCAGCTCGATGGCGGCCGCGGCGTCTTTGCGTTCCAGCCTGGCCACGCCCTGCAGGTAGTCCTGGGTCCAATCGCCCCGCGCCGAAGCCGACAGGATGACGATCGTGCCGATGACGCTAAGGTATCTGACGCATGAGTTCATCATAATTGAATTCCGGGTCCACCTGGACCACTCGGGTGGTCTGATCGGCTCTCACGACGAAGGTGATCCGTACCTCGCGGGCCGCCGGGCCGAGCTGAAGCAAGGCTGAGTAGCCGCCCGCGGGCAGGACCAGGCGGAGCGGGGTCAGGTCGTCGGGCACGGGGACTTCCCGTCCGCCGGCGTCCCGTAATTGCCGGAGCCGGCCCCAGGGGACCGCCTGCAGGCTGACGTAACCATCCGGCCGGTACACCCACTCGAAATAACCGGCGATTCCGGCCGTGGCCAGCAGTAACGCCAGCAGCACCGCGGTCCGCGCCAGCGAGTGGCGCGGTTTACCAGACGAGGCGGCCCGGGTGAGCCATTGGCGGAGAGTGCCCGTCGTTGGCTCGTCCGGGGGAGCGGCGGGCGGCGGGGAGGACGGAACGGCCTGGCCCGCGGGCGCCTCTTCCGGACCGCGGGAGAGGCCCGGCCCGGGGGGCGGCCCGGTCTCCCGCGCCTCGGCTGGCCGGAAAACCAACAGCTCCATCGGAGTCGTCTCGTCGGAAGGGCCGGCGCTTCCGGGTGGGACTTGGTGCGGCAGGCTGTCCAGCCCTTGACTGATGAGGCTCGCCCGAACCTGCTCCGTTGCGGCCTGAAACTCCCGGGCGTCTCCGTAACGGAGCGCGGGATCCTTTTGCAGGGCCCGTTGGATCAGCGACCGGAGCGGCTCCGGCACCCAGCCGGGCAAGTCCCGGGGCGCGTCGAAGAGGATGGACTTGACCAGAGAGGCCGTGTCCTGATGGGGAAACGGGAGAACCCCGCCAGCCAGTTGGAAGAAAATCACCCCGGCCGACCAGATGTCCGTCTTCTCGTTCCGCTCGCCGCTGAAGGCCTCCGGCGCCATGTAGGCAACAGTGCCCATGGTGGCGGTGCTGTGGGCGTCCGTCTTCAGCACGCGGGCGATCCCGAAGTCGGAGATGCGGGGAGTCGTTCCCTGCAGGAGGATGTTGGGCGGTTTCAAGTCGCGGTGGACGACCCGCTTCTCGTGCAGATGCACCAGACCGGCCAGGATCCCGTTCATCAGGTCCATGGCGATCCGCAGGGAAGGCGCCCTGCCCCCCTGTTTTTCGAGCCATTTGTCGAGGGGGCCTTCCGGGGCGTACTCGCTGACGATGACGACCCGGTCGTCGTAAACGTTGGCCTCGATGATGGGCAACACGTTGGGGTGGCCGCCGGCCAGTTGCCAGGTGGCGGCCTCCTGCCGGATCTTGTCGAGGTCGGGCAGGTCGTCCATGGGAAACTTGACCGCGAACTGAGTCGTGGCCAGGACCGTCCGGCGCTCGGCGAGCCAGACCATGCCGAACCCGCCCTGCCCGAGCGGGCGGATCAGCGTGTAGGGCCCGATTTGATCGCCCTTTCGGAGCATGCTCCTCGCTCGCGAGCGCCGGATGTCCCGATTACAATTTGGCCGCGATGGCTTCGGCCATCTCCAGAGTCTTGGTGGCGCCGCCCATGTCATAGGTCCGGGCCACTCCCTCGGCGATCACCGCCGCGGTGGCCTTTTCCAGCAGGGCGCCCTTCTCGGTCTCACCGAGCCAGTCCAGCATCATCTTGGCTGCCAGAATCGTGGCGATCGGATTGCACTTGTATTGGCCGGCGTATTTCGGGGCCGAACCGTGGGTCGGCTCGAACACGGCGAGCTTCTCTCCGATGTTGCCGGAGCAGCCGAACCCCAAACCGCCCACCATCTGGGCGCAGAGGTCGGAAATGATGTCTCCGTAAAGGTTGGGCGCCACCAGCACGTCGTAGTTGAAGGGGTTCTTCAACAGCCACATGCACATGGCGTCGATGTTGGCGTCGTCCATCTTGATCTCGGGGTATCCCTTGGCCACTTCCTTGGCCGTCTCCAGGAACAGGCCGTCGGTGGCCCGGACCACGTTGGCCTTGTGGACCACGGTCACTTTCTTCCGCCCGAACTGGCGGGCAAACTCAAAAGCCGCCCGGACGATCCGCTCGGATCCCTTGCGGGTGTTGATCTTGCAGGAGATGGCGTACTGGTCCTGCG
>ERZ1645192.4806-NODE-4806-length-10618-cov-6.028685_pt1 | contig 10618 bp, 9 predicted proteins | sample MGYA00575354_ERZ1645192 | MGnify/ENA primary metagenome ERZ1645192 (study PRJEB40844, sample SAMN11349763) | freshwater sediment metagenome | isolation source: river sediment | host: Sediment | place: India: Faizupur Khadar , New Delhi | collected 2017-02-21 ...
TTGAAGTGAGACTGTATAACATCATTTATAAAGCCATTGAAGACATCGAAGCAGGTCATCTGAAGTCACCGGGGAGGGGGGAGGGTCAGGCCGGGAGAGTCTAGGGGGCCTGAATCCCGCCAGCAAGGACTATAGCCGAAGCCTGTCGGTTTTCCGTTCGCGTCAGGGAGAGTCGGGGCGGTTTGCCACCCGTGCAAGTACTGGGTAAACTTTCGCCTTCCCTACACGGGGTTGCCATTCGGCCAGATCTTGTCCTCGCCCCGCCGCGATAGCCCACCTGGCCTTGACCCCGGGCCAGAGGCCCACCCCGTCGACCCAGAACCCGAAACCCGAGTTTTTTGTCACCGCCACCCATGGCCGTCGTTTCCGTGCCCCTGACGCTGCCACCCACCGGCCTGGCTCCCGCGGTGGCGAGCCCGGCGTGCCTCAACCTGCTGGATCTGGACCTCAAGGGCTGCGAGCATCTGGTGATGGAGTTGGGTCACAAGCCCTTCCACGGCCGTAACCTCTTCAAGTGGGTCCATAAGCACGGGGTCACGGATTTCGGGGCCATGACGGACCTGTCTCTCAAGCTCAGGTACCAACTTCAGGCGGTTGCCGAGATCCGCCCCCTCCATCTGGTGGAGGACTGGCCCTCCGCGGATGGCACCCGCAAGTGGGTCCTGGAATTGGCCGACGGCCAGCGGGTGGAGACTGTTTATATCCCGGTGCTCATCCCCCAGGAACGGCGTCACACCCTCTGCGTCTCTTCCCAGGTGGGCTGCGCCCTGGATTGCGCCTTCTGCGCCACGGCCCGCCAGGGCTTCAACCGCAACTTGACTCCCGGGGAGATCGTCGGGCAGGTCTGGCATGCCAGCCGTTGGCTGGGGGAGGCCCCCTCCAACATCGTCATGATGGGCATGGGCGAGCCCCTGGCCAATTTCGACAACCTGGTCAAGGCCCTCGCCATCATGCAGGATGATCTGGCCTATATGGTCGCCAAGCAACGACTCACGGTCAGCACCTCCGGCATCGTCCCCAACATCTATCGGCTGGCGGAGGTGAGCGACGTTTCCCTGGCGGTTTCCCTGCACGCCCCCAACGATCCCCTGCGTGATGAACTGGTGCCCATCAACCGCAAGTATCCCCTGGAGGTCCTGATCCCCGCCTGCCGCGCCTACATCGGGGACAACCTCCGCCGTCGGGTGACCTGGGAATACGTCATGCTCGACGGCGTCAACGACAGCCCGACCCATGCCAAGCAACTGATCCGTCTTCTGGAGGGGACCCGTTCCAAGGTCAACCTCATCCCCTTCAATCCCTTCCCCGGCAGCGATTTCCGCACCTCATCCCTGGAGCGGATCGAGGCCTTTCGTGACCGCCTCATCCGCTCTGGTATCTTCACCACCACCCGTAAGACCCGGGGCGACGAAATCGCCGCCGCCTGTGGTCAGTTGGTGGGTCGGGTGCGCGATCGCGCCCGGCGCGCCCCGATCGCCACCCTCTGGCCACCGCCAGCGGTGGATCTCGCTCAATGAAACCCCGGTGCCGTTGGGCCCCAGACGCCAGCCCCTATGGGGACGATGGGGCGGATGCGGGCTGGAACCACTCAGGTTCCCTGACCCCCGGTACGGTCAGGGAACCGGCGCCAGTCCCCCACCGGGTGACGGCCAGGGCGAAGGCCCTCATGCAGGCGATGGTCCTTATCGCCAGCCTACCGCTGGTCGCTTGCGGTGGCGACAAGGGGGTCAAACCCGATCAGGCCCAGGGCGCTCCCGGTGATCTCTATGTTCAGATCGCCGCCGAGTATTACCGCCTGGGGGAGATCGAGCCGGCCCTGAAAAACGCCCAGAAGGCCCTGGCGGAAGGCCCTGACAACGCCCATGCCCACAACGTCATAGCCACCATCTATCAGCAGTTGCGGCAGTATGACCAAGCTGAACGCCATTTCCGCATCGCTCTGAGCCTGACCCCCAATGACCCCTATCTGCTCATGGCTTGGGGTAATTTCCTTTGCGACCGGGGGGATTACGCGGGGGCGGCGGCTCAGTACCAGCAAGCCTTGAGCAATCCCCTCTTCAACGCCCCCTGGGTGGCGGAGACAAGGGCCGGTATCTGCGCGCGGCGCGCAAGCCAGACCGCTACCGCCGAGCAGGCCTTGCGCCGTGCCCTCTCCACCAATCCTGGCTATCCCCCGGCCCTGCTGGAGATGGCGGAGCTGGATTATGCTGAAGGCCGCTACCGTTCCGCCAAGAGCTATCTCGAGCGTTACTTCGCCGCGGGGGGGCGCGGGGCCAAGCCTCTGCTGTTGGGGGTCCGCACGGAGCGCGCCCTCGGCTCCCGGCCGGGCGCCGCCCGCTATGAGAAACTTCTGCGGGAGAATTACCCGGACGCACCGGAAATCCAGTCCCTCCGAGAACCAAGATGACCGACCCATTCGATCCTGCCCCGGGCCCGGGGCCGGCCGAAGCGCCAGGGGCCGCGACCGCCGTCCACTCTCGCGGCCCCGGCCAGCGTCTGCGCCAGGCCAGGCTGCGTCGCGGCATGGAAGTCCGCCAGGTCGCCCGCGAGCTGCGCCTGACCGTGGATCGGGTGCTGGCTATCGAGGAAGACGATTACGCCGCCCTGCCTGACCCGGTTTTCGTCGTTGGCTATGTCAAGAGCTATGCGCGGTTGCTGGAGCTGAACCCCGAGGCCCTGGCTCACGCCTACCGTAGCAGTCAGGCCAGGTCTCCCGTTCCCCCCAAGCCAAACTCGCCCCCACCCCCGCGAATTGGCAACCCCGCCGCGACCCCCATACCCGGGACACCCACCAAGCGGTCGCGCCCTGGCTTACGACCGGTTAGGTGGCCGGGATTCGCCGCTGGTCAGGGAAGTGGCAATGGTCGGTCCAGGGGCGAGGAAGGCGCCGAGGTCCTGGTCGGGGGAGAGGGCAAGCGAGAGGGGGAAGGCAAGGGGGGAGGTCGGCGCCGGGAAATCAATTGGGCCGCCGTCACCGCCACCCTGCTCCTCGCTTTGCTTATCCTGGCCTGGTGGTGGGTGCAAAAGCCCCCGGACAACCTGGCCCCTTCCCTTGCCGGTCAGGAGCAACCCGCAGCGGAAGTCCTGGGTCCCTCTTTACTTTCAGCCAATGGCGCCTCCCCGCGGGCTACGCCGGCGGAAGCCCCACCCATGACATCCAGGCCCGAAACCACGCAGGCTTCTGGTTTGGCCATCAGGACCCAGGAGGAATCCGCTCAGGATTACCCGGAAGAAGTGGTCCTGGAGCCCCTGGAGGAGGATGGCGAGGGAGAACAGGAGGCCCAGGGGAATACCTTCAGGGGTGAGACGCCGACGGATAACTCGATGATCGCGGCCACCTCCTTCCCCAGGGAGGCCGATGTGGCCCAGGTGGAGGAGAAACTGGCGGTGATGATCCGCTTCATCGGTCCCACCTCCGTGGATATCCGTGACAGCACCATGAATTACGCCTTGGTGGGTGAAATGGACAAGGGCGATCACTACCTTTTTGGTGGCAAGCCTCCCTATTCCCTGATTATTGGTAATGCCGCCGCCGTCGAGCTTGAGGTCGGCGGCAAGCCTTTTGATTTCCAGTCCGTGGTGAGAGGTAACGTCGCGCGCTTCATCCTCGACCCGGCCCCCGTTACCTCCGCCCCCTGAGCCCTGTCCCCGCTTACCATAACCATGGCAATCAACATTCAGGCCATTCGTGGCATGCATGATCTGCTGCCCGATCGCATCGGCCTCTGGCAGCGGCTGGAGGATGAAACCCGTCGCGTCCTCGAATCCTACGGCTACAGTGAGATCCGTACCCCCCTGGTGGAAGTGACGGATCTCTTCAAGCGCTCCATCGGGGAGGTCACCGACATTGTCGAAAAGGAGATGTACTCCTTTCCGGACAGCAATGGCGACAGCTTGAGCCTGAGGCCCGAAGGTACGGCGAGTTGCGTCCGCGCCGCCATCGAGCATGGCCTCCTCGACCAGCCCCGGCGCCTGTGGTACCGGGGGCCAATGTACCGTCACGAGCGGCCCCAGAAGGGCCGCTATCGGCAATTCCACCAGATCGGGGTGGAGGTCTTTGGCCTGGAAGGACCGGACATCGATCAGGAGGTTCTCTTCCTCACCCAGCGCATCTGGCGCACCCTGGGCCTGGAAGGGCTGCGGCTGGAGGTCAATAGCCTGGGGGAGGCCGAGGAACGGTCGGCCTATCGCGTGGAACTGGTGGCCTACCTGGAGGCCCATCACGCCCATCTGGACGATGACAGCCGCCGACGCCTCCTGACCAATCCCTTGCGGGTGCTGGACGCCAAAAACCCTGAGCTGCGGGAAGTCATCGCCGGTGCCCCGGTCCTCCTCGATCACCTGGGAGAGGCGTCAAGGCGTCACTTCGAGGCCTTTTGCGCCGGGCTCGACGATGCCGGTATTCCCTATCAGATCAATCCGCGCCTGGTGCGTGGACTGGATTACTATAACCGGACCGTCTTCGAATGGATTACCGACGACCTGGGCGCCCAGGGTACGGTCTGCGCCGGTGGGCGCTACGATGGCCTGGTGGCCCAATTGGGCGGCCGTCCGACCGCGGCGGTAGGCTTCGCCATGGGACTGGAGCGGCTGGTGGCCCTGCTGGAAAATGGGAAGGCCAACGGCCTCCTGTCCCCGCCGCCCCTGGATGCCTACCTGGTTGCCGTTGGCGCGGCGGCTCAGGCCGCTGCCCCGGGCCTCGCGGAACTTCTGCGTGACGCCATCCCGGACCTGCGCTTGCAATGCCATTGCGGTGGTGGCAGCTTCAAGAGTCAGTTCAAGAAGGCGGACCGTAGTGGTGCCCGCTTTGCCCTGGTCCTGGGCGAGGAGGAACTGAAGCGGGGCATCCTGGGGGTAAAACCCTTGCGGGGGGATGGCGAGCAGCGAGATCTGTCCCATGAGGAATTGGAGTCATTCCTTCTGGCCGCGCGCCAGGACGGCCCCTGACGGCAGCGGTGAAATATGCGGTTCACCGTCATCAGGGGTCTGGCCTTACCCCTGATGAGGAAAGAAACGGTTACTGTCTTTCATTGATTCGCACTCTCTATAACTCTGACGGGGTGAACGCCCCTTAGCACCATCCTCGGGGTGACTGGATTGAACGTCTACGAAACCGATGACGAAAAAGTTGAAGCCATCAAAAGCTGGTGGAAGGAAAACGGGACCTCCGTCGCCGGCGGCCTGATCATTGGCCTGGCGGCCGTCTTTGGCTGGCGAGCCTGGCAGGACCATCGGGAAAGCCAAGCCCAGGAGGCATCCGCCGCCTTCGAGCAACTGGTCACTACCGTGGAGTCGGGTAACAACGATGCCGCCCGGTCCCAGGCGGGGTTACTGCTCGAAAAGCACGGGGACAGCGCCTATGGCGCCCTGACGGAGCTCATGCTGGCACGGGTCGAGATCGCCGCCAATCAGCCCCAGGCCGCCCGCCAGGCCTTGGAGCGGGCCATGACCAAGGCCCCTGAACCGGGGTTGGCCAAGGTCGCCGCTCTCCGCCTGGCGCGACTCCTGATCGCCCAGGGCGATCTCGCTGCCGCGATGGCCATCATTACCAAGGAGGATCAGGGTGGACCCTTCGCCGCCGACTTCGCCGCCCTCCGCGGCGACCTTGCCCTGGCGGACGGGCGCGTCGCCGAGGCCCGGGCGGATTATGAGCGCGCCATCTCCCAGGGCGCCGCCAACACCGCGCTGTTGCAACTGAAACTGGAAAATCTGCCGCCCGCCGGCTGACCGCCGCCTGGTACCACTCCCCCGGAAAGGCCCATGAGACCTATGTCGCGACTCGCGCCCGCCCTGCTCGGCTTGCTGGCCCTGCACCTGGGAGGCTGTAGTTACATCCCCTGGCTGGCGGGGGAAAAAGACCCGCGTCCCCCCACGGAACTTGCGCCCGTGGCGACGGAGCAGGCCCTCACCCCCCTCTGGACGATCGGCACCGGCAAAGGCACGGATGGCCGCCGCCTGAGCCTGGAGCCGGCCCACCAGAAGGGTCAGCTTTTCGTCGCGGATGCCAGGGGGCTGGTGACGGCCATCAGTGCCGCCGATGGTCGCATTCTCTGGCAGCGCGACACGGGCCTGCCGCTGAGTGGTGGCCCGGACGTGGCTGGGGACCGCCTGGTGGTGGGCTCAACCAACGGCGATCTGCTTGCCCTCGCGATTGCCGATGGCGGTGAACTCTGGCGGGCTCAGGTCGGCAGCGAGATCCTCTCGGTTCCCCGTTTCGCTGGGGATCAGGTGGTCCTCCACACCCTCAACGACAGCGTCTTCGGCTTCAATGCCGCCACCGGGGAACAACTCTGGAATTACGACTTCCAGGCCCCGGTCCTCACCCTGCGCGGCAGCAGCACCCCGCTGATTCTGAATGACTATGCCCTGGTGGGGGTCTCCGGCGGGCGTCTGGCCAAGATCGAGCTGGCCTCCGGCCTGCCGGAGTGGATCACCACCGTGACCCCGCCCCGGGGGCGTTCGGAACTGGAGCGGATCGCCGACCTCAACGCCACCCCGGTGGTCATGGGACAGACGGCCTATGTCGCCACCTACAATGGTGATCTGGCGGCCCTGGACCTCGTCAGCGGGGCCGTCCTCTGGCGCCGCGCCCTCTCTTCTTATGCTGGCCTGACCCTCGCCGACGGCACCCTCTACGTCACCGATGCCGACGATATCGTTTGGGCCGCCAAGCCGGAAGACGGTACCGGCCTGTGGAAGCAGGAGGCCCTGCGTTACCGCATCCTGTCGGCCCCGACGGTGGTGGGCAATACGGTGCTGGTTGGTGATCTGGAGGGCTATATCCATCTCCTGGCGCGCGGCGACGGCCGTCTCCTGGGGCGGGCACGGCTGGCCAAGGGGGCCATCCAGGCCCAACCCCTGGTGCTGGGCGGACAGGTCATCGTTCTCGGTGCCGACGGGACCCTGTCCGCTTCGATCCTGGCTACGGGGACCTCGATCCCGGCTTCCAGCCCTCCCGCCGCACCTTCAGCTACGCCGACAAAGGTCGCTACACCCAGGCCGTAGCGGACCCCTAGGACCTTCCGGCCATGTACACGAATGGCCGGGCGCGGTCTCTCAGCCATTCATGCCGCTTAGGGGCTGAATATACCCTGGAAGACAGGCGTCACGGACCAATTCAGTCTGGTCACCAGGGGGAATGACGCTATCCACCCTATCACCTCCAGTCAGTGATGCGTTGAACACGCCGTGCCACGGGCGCGGCCCTTGTCCAGATCCCAGGCCACCCATGCTCCCCGTCCTCACCCTCGTCGGCCGGCCGAACGTCGGCAAATCCACCCTCTTCAATCGACTGACGCGCACCCGGGATGCCCTGGTCGCCGATTTCCCCGGCCTTACCCGCGATCGCCAGTATGGCGTCGGGCGTATCGGGCCAGGCGCCTATATCGTGGTTGATACAGGGGGGTTGAGCGGGGCCGGGGAAGGCGTCGAGAGCCTCATGGAACTTCAGGTGGCCCTGGCCATCGAGGAGGCGGACCATCTGCTGTTCATGGTCGATGCCCGTGAGGGCTGTAGTGGGGCCGATCTGGATATAGCCGCCCGTCTGCGGCGCACCGGCAAACCCGTGACCCTGGTCATCAACAAGGTCGACCGTCTGGACCCGGAGTTGGCCAGCGCCGACTTCCACCAGCTCGGCCTGGGGGAGCCGGTGGCCATTGCCGCCGTCCAGGGTCGCGGGGTTTCCAGTCTGATGAACCGGGTCTTCGCCCACTTGGACGAGAGCGGGCAGGTGCTGGGCGCGAGGGAAGAACCCGGATCTGCCCTAACGGTGGGAGTACCGGGTCTCCCGACCGCTGACCTGGAACGGGAGGCGGAAAGCGGTGAGGCGGACGATTCGGGGGAGACAGGCGCCGAGGCAGCGAGCGGAGCCGAAGACGATAGAGCGGAAGGGACGGCGAGCGGGACACAGGGCACCACCCGAACCGGTCCGCCGATCATCGAGGCCCTGGGAGAGGGTGGCATCAAGGTGGCCGTCGTCGGTCGGCCCAACGTAGGCAAGTCCACCCTCATCAACCGACTCTTGGGTGAGGAACGGCTGGTGGCCTTCGACCAGCCGGGCACCACCCGCGACAGCATCTTCATCCCCTTCAGCCGGGCCGGCAAGGACTACACCCTCATCGATACGGCGGGGATGCGCCGCCGTGCCCGGGTTCAGGACGTCATCGAAAAGTTCAGCGCCATCAAGACGCTCCAGGCTATCGAGGCCTGCAATGTGGTCATCCTGGTCCTCGATGCCCGCCAGGGGATCGGTGAGCAGGACGCTACCCTCGCCAGCCACGTCGTCGAGAGCGGCCGCTCCCTGGTAATCGCCATCAACAAGTGGGATGGCCTCACCAAGGAGCAGCGGGACGCCGTCCGGGAGGCGTTTCAGCGCAAACTGGCCTTCCTGGACTTCGCGGCCGTTCATTTCATCTCCGCCCTCCACGGTAGCGGCGTCGGGCTGCTCCTGGACGAGGTGGATCAGGCCTACGCCAATGCCGTCCGTCACCTGCCCACTCCGGAGCTTACCCGCCTGCTCCAGGACCTGGTCCAGGAACACCAGCCCCCACTGGTCAACGGCCGACGGATCAAGTTGCGTTATGCCCACCAGGGTGGACGCAATCCCCCCATCATCGTCATCCATGGCAATCAGACCGAGGACCTGCCCGAGAGCTACCGCCGCTATCTCGTCAATCGTTTTCGTAAGCTCCTCAAGCTGGAAGGCACCCCGCTGCGCCTTGAACTACGCACCGGGGAAAACCCCTACGAGGGTCGCCACAATCCCCTCACCCCCCGCCAAATCAAGCAACGCCAGCGTCTCAAGGACTTCGTCAGGCGTAAGGGACGCGGCAGAGGTTCGAACTAACTTCTTGAGGTCCCCCCCACGCTCCTGCGGATGAAAGACCCTGCTGGCGTCAATCACGCTAACTGTCAGGGGGCGGCGCGCAGCCCCCCTGATAATGAAAGACTTTCCCGTGACATTCACGCTAAAGATCAGGAGGGGGAAGTCTCCTTCATCCCCGCCGATAAGAAAGCCTGGACCTTAGTTTGCTAACTGTCATGACGGGGCTTGCCACACCCCTGACGAGGGAAGATGCCACGGGTGTCATTCACGGTAAGGCCAGGTCAGACCGGGGCCAGACCCGACCAACCCAGATCCAGAGACCGGAACCATGAACCCCTATCTGCCGTTACTTCTGTTGTTCATGAGCCAAATCCTGTTCGCCACCGAAACTTTCCAGACCTATTCCAATCCCCGCTTCAACTATTCCATCGAGTATCCCTCACGCCTCCTGATCCCCAGAGGCGATTCACCCCCAGGGGATGGTCAACTCTTTGCCTCCGAGGATCTCCAGGCGCAGATGATCATCTACGGCACCCTCAATGTCCTGGAACAAACCATCAGGGATCTCTTCAAGCAGGAGGCACGGGATGTCGTCACACCCAAGATCACCAAACGCGTCACCTACAAGCGGCAAAAGGACAATTGGTTTGTCATATCCGGCTACATCGGACCCAAGATCTTTTACCAGAAGACTATTCTATCCAATGACATGTTCAAGACCTTCTATATCGAGTATCCCGAGAATCAGCGCCATCGCTATGACCCGATCCTGAGTCGGCTGGGTAACTCCTTCAAGGGATGAGAAGAGCGTTCCTGGCTGCCTAAGAAAGAGGTGGTGGGGAGAAAGGTGGGAGCGGTGACATTGTTGGCGTCTTCGGCCGCCCCCTTCCCGGCGTCAATCTCGGATTCCGGTAGCCGCCGATGATCGGGCTCAAAACCTATGGGGGCTTGTGGCGCCGTCCTTGGTCTCTCAGCCTTCAACTCGCCGCAAATAGTTGCCCTTGAAGGTATTCCGATCCGTCTTACTCTTAGGATCGAGACCCTGCTCCACCATCTTCTGTTTCAGCCATCCAGGTATCGCCCCCTTGACATAGATGTTGGCGTCATTCTCGGGATCAACATAATAAGCCCCCTGAGGAGTGGAGCTTACCATTGGCGCCGATTCCGCCGTGCTCTTGCGTCGGCTATAGGAGCGGCGCCGTTTGGCGGTCAGCAGGGGGAGGATATCGTCCAAGGTATAGCCCCGTTCTTCGATCATGTCCTTGATCACCTGGGCCAGCTCATATTTCGCCTGTTCCTGGGCCTGCTTCAGTGCCTGCAAGGCGAGGACGCGCTGCTGCTCGATCTCCGCCAGATGTTGCTGAATCTCCGCCAGGGTCATGTTTTCAAATTCCACGGCAACCTCCAATCAGGGTGAACGATGAATAACATCGTTATCATCATAGCAACTTGATCAGCGAGTTGGGAATTGGGATTTTCGCGGAAATGAATGTGGCCCTTGGCGGTTCTCAAGCTGGCCATGTCCAATAGCAGTCCCGGGATGAAGAAAGGAAGATTCTCAGGGATGGCGGCATAGCACGACCCCTTGGTCCTGGACGGACGCACCGGGAAAAAAGTTGCCGGGGCTAATGCAAATCAGACCGGCGGAAGTGCGCAATGTGATCACGGGGCACGACGCGCAAGGAATCCGTTACGTTGCTTTGCTTCGGGTAGTTACCAACGCCCGACAATATCAGTGGCCTTAACAGGAAAATACATCCTAAGCCTTCATGACTATATCCAAGCGCCCCTCGC
>ERZ1645192.4807-NODE-4807-length-10618-cov-4.861119_pt1 | contig 10618 bp, 10 predicted proteins | sample MGYA00575354_ERZ1645192 | MGnify/ENA primary metagenome ERZ1645192 (study PRJEB40844, sample SAMN11349763) | freshwater sediment metagenome | isolation source: river sediment | host: Sediment | place: India: Faizupur Khadar , New Delhi | collected 2017-02-21 ...
AATATCTGTCCTCCGCGCCCCCTCTTTTCCGGGTCCCCTCTTGACACTTTCCGGCGACGAAGGTATAAGAGGAAAATGTTTTCCAATGATATGATAAAAAGACGATGAAGGGAAGAGTACCTTCTCTCCGAAGGACAGAGAGGAAGGGCCGAGGCTGGAAGCCCTTCTCCCGAGGAGCGCAGAGAAGACCACCCCTGAGTCGGCGTCGAAGTTCGCGCGGTTTCGCACGCGGAGGGAAGACGCCGGGGTCCGCCCCTTACAGCGGTGTCGAGTTGCCGGTATCCTCCCGGCGGATGCGCGAAGCAGCCGCGAGAGGTCCGGAAATGGAGTGGAACCGCGATGAGCCTGCATCGTCTCCTGTATTGTGGAGGGTGCGGGCTTTTTGTATTACAGGAGGGATGTTCCATGAAGAAGGGCATACTGTTTTCTTACGGAAAGTATCTTCCGCTGACGGAGAAGACGCCGATGCTGTCGCTGTGCGAAGGCGACACGCCGCTCGTTCCGCTGCGGAATTTGAGCCGGGAGCTCGGCGTCGGGCTGTTCGGGAAGTATGACGGCCTGAACCCCACCGGTTCGTTCAAGGACAGGGGGATGGTGCTCGCAGTGTCGAAGGCGCTCGAGGAAGGGGCGAAGGCGGTTATCTGCGCCTCCACCGGCAATACGTCGGCCTCTGCCGCGGCCTACGCGGCCGTCGCGGGCATTCCCTGCTTCGTGCTCCTTCCCGCGGGCAAGGTTGCGCTGGGGAAGCTGGCGCAGGCGATGATCTACGGAGCCAGAGTGCTCGCCGTCAGGGGTAATTTCGACAGGGCGCTCGAAATGGCGCGGGAGGGGGCGGAGCAGGACGGGTTCGCCATCGTGAACTCCGTAAATCCGTACCGTCTGTGGGGGCAGAGGAGCGCGGCGTGGGAGATCTGCGACGAACTGGGCGCTCCCCCCGACTGGCTTGTCCTTCCCGTAGGGAACGCGGGCAACATCAGCGCCTACTGCGCAGGCTTTGAATTCTACAAGGAGCAGGGTATCACGCGGAACATCCCCCGCCTCGTCGGCGTGCAGGCGGAAGGCGCCGCCCCGATGGTGAACGGCGCTCCGGTCGATGCTCCCGAGACTGTGGCGACAGCGATCCGCATCGGCCATCCGGTGAGCGCGGACAAGGCGAAACGCGCAGTCGAGATCTCCGGGGGGCGTTTCCTCGCCGTTTCGGACGACGAGATCCTTGACGCGCAGAAGCTCCTTGCTTCCTCGGACGGCGTCTTCGCAGAGCCCGCTTCCTGTGCGCCGCTCGCCGGACTCCTGAAATTGAAAAGAGAGGGCGGGCTCCCCTCCGGACTGCGGATCGTCATGGTGCTCACGGGGAACGGCCTGAAGGATCCCGACGCGGCGACCTCCCGCGTACCCGCTCCTGTCGAGATCGACGGGACGCGAGAGGCGCTTATGGAGGTGCTGCACTCGTGAGCCTGCTGCGGGTGAAGGTTCCCGCCTCCAGCGCGAATCTCGGCTCCGGGTTCGACACAGTAGGGGTGGCCCTCTCCCTGTATAACTTCTTCGATGTGCTTGAAATACTCCCCACGGGACAGTACGAAATCGACGTCATCGGCGAGGGCGGGGGAGACCCATCGCTGCTGGAGAAAAACGGGGTTGTCGAGAGCTACGAGAGGGCGTGCAGTGAGTGGGGGGTTGAGCCGCCCGGCCTGCGGCTGCGCACGATGAACGCCATCCCTCTGAAGCGCGGGCTCGGGAGCTCGTCCTCCGCCATCGTGGGCGGCGTGGCGATAGCGAACGAGCTCCGGGAGCGGCCGCTTCCGAAGGAGGAGCTGCTGCCGCTGATGGTCTCTATGGAGGGGCACCCGGACAACGTCGTCCCCTGCTGCCTTGGGGGGATGGTGGTGAGCTGCTGGGACGGGACGGATCTGAAGTACGTCCGGATGCCGCCGCTCCCTTCCGATATTCTGGCTGTTGTGGCGGTTCCCGCGGTCGAGCTGAGCACCGAAGAGGCCCGCCGTGCGCTTCCGAAGCATGTTTCTATGGGGGACGCCGTGTATAATGTGAGCCGTTCCGCGCTGTTGGCGGCGTCATGGGCCACGGGCAACTGGGACAACCTGGGGTGGGCCATGGACGACCGACTCCATCAACCGTTCCGGGCTCGGCTCTTCCCGGGGGGCGAGGCGATCCTTGACGAGGTCCGCCGCATCCCGCAGTGCTCCGGAGTGGCGATCAGCGGTTCGGGGCCGAGCGTGCTCGCATTCGCCCGGCAGGAGGCGCACAGGGTTGCGGAGCTGATGTGCTCTATCTTCTCGCGTTTCGGCGTCAGATCCCGTTTCTTCGTCCTCGCGGAGGATGCAGCCGGGGTGACCGTGAGCAGAAATGTCGGGTGTTCCGAGATTTTCCGTCCGTTGCGGAAGGGGAGTGTGTTTTCAATGACATTTGGGGTTGACAGTTCCGGACGCTGCGTGGTCGGCGAGGTGATCTCCGACCGGGATGTTGCGAAGATAGCCGTTCTCGGCGTGCCGGACGTCCCCGGCGTCGCGGCGCGTCTCTTCTCCGATCTTGCCGCGGCGGGAGTGGGGGCGGAGATGATCGTGCAGAGCGTCATGAGGGGGCAGATGAACGACATCGCGTTCATCATCAAACAGAGCCTATTGGGCGAGGCCATCGCGATCTGCAGGTCTTTCGCCTCCGATATCGGGGCGCAGGGCGTGACCTTCGACACGGAGGTCGCGAAGGTGGCGCTCAAGGGAGAGCATCTTGCCGGGTGTCCGGAGATCCCCTCGCAGATGTTCTCGGTGCTCGCGGGGTGCAGGATCAACATCGACATGATCGCGGCGGCGTCCACCGTCATTGCGTGCATCGTTGCGGCGGGCGATCTGGAAGGAGCGGTCGGCGCGCTCTCTCAGGCCTTTCTGCACTGATTACGCTGTTCCGTACGGACGAAGTGCTGTAAAATATCAAGGCTGTCCGGGAAATTTTGTGTGTGGGAGGGAGCCTCATGAAACTGTTCCGATGTATCGGCGCGCTCCTTGCGCTGCTGCTCTGCCTCGGCGCCGCCTCCGCCCGTGAGGTGAAGTTGACGGCGGATACCATGCAGTACGATTCCGCAAGCGGGTACTTTACGGCGACCGAAAATGTGAAGATCGTCCGGGAGGGCGTCACTGCGACCGCCAAAAAAGCCGAGGGGAACATGAACGGCGGAGAAGTCAATCTTATCGGCGATGTTCATATCTTCGGAGTGTGGGAAGACGAAAAAGTCGATATAAAGGGGCAGATCCTGACCGGATACCTCCAGGATCCGCGCGGTCTTTCCTTTAAAGGAACCGTGCAGGGCGTCTGGGGGAGCAAACAGGTGGACGCCGAGGATCTGAGCACGCGCGGGGATACGTTCTCCGTAGCGAAACTTCGCCGTTTCGCCGATTCCGCCGAGGGGTTCTCCTTTTCGTGCAACTCGATCAAGGGGAAGCTCAAAGACGGGGAGATCGTCGAGTTTACCGCCGTCGGCGCCTTCAGATTCGTCTCGTCCCAAAAAAAAGGAACGCCGACGGAGATCCGCGGCGACAGGGCGGTCTACTCCAAGGCAAGGGGGTCGCTCGTGGTGAACGGGAACGTCTCGGCCGTCCAGGACGGGCGTTCGCTCCGCTCCGATTCGCTGGTCTACTTTCCTGTAAAGAACCGCATCGAAGCCACGGGGAAGCCGCAGCTGATCTTCAAAATAGACGAAGGTTCAAAGAAACAATGAGCAAAATGCTCTCGGCTCGCGGCCTGTCCAAAGCCTATAAAGGCAGGACGGTCGTCTCCTCGGCAGACCTGGACGTCGCAATGGGCGAAGTGGTGGGACTGCTCGGACCTAACGGGGCCGGAAAGACGACGTCGTTCTATATGATTGTCGGGCTTATCAAACCGGACGCCGGAGTGGTCACCGTGGATTCGCGGGATCTGACGGATCTTCCCGTCTACCGGCGGGCTCGTCTCGGCGTGGGGTACCTTCCCCAGGAGGCGTCGGTTTTTCGCAATCTTTCCGTCCGTGAAAACATCGAACTCGTCCTCCAGGAAAGTCCGCCCCCCGGAGAAAATCCGTCGATTGTAGCCGACCGCCTGATCGAAGATTTCGGCCTGGAGAAGATCGCCCATGTCCGGGGCTACTCCCTCAGCGGCGGCGAACGGCGCAGGGTGGAGATCGCCCGCAGCCTCGCCATTCTGCCGAACTTCCTCCTTCTCGACGAGCCTTTCAGCGGTATCGACCCCATCGCCGTCTACGATATACAGCAGATCATCCTCGGCCTCCGCGCGAAGGGGTACGGTATCCTCCTGACGGATCACAACGTCCGCGACACCCTTGCCATCACGGACAGGTCGTACCTTATACACCAGGGGAAGATCGTCATCGAAGGCTCTCCCGATGAAGTGGCGGAGAGCGAGGTTGCGCGGAAGTTCTACCTGGGAGAGCAGTTTTCCTGGTAGGCTTCCACCTCGTCCCACCGTCCTTCCAGGAGGAGGGGAGCGAGCGTCTCGACGGCCAGGGAAACTTCCGGTGAGAGCGAATCGCCGAAACCTCTCCGGGCGGGCTGAATCCCCAGGACAGTCACTTCGAGCTCCGGAAGCAGCGGTGCAAGGAGCAGCGGCAGCGGTATTCCGTGCGTTCCGAAGGCGACGCCGGCGAATTCGTCCAGCCGCATCCTCCGTACGGCTCCTCCGGGAAGCCCCATCTCCGCCGCGTCGACGATGAGAAGATGCACGCTGTCGTTCCGTATGGCCCGCGTCAGCGGAGCGATATAATTTTCGGGCGTCGTTTCGCAGTTCACGACGCGAAGCTGTCCGGGGGCAGCGCCCTCCAAGATGGTGAAATGTGCGGGTCCTTCTCCGTCGTCCTGAAGAAGCGGGTTCCCGACGCACCACAGTACGGTGTGCCGCATTCGCGCATTCGCTCCTTTCGCAAAAAGAACTTATACAGTTGAAACAAGGAGGCCGGTTCCGTGGCCAAGTCAACGCATACGATGGTACGCCACGCTTTGTCGATGATGCTGGGGACGTTCGCGAGCAGGGTGCTCGGTCTTGTCCGGGAGATCATCACGGCGGCGTGGTTCGGCGCATCGGGGGTGCTCGACGCGTTCAACGTCTCCTTCACGCTCGCGAACCTGGCCCGCCAGCTTTTGGCGGAGGGAGCGCTTTCAGCCTCCTTCGTCCCGGTCTTCTCAAGGGTTCTGGCGGCCAAGGGAAAAGAAAGCGCGGAGCGCCTCGCGCGTCAGGCTTTTTCCGTGCTGCTCGTCGCTACGATTCTCTCCGTCGCGGCGGGCGTTGTGTTTTCCCCGCTGCTCGTAAAGATTATGGCTCCGGGGTTTGATCCTGTCAAAGCCGAATTGGCGACGGCGATGACGCGCTGGATGTTTCCCTTCCTTGTCCTGGTGTCGCTTGCGGCGCTCGCGATGGGGGTGCTCAACAGCATGGGCTCCTTTCTCGTTCCCGCGCTTGCCCCGGCGTTGAGCAATCTCGTCTACATCGTGCTGGTTGTGTTCCTTGCCTCTTTCTACGGTGTTTGGGGCCTCGTGATCGCGGTGCTCGCCGGTGGCGCCTGCCAGTTTCTTCTCCAATGGGCGTGGTCGGTACGGATGGGGGTTACGCTGCTCCCCGAGTGGCCGCAACTGAAGGATCCAGATCTCCGGACGATGCTCGCCCTCTTCCTTCCGTACGCCGCCGGACTCTCGCTGAACCAGGTGAATCCGGTGATCAGCAGGATGCTCGCCTCCTTTCTCCAGGAGGGCGCCATCTCTGTGCTGAACTACGCAAACCGCGTGATCCAGCTCCCCCTGGGAATTTTCGTCATCGCGATATCGCAGGCCGTCCTGCCCCAACTCTCACGATGCCCGGCGGAAGATACCGGGGAGTTCCGCGACATCATGCGCGACTCGCTCAGGTTCACGCTCTTCGTCGTCTTTCCCGCGACGCTGGGCCTGGCGCTTGTCTCGGACGAAATCGTCCATCTGCTCTTCGTCAGGGGAGCGTTCGGCGAGTGGGCCTGGAAAGGGACCTCGGTTTCACTCGCGATGTACTCTCTCGGGCTTCCCGGAATGGCGTTCTCCACGGTGGTCATGCGGGGGCTCTACGCCCGAAGCCTGCCGCGCGGGGCGCTTATCGTCACTCTCTCCAGCGTGGCGGCCACGCTGCTCTTTTCGCTTGCGCTGATGGGGCCGCTCTCGTTCGGAGGCCTCGCGCTCGCAACGTCGCTGGCGTTCAGCCTCTCCGGGTGGGTGGGCGTCCGCATACTTTCCCGCCACTTAGGGATGCGGTTCGGTATCTTCTCCGTCCCCTGGACGGCAAAGATGGGCGTGTCGCTGGCTTTTAAGGGGCTGATCGTCGTCGCGTGGCGATGGTTTTTCCCGTATTCGCCGGAGTCTTCAGGGATTCTCAGGGCTGCCTGGGTCGGCGGCGTCTTTTGCGCAGCTGCGTCGGGATATGCCGCCGTGACCGCTCTGCTTCGCTTCCAGGAGTGGCGCTGGCTTTTCGGCGCCCTCCGGAGGAAGGACCGGCGGGAGACGCCGGGACAGAATGCAAAGGAGGAATAAAGTATGACGTTTCGTAAGCTGCTTCTCTGTGTGTGTGTACTCGCGCTGCTCCTTCCGGTACAGTCGTTTGCGGGAGATGTGGAGTCGCTCCTCGAAAAGAGAAGCGCGATTCTCTGGTTCGAGGGCGAAGAGTTCGGTGAACTCATTATTGGCGCCAGGGCGCAGTTCGCCTTCGTCTACGTCGACGGCGCGCTCTCGCAGGCCGTTGTGAAAGAGCCGGGCGCTCCCGACTGGCTGCGGGACAACATCTACTACTACGGGTCGAAGGAGACGCGGAAGAAAGCGCTCTTCATCGTCCGGCTCCGAACGGTAAAGAATCTCGATCTTCAGCTCTCGATGATCAAGATCGGCACGCACACGCTCACGCCGGAGGATGTGCTCACGAACAAACACTATGTGCCGGTAGGGGAGCTGCCTCCCGATTTCTCGGCGGCCTTCGCTGTCGCCGTGCCCCTCGCCGCGGTGAAAGGGACAACGCGGACTGTCTCCGTCGGCGACTACGGCACGGAGCTGGAGTTCCCGATACGATGAGCCTCCCGGAAGAGTCTTTTCTTACTCTCGGAATGGAGAGCAGCTGCGACGACACGGCGGTCGCCGTCCTTCGCGGGGGAAGGCAGGTAGAGGCGGAGCTGCTCTCCAGCCAGCTTGAGGACCACGTTCCGTTCGGAGGGGTCATCCCCGAATTCGCGGCGCGGCGGCACCTGGAAGCCTTTCTTCCCCTCACGGAGGAGGCGCTCCGCAGGGCGGGCGTCGCCGACCCCCGGCGGGAGATAGGGCTCGTCGCCGTCACTGCGGGGCCGGGACTTATGGGGTCGCTGCTCGTCGGCGTCATGGCGGCGAAGGCGCTCTCCCTTGCCTGGGACGTCCCGCTCCTCGGTGTGAATCACCTTGAAGGGCATATCTTCGCCAATGTCGTCTCGCACCCGGAGCTCTCCCCTCCCTTTCTCTGCATGGTTGTCTCGGGGGGGCACACGGAGATCGTCCTTGTCAAGAAGTTCGGGACGTATATTTTCCTCGGCGGAACCCGCGACGACGCGGCGGGGGAAGCGTACGACAAGGTCGCGAAGGTCCTCGGCCTCCCGTACCCCGGCGGACCCGTGGTGGACAAGCTTGCCGCCTCGGGAAATCCCGACGCTTTCGACTTTCCCTCGCCGCTCAAGGGAAGCCCGGAGATCGTCTTCAGCTTCAGCGGACTCAAGACTGCGGTGCTCACCCGGATAAAGAAGCTACGGAACGAAGGGATCGAGATTCCCGTCGAGGACGTCTGCGCCTCTTTCCAGAGGGCCGTGACCGACTCATTGATGACGAAGCTGCGCCTCGCCTCGCGGCGGACGGGAGTTCGCGCCGTCTCCATCTCGGGCGGCGTTGCTGCGAACAGCGCGCTGAGGAATGCGCTTCTTCAGGAAAAAGGGTGGAAGGTCTTCCTTCCGCCGAAAAACCGCTGTACCGACAACGCCGTCATGATAGCCGCGGCAGGCTATTCCGCCTTCCGGAGAGGTGCGCGCTCTTCACTTGATCTGGCGCCGGACCCGTCGTGGGAGCTTTGGAAAAAGTAGTTCTTCCGGAATATGTCAATATGCCTTGAAAAATGCCTATATCTAGCTGTTTGAAGGCCATAATCGAGAATATTTATCGCTCACCGCTCTTGAGAATCCTTCCCTTCATACGTAATATCTATCCCGGACAATTTAGCACTCAACAATATCGAGTGCTAGCATTTTGTAAAAACACACATTTGGGAGGGATTTGTACCATGAACCTGAAACCGCTTGGAGACAGACTGGTAGTTAAGGTACTGCATAACGAGGAGAAGACCAAGGGCGGCATCGTACTTCCGGATACCGCGAAAGAAAAGCCCACCGAGGGCGAAGTCATCGCTGTCGGCACCGGCAAGGTGCTTGAGAACGGCCAGAAGCTTCCGCTTGAAGTCAAGGTCGGCGACCGCATCATCTTCAGCAAGTACGCGGGCACCGAAGTGAAGCTTGACGGCGACGAGTACGTTATTTTCAGCGAGCGCGACGTGCTTGCGATTATCGATAAGTAGTCTGAATTCCTGAGGAGGTAAAACGATTATGGCTAAAATTCTTATTTTCGGAGAAGAAGCACGCCGCGCGATGCTTCGCGGTATTGATAAAGTTGCCGACACCGTTGGCGTAACCCTCGGCCCCAAGGGCCGCAACGTGGTTCTTGAGAAGAAGTTCGGTTCGCCCACCATCACCAACGACGGCGTGACCATCGCCAAGGAGATCGAGCTCGAGGACGTGTACGAGAACACCGGCGCCCAGCTTCTGAAGGAAGTCGCCTCCAAGACCAACGACATCGCCGGAGACGGCACCACCACCGCCACCGTTTTCGCCCGCGCGATCATCGCCGAGGGCATGAAGAACGTCGCGGCCGGCGCCAACGGCATGCAGATGCGTTCCGGCATCGAGAGAGCCATCGACCTTGTCGTCGACGAGCTGAAGAAGAAGGCTATCTCCGTCAAGAACCGCGACAAGATCGCCCAGGTCGCCGCCATTTCCGCGAACGACAAAGCGGTCGGCCAGCTCATCGCCGAGGCCATGGACAAGGTCGGCGAGGACGGCGTCATCACCGTCGAGGACAGCCAGACCGTCGGCACCACCCTTGAGATGGTCGAAGGCCTTCAGTTCGACAAGGGGTACATCAGCCCCTACATGGTCACCGACCCCGAGAGAATGGAAGTCTCCCTTGACGATGCCTATATCCTCATCCACGACGGCAAAGTCAGCAACATCAAGGATCTTCTTCCCACGCTCGAGAAGGTTGTCCAGACCGGCAAGCCTCTGCTCATCATCGCCGAAGACGTCGAGGGCGAGGCTCTTGCCACGCTTGTCGTCAACAAGCTGCGCGGCGTAATGCAGGTTGCGGCCGTGAAAGCTCCCGGATTCGGCGATCGCCGCAAGGCCATGCTTCAGGACATCGCCATCGTCACCGGCGGCCAGGTCGTCAGCGAAGAGATCGGCATCAAGCTCGACAGCGCCGAACTCTCCATGCTCGGCAAGGCGAAGAAGGTCCGCATCACCAAGGAAGAGACCACCATCGTGGAAGGCGCAGGCGACTCCGACGAAATCCGCAAGCGCGCTGCCCAGATAAAGAGAGAGATCGAGGACTCCACCTCCGAGTACGACAAGGAGAAGCTTCAGGAGCGCCTTGCGAAGCTCGTCGGCGGCGTGGCCGTCATCCAGGTCGGCTCCGCGACCGAGACCGAGCAGAAGGAACTCAAGCACCGCATCGAGGACGCCCTCAACGCGACCCGCGCGGCGGTCGAAGAGGGTATCGTGGCCGGCGGCGGCGTAGCCCCCGTGAGCTGCGTGGAAGCCCTTGAGAAGTTTGTCGCAACCCTTGTCGGCGACGAGCGCACCGGCGCAGTCATCGTCCTCAAGGCGCTTACCGCTCCTCTGCACCTCATTGCCGAGAACGCCGGCTACCAGGGCGACGTCGTCGTCGAGAAGGTCCGCGGCCTGAAGGCCGGACACGGCCTCAACGCGGTCAGCGGCGACTATGTCGACATGATCGAGGCCGGAATCATCGATCCCGTGAAGGTGACCCGCAGCGCCCTCCAGAATGCGGGCTCCATCGCCGCGATGGTCCTCACCACCGAGGCCATCGTCGCCGACAAGCCCGAGAAGAAAGAGCCCGCCATGCCCGGCGGCATGGGCGGAATGGGCGGCATGGGCGATATGTACTAAATCCGGGCGTACAGTTCCTCACGCTTGGCACGCAACCCTCCGGAGCCTTTGGCCCCGGAGGGTTTTTTGTATGCCGGAAAAGAGATCCGAATCAAGCGATGATTGCTGGAAGCTCGGTGTGTATGCTACACTATGGAAGCGTTAAATTAAGAGTAGACGCGAGTGAGTTCACAAAAAATGTTTCATTTGATGGAATTGTGGCGAGCGTATGATACTCGGGAGAATCAGCCTTCGGAACGTGTTTTTCCTATGTGGAGCGTCCCGGATACGAGGGTTCTCCGGCTGTAGCGAGCGGAGGTGGCGGTGTGTCGGAATACATAGTCGAGCTTGAGGGCGTCGGCAAATCCTTCGCCGGAATCA
>ERZ1645192.4809-NODE-4809-length-10615-cov-5.142235_pt1 | contig 10615 bp, 10 predicted proteins | sample MGYA00575354_ERZ1645192 | MGnify/ENA primary metagenome ERZ1645192 (study PRJEB40844, sample SAMN11349763) | freshwater sediment metagenome | isolation source: river sediment | host: Sediment | place: India: Faizupur Khadar , New Delhi | collected 2017-02-21 ...
TTGCTCTGATATTCAGATGGCACTGGTTCAACACAAGATGGTGGCTTATATTAATACTTGCCGTGGTCGGTTTAAAATCATTATACACCCAGATGAACGACCTTGCGGATGAAAAACCTTCAGAGGCAAAACTAGCCAGATATTCGTTTATCGGACTTATAGCACTTCTTGTTATCAGAGATATTTACATAACTGTTGAGCTGGCCGATCTCTTAAGTTTAATTTCTTTAAGATAAATGCTGCTTATCTCTTTAATATCCGCACTGGTTCTTCTCGAAAGCAGAGAGATCTTTCAGGGTCTGCTTTCACAGCCGTTTGTTACCGCGCTTTTTTTAGTCTGGGCAGGTTATGATCAGAATTTTGTTCTCGCTGCGGCTACTGTCACGCATCTGATATATTTGAACAGGACTCCGTCCGGCACAACTACCTTCCCGGAATACCCTTTCGGATATTTTGTTACAGCTTCAGTAATCCTGCCGGGTGAACAGAATGCTATTACCTTTATATTGTCGATCGCACTGATCATGCTTATTTCAGAATTTACTGCGCGTTTTATGAGTTTTAAACGCAGATATTTTGAAAAATACCGTGACAGATTTTTATTTTACAAAGGTGTTCCGAACCTGACTGAAGGAGTTTTTTTTACCTTTATCATTTTTTTTATTTATTCTTTGACCGTTGCGGCGGTTTTAAACTTTATAAGCCCGGCAATCAGGAATACTGCTTTAAATGAAATTCCCGTACCACATTCTCAGCCAATAATCATTTTTCTCTGCATAGTCCCGGCGCTCTTCTATATTTATAAAAATTTTAGAATTAAAAAATGAAAGAACTCAGAACATATACGGTACTCTCTCTGACTATAAGAACATTCTTCATAAGGATATTTTATAATTACTTAAATCTTTTCGGCGAAGGATTGTGTTTCTGCCTTTTCCCAGCTTTAGGTAAAGATAGATCTGAATTTATTCGAAAACATCTTAAGTTCTTTAACACTAATGAATACCTTTCAGGATTCGCTTTAGGCATTATTCTTAACCGGGAACTCAACAATAACGATGAAAGTACAGAAAAGACCAAGGAAATTCTCTCATCTGTTATAGGATCTGTAGGCGACAGGCTAGTTTATAAACTTATACTCCCTGTAATTATACTTACAGCGCTAAATAAATATGTAATTTCCGGATTTTCTATCGACTCCTGCTCGGTGATCCTAATAATTTCAGAAATTCTATTATTTAATATTTTCAATTTTTCAATCCGTTTTTACGGGATCCGATCAGGATATGAAAAAGGAATTGAAGCTATAAAGATCTTCAAAACCGGTACTTATAGAAGGATAGTGTATTTATTAACACTGTTCAGAAATCTTCTTGTTCTTTCTCTGTTATTAAATCTTTTTCTATTAAACATTTAGTTGTTTTTTTTTAAATCACAGGTTAAATTGTAAACAGATATTATTACTCGGAACAGTTAAATGATCGTTGAGAAAGTAAAGATAATCAATTCGCTCGGGCTTCATGCTCGACCTGCCGCCCAGCTTGTAAAAATAACGACGAGATGCGACTGTGATGTATTTATTTCAAAAGATGAAATGGAAGTAAACGCAAAGTCCATAATGGGTGTTATGATGCTTGCCGCTGAGGTTAATTCCGAAATAATAATAAAATGTACCGGTCCCGATGAAAATCTATGCATGAATGAGTTAAAAGAGCTGGTCAAAAATAAATTCTATGAAGAATAATATCAGATGAATAAAAAGGTTAAAGAAAAAGTATTGAAAGGAGTAGCTGCGTCACCCGGAATAGCGATAGGTACGCCGTTCAACTATGTGCACGAAACTTTAAATGTATCAAGAGAAACGATATCTGATCATGAGATTGAGGCTGAAATAATTAAATACAAAGCGGCTTTAGAAAAAACTAAAACCGATATTGTTGAAGACAAAAAAAACGCAGCGAAGAGGGGCGGGCAGGAAGCAGCTAAAATTTTTGACGCACACCTCCTTATAATTGACGATCAGGTTCTAATAGATGAGGCTGTTTATTTTATTTCTTCTCACAATGTTCAGGCTTCTTACGCTGTAAGCAAGATCATGAAAGATTACCAGATGGCGTTTGAAAAACTTCAGAATCAATATTTTTCACAAAGAGCTTTCGATATAGAAGATGTCTGCAGAAGAATAATAAAAAATATGTCTTCAGAACTTGACCATGTTGACCTGTCAACTGTACTTAAGGGAAAACAAATAGTAATTTCGAACAATATTTTCCCGTCGGACACTCTTAATTTCAACAAAGATCTTATACTTGGCATTGTTACGGAATCCGGCGGTAGCACCAGTCACGCCGCTATTCTGTCAAAGTCACTTGAAGTTCCGGCTGTTGTAGGCGTAACGGGGATAACAAAATATATGAATAAGATATCTCTTATGATCGTTGACGGATTTACGGGAAAGATCATTATCAATCCCAAACCTTCGACTTTTGAAACCTACAAGATAAGGCAGCACGAGGAGCAGAAACAGGTGGAAGAGGATCTTAAGTATTCTAAAATGCCTTCAGTGACTCTGGATAACCAAGCAATCAAGATCCTGAGCAATATTCAATCAACTCTCGAGATCGACAGCGTTATCAAATGGAACAGCGACGGAGTAGGTTTGTTCAGAACCGAGTTCCTATTCGAAAGCAGCCTGTCTATCCTCTCTGAAGACGATCAGTTCAAGATTTATGACGAGGTTTCTGAAAAACTCTACCCCAGAGATGTAACTATCCGTCTTCTCGATATCGGCGGCGATAAGCTTAATGACAAAATGTCAATAAAGGAAGACAACCCTTTTATGGGTGTAAGAGGAATGAGACTCCTTTTTGACCATCCGGATCTTTTGAGAGCGCATCTTAGAGCCATACTGAGAGCTTCGGCAAGGAACAACATTTCAATAATCATACCTTTTGTCGCAAATTTAACTGAGATCACAAAAACAAAAATGCTGATCGAGAGAACGAAAAAAGAACTTGCTTCAGAAGGGTATCCTTTTAACGATAAGATCAAAATAGGAATAATGATCGAAATACCTTCTATCGTTATGATATCGGAAGCCGTAGCTGAAAAAGTCGATTTTTTCAGTATAGGCACAAATGATCTTACTCAATATCTACTGGCTGCTGACAGGGGCAACGAAAGGGTCAGCAATATCTATGACTCATTCCATCCTGCTGTAATTAAAATGCTGGACATCACAATAAGATCCGCCAAAAAGAAAAATATAGATGTCGGGCTATGCGGGCAGATGGCCGGTTACCCGATCGCGATACCTCTTCTTATCGGTCTGGGTTTAAGAGAATTGAGCGTCACTCCTTTTCTTGTGCCTGTCGTCAAAAAGATAATCCGGAGGCTGGATTCAAAAAAATGCAGGATCCTTGCGGATAACTGCCTGAAAGTAAGCACTTCGAGATCGGTATCGTCACTTCTGTCGGATTTCTTTGAAAAAAATATAGGCGAAAATCCTCTTCAATAAAAAAAGCGGGTCACTCCCGCTTTTTTTTATACACTGTGTATTGACATTTTAAAAATTCCTTCTGCAGCCTCCAGTACACATTCACTCAGTGTCGGATGTGAATGCACCGCATTTATGAGCTTATGAAGAGACATCTTGTTTTCCTTTATTATCACAAGCTCCTGAAGAAGGTCTGATGCGTGCGGACCTATTATGTGAGCTCCGAGCACCTGTTCTCCTGTAATGTCAGTAAGTATCTTTACGAATCCGTCGGTCTCTCCCATACCTTTCGCCTTTCCGCTTGCAGCGAAAGAAAATCTGCTTACTCTGAATTCAGTATTACTTGCTTTAAGATCCTGCTCTCTGCTTCCGAAGGACGCTATCTCAGGTGTTGTAAAAATAGCGGACGGTATCGAGCTGTAATCAAGTTCCTTTTTAATTCCGGCTATATGTGATACCGCAGTAATTCCCTGCGCAGAAGCAACATGTGCCAGCATCATTTTGCCTGTAATATCTCCGATTGCATATACATTCGGTATGTTTGTCTGCATATATTCATTAATCTTTATAAATCTTCCGTTTTCGAGCTCCAAACCAAGCCTGTCAATTCCATTTCCCTTTATATTTACCGACCTGCCCCCTGCCGCAAGAATTTTAGTAAATACTTCTTCTGTTCCGTCGCTGAATTTTACACGGATCTCTTCATCTTTCAGAATTGTCACTTCTTCAACTTTTGTTTTTAATTTAAATTCAATACCTTTTTTCTTGAACGCTGTCTGTAAAGTTCTTGAAACCTGATTATCCTCTGTAGGAATCAGATAATCAAGCATTTCCACAATCGTTATTTTTGTTCCGAGCTCGTTAAATATTCCCGAGAATTCACATCCGACAACTCCGCCGCCTATTACAAGCATTTTTTCCGGAACTTCCTCCAATGAAAGTGCATCATTACTGGTAAGTACATTTTTGTGATCAATATTGAAACACGGTATATTCAAAGGTTCTGATCCTGTAGCAAGAATAATATTCTCTGCGGTTATCTTTCTGCCTGAAACAGTTGTGATCTCATTTGCCCCTGTAACAGAGCCGGATTCTCTTACTATTTCTATTTTCCTCAGTTTGAAAAGCTTGTCCAGACCCTGAACGAGACTCTCCACGATCTCCTGTTTCCTGTGCATGATTTTCTTAAGATCGAACCTTATATTATCCACACTGATCCCGAACTCGTCGCTTTTTTTAATTTTATCAAGTACATCAGTACACGATAGGATCGCTTTTGTGGGTATGCATCCCCAGTTTAAACATGTGCCGCCGAGTTTATCTTTCTCGATTATTATAACACTCAATCCGAGCTGAGAAGCCCTTATCGCGGCTGTATAACCTCCGGGACCTCCGCCTAATACCGCAACTTTATAATCCATAATACTCCTTTTTCAATAAAAAAAGGCTACGGAAAACCGTAGCCTTTTTCTTGTTCTATCGTTGAAATTACTTTACTCTGAATTCGATTCTTCTGTTCTTAGCTCTGCCTTCTTCAGTTTTATTATCCGCAACAGGCTTTTCTTCTCCGAAACCTTTTGCATTCAGCTGGTCTTTCGGAATTCCGAGATTGCTTATCAGATAATTCATAACTGTTTCGCAACGTTTCTGTGAAAGGTTTTTATTGTAAGCTGCAGAACCCTGGCTGTCAGTATGACCCTCGATCTGTATCTTGATGCCCGGGTTGTCTGTAAATATAGCTTTTACCTTGTCAAGCGAAGGATAAGAAGACTCAACGAGATCTGCTTTACCAGATTTGAAGTAAACATTCTCAAGAGTAATAGTATCGTTTTTCTTAAGAATTATCTTGTCCGGGCAGCCATCTTCGTCTTCGAATCCGTTGAAGGCTTCAGCTTCATTAGGACACTTGTCGGCTGCATCCAGTATGCCGTCTTTATCGTTGTCAGGATCAGGACAGCCTTCTTCGTCCTCGAATCCGTCTTTGTCTTCAGCTTCGTTCGGACATTTGTCGATCAGATCATAGATCCCGTCGCCGTCAGTGTCAGGACATCCGTTGTATTCTTTTAGGCCGTACACATTTGGACATTTATCGTCAACATCAAGTATCCCGTCTTTATCGTTGTCAGGATCAGGACATCCGTCTTCGTCTTCGAATCCGTCTTTGTCTTCCGCGTCATTAGGACATTTGTCCTTTATGTCTTCAATTCCGTCTTTATCATTGTCAAGATCAGGACATCCGTCAATGTCTTCAAATCCGTCTTTATCTTCCGGAACCTCAGGGCATGCGTCTTTCTTATTAGGTATGCCGTCCTTGTCCTTGTCCGCGCCTTCTCCCCAGAGAGAGAAATTAAGACCTGCATCAAAAGAAAGATTGTTATGAAGATCTTTACCCGAGCTTTCGAAATTATCTATCTCGTTGATAGCAAGTATATGTCGTGCGTCGATTCTGAAAGCGCCCCACTCCAAAAGGAAATACTTGATACCGAATCCGTAATTCAGCAGTGGATCAATATTGCTGTCCATATGCTGAATATCTATATTGTAAGCACCGCCGCCCAATGCCAGATAGGGATTTACCTGATCTTCGGGGAAAAAATTATAAAGAGCGTCAAGGTGGAAAGTCCAAAAATCCGCGTCCGTATTTGCCGGAATAAATCTTCCGCCCTGAGTTGTAAATTCTTCGCTGGTTTCTGTGTCAACATGACCGCCTGTAGCTTCTATACCCCAATTCTCTGTAATATTATAACCTAGCCTGCCGCCGAAATGAGCTCTGTCATCGAGATTTACATACAGGTTGTCCTGATAAAAATATACTCCCATGAACGGAGTAACATCTACCGAACGGACCTTGATCTCAGCACCCGCAGAAGCAATAAATGTCATTATGGCTAATATTGACATTCTGAAAACTGTACCCCTTATTCCCATTTAATCCTCCTTCAAATTCCTATTTTAAATTATTTGATTAATATTTAATCCGTAGCAAAAACATACTTTCCAAGCCTGTTCAAGCTAATTCTTTGAATCACTCTGTAAATATATAAACATATTTTAAAATGAACAAGCATTTTTTTTATATTTTATCATTAGATCCCATGAATCTGTCTGAATGCCTCGTACATCATTACCGCAACCGAATTGCATAGATTTATCGATCTTATTTTATCTGACATCGGAATCGTCAGCCCTCTGTTTCTATGAACAGAATGAAACTCTTCCGGCAGACCGCCTGTCTCTTTGCCGAAAATCAGATAATCACCTTTCTTGAATTCGACTTTATAAAATAATCTTTCCGCTTTTGTTGATGCAAAATAGAAATTCACATTTCTGTTCCTGCTGAAAAATTCATCCAGCGAACTATAGATCTCGTAATCCAATTTATCCCAATAATCAAGCCCTGCTCTTTTAAGCATTTTATCGGTTATCTTAAAACCGAGAGGCTCAATAAGATGAAGTTTTGAATTCAGCCCGACGCACAGCCTTCCGATATTTCCTGTATTATATGGGATTTCAGGCTGGTACAACACAATATTTAGAAAGTGATCTTGCATTTTTGATCAAAAAAAAAGGTCTTAAAAAAGACCTTATTCTGCTGTTTCTATCTTTTCGATAGCAACAAATTGTCTGCCTTGGGCTTTGGTTAAAAATTTTACCTTTCCGGTTTCAAGAGCAAATAAAGTATGATCTTTTCCTATTCCGACATTCAGACCGGGATGAAATTTTGTACCTCTCTGCCTTACTATTATCGAGCCTGCCTGAGCCAACTGACCGCCGAACAGCTTTACGCCAAGTCTTTGCGCATTACTGTCTCGTCCGTTCCTCGAACTTCCGACCCCTTTCTTATGAGCCATATCCGCCTCTTTATATCAATTATTAATTACTGTTTATCTGCTTTACTTTGATGACCGACAAGTATTGTCTGTGGCCTCTTTTAACTTCGTAGCGTTTTCTTCTTTTCTTTTTAAAGACGATAACTTTCTTATCCTTTTTATTCTCAAGTACTTCAAAAACAACTGAAGCTCCTGAAATAAAAGGATTTCCGAAATTAAGATTTCCGCCCTCGCCAAGTGCCAGCACTTTTGTTATAGTAACACTTTCGCCCGTTTCCGCATTCAGTCTGTCAACCTTTAGAACTTCGTCCTGTTTGACGATCTGCTGTTTTCCCGATATTTCAATTACTGCGTACATTATTCGCTCCGCCGCTCGTTAATTTTTGAACTTGCAAATATAATTTAAACAAACTCTCTTGTCAAGCGATTAATTTTCAATTTTAAACAAATAATTCAGTTGACAATTATACAGCTGAGATTTATATTTATCGTTTCGGAAAATCAGCCTTCGGGCGATTTAACCGGGAATAAATTACGAATGCTATTTCTTACTAGTACGGAGGTTTAATTCTTTATGAAAGAGCACAACAACATGATCAGATGGATAATATTCGCTATTTTGTTTTCTTGGGCAATCTATGCGCTTATTCCCACTTATCAAACTTATTTCTCGGCAGAAAAAAACACTGTCGAAAAGATCAAAATCAAGTCCGACCTTTCCAAAGCTTTAGCAAAGCAACAAAGAGGCGAGGATATTACGGGGTTGGAGAGTAATCTAATTAAAACTTACGGCGATAAGGCTGATTATCTGTCACTGGCACCCGAAGAGATCGAAAAACTGGCTGCTTTTGAAAAACAGAATCTAAAAAGTCTTGCTTTGGGTCTTGACCTTCAGGGCGGTATGCACCTTGTGCTCGAGATTGATTATGACCAACTTCTTAAAAATAAAGCGCTGAAAAAAGACAAGCAGCTCGAGGATATTCTTGCAGCCGCTAAATCAAAGGCCGGTTCAGATAAAGAGATATACCTTGCTGAAGTAAAAAACGCTTTCTCCGAGAAAAATATTCCGATGAATAATTATTTCGGCCGGTCAGGCGAATCTGATGAGAAAATTCTGGCTACTCTTGACAGTGCCGCGAAAAAAGGCATTACGACTACTCTTGAAGTTTTAAGGAACAGAATAGACCAGTTCGGTATAGCGGAGCCTTCTATTCAGCCGAGAGGAAAGCATCGTATCGTAGTCGAATTACCCGGAGTAAAAGACGAAGAAAGAGCTACAAAACTTGTAAATCAGGCTGCTTTTCTTGAATTTAAGATCGTTGCCGACAATGAGATACTTCAGCAGAAAATAAATGATATAGATCTGGTTCTCAAGAATCAGAATGATTATTTAGAGTCAAACGCTATATCTACAGACTCGGCAGCCGTAAGCAAAATTGAGACTCCTGCAGCGACTGAAGCTAAAACTGACACTTCCAAAGCGACAGATGCGACCAAGCTTTTCTCTGATTCCACGGCAGATACCACCACGGCAGCTGCTACTGATGAAGAGCTGGCAAAAAACAATCCTTTTAAATCACTTCTTATCGGAGGACAGAGGGGCGAGATACTAGTAAAAGGCAAGAACAAACTTAAAGTCGAAGAGCTTCTTAAAAACGACAATGTAAGGAATATTCTGGGAAATCACGAATTCGTGTGGAAAAATAAACCGGATGTATATAATAATGAAGAGTACTACGAAATTCTTCTTGTTGATAAAAAAGCCTCTCTCGACGGAACTTCTATAGTTGAGGCTTCAGCGAATCTGGCAGGCGACAATTCGGCTACCGGAGGCTGGGAAGTTCCTTTTGAACTGAACAGGGACGGGGGAAGGGTATTCGCAGAAGTCACCGGAAAAAATGTCGGTAAAAGACTGGCGATTATACTCGACAACAAGCTTTATATGGCACCGAATATTCAGGTAAGAATTCCCAACGGAAGAGGTGTGATAACCTTAGGGGGGGGAACTGCCGAAGAAGCCAGAGACATGGCCATTGTATTAAAGGCCGGCGCTCTTGAAGCTCCCCTTGAAATTATGGAGAAAAGAATAATCGGACCTTCTCTGGGAAGCGACGCCATAAGCAGTTCTGTCAAAGCCTCAATCGTAGGAGCTTCGCTTGTTGTTATATTTATGATCGCTTTATACAAATTAAGCGGCCTTTTTGCCGTAATAGCGTTACTTTTAAATACGATATTCACGCTTGCTTCTCTAAGTTATTTTAAAGCTACTCTGACCCTCCCCGGTATCGCCGGAATAGTTCTTACCATCGGTATGGCCGTTGACGCAAATATTATAATCTTCGAGCGTATCAAGGAAGAACTGGGTGAAAAAAACACGATTCTTTCAGCTTTGAATGCAGGATATGACAGAGCTTTTGTAACTATCTTCGACTCGAACCTGACAACATTCATAGCCGGTATTACTCTTTATCAGTTCGGAACCGGTCCTGTTAGAGGTTTTGCTCTGACTCTTATGATCGGTCTGATATGGAACATGTACACTGCTGTTGTAATGACAAGGCTGCTGACAGACCTGTTTATGAAGAAGAACGCAAAATCTATAAGTATATAAGCTTCCGTAATCAAAGGAGAAATAAAATGGCTTTAAAAACAAAATTCGATTTTATGAAATTCAAGATGACCGCTCTATTGATCTCGGCGTCTGTTATCGTAGTCGGATTGCTCTTTATCGTAATGCAGAAAGGTCTGGATTATAATATTGAATTTAACGGCGGGTATCTGATGCAGGCCGGATTTTATGAAAAAGTGGACATTTCAGATATAAGGAACGCATTTTCAGCTGGAGATTTCGCCGGTATTGAAATACAGGAATTCAGCGATCAGAATACAGAAAAATTCGGAACTGAAGTGGTGCTCAAAGTAGAAACCGCTCAGCAGGATATTAAAACTCTCGAAAAAAACATAACTGAAGTCCTTAACACAAAATTCGGAAAAGATAAGTATGAAGTAAGGCAATCCACTAGCATCGGACCCAAAGTGGGTGACGAGCTGAAAAGTTCAACAATGCAGGCGATATTCTGGACGGTTCTCCTCATACTGTTATATATTACTATAAAATTCCAGTTTAAATTTGCTGTTGCGGCTGTTATAGCCCTTGTTCATGATATTACAATAACTGTCGGAGTACTTTCAATACTCGGCTTCTTCTTCGGCTATGAAATCTCCCTTCCAGTTATTGAAGCTCTTCTGACTATTCTCGGTTATTCCCTAAACGACACTATTGTAGTTT
>ERZ1645192.4812-NODE-4812-length-10613-cov-6.390888_pt1 | contig 10613 bp, 8 predicted proteins | sample MGYA00575354_ERZ1645192 | MGnify/ENA primary metagenome ERZ1645192 (study PRJEB40844, sample SAMN11349763) | freshwater sediment metagenome | isolation source: river sediment | host: Sediment | place: India: Faizupur Khadar , New Delhi | collected 2017-02-21 ...
GTTCCTTGCCCGTGCCTGTTTCTCCGGTAATCATGACCGTTGTTGTGGTCGGCGCTACCCGTTGAATGGCCTCGAAAATGTCCATGGTTTTGGGGCTTGTCCCGATCATCCCGATACGTTCAACTTCGGATGGCGCCACGGACAATTCGTTTTCCTTCAACACACGTGTTTTGATCGCCTTGGATACAATGTTCTTCAAATCATCGAGATCAAATGGTTTGGTGATGTAATCAAACGCGCCTTTTTTGAGGGCTTCCACAGCGGTGGCAATGGTGCCGTGAGCCGTAATCATGATCACGGGAATTTCCGGATAACGTTCGGCAATACGGGTGAGCAATTCCATACCATCGATATCGGGCATTTTCAGATCGGTGATGACCACGGCTACTTTGGTTGACTGGAGAATCTGCAGCGCCTCACGCCCGTTGGCAGCGGCGGACACATCAAAGCCCTCCTTCTTGAGCATGGCCGACAGGACCAGCCTCATATTCAGTTCATCATCAACGATCAGAATTTTTTTCATGGTTTGTGATTATTATGCTTTTAAGTTTAAATCAAGCGGCAATGCTTTGGAAATCTATTCGCGGGTTTTAAGTTTGATTAAAAACTCCGTTCCACCTGTGGGGATCGATTGCACCTGAATAAAGCCGCCGTGTTCCTTGATGATTTTCTGACAGATGGCCAAGCCCAAGCCGACACCTCTTTCCCTGGTCGTAAAAAAAGGCTTAAAAATATCCTTCAGATTTTTGTTGTTGATTCCGGCTCCGGTATCGCGAACAGCGATACTGATCATGCCTTCAATATCAGACCCTTGACTGGACGTGCGAAAAGTCAGGGTACCTCCCTGCGGCATCGCTTCAATCGCATTCAAAGCGATATTGAGAATCACCTGCATCAATTGTTGTTCATCCACGTCCACCTCGGGAAGCTTTTCATCCAGTTCCTGGATGATGGTGATTTTCTCCGTCCGTTGATTCGCGGCAATAATCGCAACGGCTTTGCGGATTATCACGTTGATGTTTTGAGGGGCGAGGTTCAGCTGATCGGGTCGCGCGTAATCCAGGAATTTGCTGACAACGTTATTGAGTCTGTCTGTTCCTTCCACAATGACATTTAAAAGTTCGCGCTGCTGATCGGTCGTTGCTTCCTCTTTCAGATACTGCGCTGCCCCCTTGATGGATCCCAGCGGGTTGCGGATTTCATGGGCGACAACCGGCGCCATCTCCGCTAGCAGGAGAGCTTTTTCCCTTTCCAGCTTCTCGTCAAATTCATAAAGCGATGTGAACACATCTTTGCTGTCGGGATAAAAATAACTGAATATTTTCCTCAGAATCATTTTCAGAGGGGACAGGGAAATGACGATCAGAAAAGAGGCCAGCAATAGTCCGGCAACCGAAGGTGGCCGTCCACTGAAATATAAAGCCGCAACATAAATAATGACGGCGCCTGTAACCGTACTGACAAAAATAACCAGCGAACGGGCGAAATAATCATGCAAAGCATGAAGCTGCGGGTAAGCGATGACCAGCAAGATAAAATAAAGCAGAAGAGATAGAACAATGCCGCTCATGACCGGAGAGTCGAATCCCCACGAATGGAAAAGGTCGATACTACTTAACGCTAAGGCGATGGAATACGCGACCAGCAGATATCCCAACCGCTTTTTTTCCGGACCAGGCGGCAGTTTTCTCAGATGCCACATTAAGGCGGCATAACAGAGAATTAAGGCAAATAATGTGTAGCCTAAGATGACGGGATAAAAATATTCCCTTTCTATAAGTCGCGTAAAAACAGAAATAATCCCTCCGGCACTGATACATACGAACAAAAAAAATATTCTCCGGGAAATCAATGTCCGCTCTCTGGTCAGGTAACGGAAAAACAAAAGAGCCAGCGGCGCCACGGCCAGCAGTCCCATGTATCTTACGATGATTAAAAATTGTATTTGAAAGAGATTTTCCAGGGTGATGGTAATCTGCGAAACAAAGATAGCCGCGCATAACGCGGCGAAAGAAGCCTGTAATTTGTCCTTCTTGCCGGTAATCAGGAGTGAAACGGCAATCGTGAAACTGGTCGCGGCTAAGATAAACGTATCCATAATGACCTTTGTCGAATCGTTGTACAGAATCATTGGATATGAAATCAAATGCTTCAGCGCGATACGGCGGAAGATGTCGTGGTCAGTTCAATAAAGAATTTATTGAACGTCCGATTTTCCAAAACCGGCCAGCGATATTTTCAATAAGAACCGGACATCGTCATCCGTCTCTGAAAATTCCAATCCCAGTCCCCAACACTGTGTGTGATAAATCAATCCGAGCGAATTTTCTATTTTTCGGGAATTCAGCAAATCGCGCCTGAACCCCAGGGTGCCGTCAATATTGTCGGTGATGACCGCTTTGAATCCCAAATTGATTTCCTCGACAAAATCTTTCGCATTGCGATAACCGATCATCAAGGAGTCGTTCCGCCCGTCCCGGAAATGCAAATCAAAATTATTTTGTATCCACCCCTCATCGTCATTGAAGATATTACGCGACTTTAAAGACACATATTGATGAGGCGTAAAATCAAATTCTATCCCCAAATCAGAAAAGGGTCTTCTTTCCGGATCATGCCTGCCGACTTCCCGACGGGATTCACGGATGTCATAAGCCTGATAAAATTTCAGCCGGAGAACTTCGAGATAACTGGAAGAACGGTCGTCATGTTTCACTTTGGCGGTGAAAGTATTCGTCAAGGACCAGCCAACGGCGTTTTGTTCAGCTAACGTATTACTGGATAAAGGTGTCATCGGCACCACAAAAGGCGACGCAACCGGCAAATAATAATCCGGCGCATGCTCCGCGGACACATTGGGAATATAGGAATAAATGATTTCCGGTTTAATTTCGTGTCGTATTTTTTCCCATTGGTTGATATTGACGTTGAACACACGGGAAAGCCGACTGTTTAAAGAAACAGATGCGTTGTAAAGGGTTATGTCGCCTGATTTTTCTTCCGTTTTGTCTCTTCTTCTGGAATTATCCTGATTGTCGTCCCGGCTCCAATAAGTTTCCTTAAACGTAAATTGCGGGGTCAATTTTGCGTAATGATATAGATCAATCGGCAAAGAAACGGATGGTGAAAAATCGACAAAATGTCCCTCATCGTTTTCTCCGCGGTGCAGGTAATCGTATGTACCTGCCAATTCAAAAAACAGAGGGGTCTTCCAGACGGGTTGTTTGATGCCTGTAAAAACAATTTCCGGATATTTTTGCAACGTCTGATCATTATCCGCAGCGGCAAAATCATCGGTGTAATGCACCAATCCCGTTAGGTTGTAATTCGCCCAGCCTTTATAGACGCGAGCGGTGGATTCCAGATAACGCAGCGACTTGTCCGCTTTAAATGGGATGTTTTGAAAAGGATCCTCCGCTGTGCGGGCGTAATGATCAAGGTAATAATTGTGCGATGAAAAATCTTTAAAGAACCACCTGTCGGACACCTTGATCAAATCGGTTCTGACATAAAATTGCCGATCGAAATTCGTCTGATGGTTCAGATAAAAAGACCAGCGGTCATGAACCTGAATATCCTGACGGCCGCTTCTTGTGTCGTCATCCGTTGTTTCGATGACGTTTCGCAAGTCCTCAAGATAATCTCCGTAAAATGTTCCAGAGGATTTATCTCCAAGATAATATCTGAATTCCACGCCTTCTTTGAAGCCTCTCTTCTCAAGATAGCGCTGATAAAATGTCGCGTCCATCTGTGGAGAAATCGCCCAGAAATAGGGAACTTCAATATCCATGCCGTCCTTATTTCTGGAATAAGCAAGATACGGAAACAAGAGGCCCGATTGACGTTTGGTTTTCGCGGGAAATGGCAGATAGGGGGAATAGAAAACGGGCAGGCCGTTCGCGAGAAAACGGGCGTTCTTCATCAAACCGAAGCCCTCAATGGTCACTTTCATTTCACTGCCGGTAAGCGCCCAGGCCGGATCATCGCCGTCACAGGTCGTCGCAACGGGCTGTTTAATAAAATAGGTATATTCTCCGGTTTTATGAATTTCGTCCCCTTTGATGTAAAAGTGATTTCTCGCATAAAAAACCCGTGCATCATATGCGATACCGGTTTTATCCGCGATATTGAAAGTCATTTTATCGCTCTGCAGGCTATCTTCTCTCATTTTCAGCAACGCTTTGCCCTGTGCCGTAGCCGTATTGTTTTTATTGTCGAGTTCCATGGAATCCGCCGAGAGCGTAGCGCCGCTGTAGGTTATTTTGGCATTTCCTTTCGCGTGATACAGATCACCGGATTTATCATAATCCATGCTGTCCGCTTCAAGATTTACCGACGGGTCACTGGTGACCGGTTCAGCAGCAAAAGCACCCGGATTAAAAATCGCAACGGTTAACGCAATCAGCACGATCAGAATTAAATCGAACCCCAAAGGGGAAAGCATCCTTTTATGGATTGATTGCAATATTCTATGTTTGACGACGCTCATTATTTTTTACCTTTGCAGGCCAGGACTTCATTGCTTATTTTTTTCGCTTTTATTAGCACATAAGGTTATTTTAGGAAATGGGATTATTTATCATCCCATTTCCTATGGGCTGTTCAAAAATGCTCAGATGCAAGGCGCGCAAAAACAGATTCGCGAGACGTATATTGACATACGTTGAGCGATTCGGTTTGCAGCGCAACACAGCAGATGAGTATTTTTCAACAGCCCAGAAATAATTGTTTTATTTCACCCGCCAGATAAAAAGACCCGGTCGCGCAAATTAAATCCTTTTTACCGGCGAGACTCAGAGCCTGTCCGATGGCCTGCCGCACATTTTCAACAGCAGCCGCCGCATAGCCCATTTTCGCGGCGCATTTTGTCAATTCTCTAACCGGCACAGCCCGCCGGGTTTTTATTTGCGTCAATATGATATGCGATGCAAGAGGAGCGATTTCTTGCAGCATTTTTTTATAATCCTTATCGGCAAGAGCACTGAAAATTAAAATTAAATGACGATACGAAAATTCCTCTTTCAACGCACGGCACAAGGCTTTCATGCCCGCGGGATTGTGAGCGCCGTCCAGAACCAAAAGAGGTCTTTTGTGCAGAATCTCCAGTCGGGCATCCCAGCGGGTATTGGCAAGGCCTCGAAGAATGGCCTGATCAGCAATATAAAATCCCTTTTGTTCACAAATCTCAATGACCGCCAGGGCCAGAGCGGCATTAGCCAACTGATGATGACCGCGCAATGAAATCTTCAAGTTTTTTAAATGATGATCAAACCCCTGATAGGTGAGCCATCCATCCTTTTCCTTTTTTATTTTGATATCTCGTCCCACACAGTAAAACGTTGCCTGACGACGCAGACATACATCTTGCAATACATTCAGAACCGTTTTTTGGTTGGCCGACGTGATGCACACACCATATCGTTTGATGATTCCGGCTTTTTCGCGGGCGATGGATTCCAGTGTATCCCCCAGATAGTCCATATGGTCAAAAGCAACATTCGTAATAACGGAAACAAGGGGGTTGCAGACATTCGTCGCGTCCAACCTTCCACCCAAGCCGACCTCCAGCACGGCAATATCAACTTTTTTATTCTGAAAATAAACCAGCGCGACAGCCGTTAAAAATTCAAAATAGCTTACCGGCTGCCCCAGGCGATCCTTCACATAAGCTATCGTCCTGTTAAAATCGTTGCGGGATATTTTTCGACCATTGAATACTATTCTTTCCCGGACATCCACCAGATGGGGTGACGTGTAAAGGCCCACCTTATAACCGGCTTGATGCAATATGGAAGCGGTCATTGCCGCGGTTGATCCTTTGCCGTTGGTGCCGCCAATGATGATTGTCTTATACGATTTTTGCGGATGGCTTAATCGCACCAAAAGTTCAGTAATGGACTTAAGACCAAAACGCATCTTATCAACATTCAAATTTTCGAGATAGTTATAAGGATTTATTTTCATTACAGATATTATTAATCAGACAACAAGCTCTGCCAAGTATGACGCTCCAGAAAAGAGCCGGGAACGTTTTTTTCCATTTCTTCGAAAAGCGTAAAAGGAGCGGTAAACGTCATGAAATGAGGATCGCCCAGTTGTTTGCGCACATAAATTCTGGCGGAAAGATCGGTCAGGCCGACCACTGCGCGCGGATTTTTTGATTGGACTTCCCGATACGGATAAATGCCGATGGTCTGGCAACCGGCGGCATAGGGGATGATGACATTTTCGTTATCGCCGCGTCCGTAATTGGCCAGAACGGTCAGGGCCGAAAGCTGATCAGGATGGACGAAAAAAATTACCGCCTGCGGCCTTTCTTTTGCCGGATTGATGTCAGAAAGCGGACGAAACACAACGTACGTTGACGGTATCTCGGTTAGCGGCAAGGCCTGGATAAATTTCTCGACCAATTCCGGACTTTTGACATATCGCTCACCATATAAAAAATTATCAAAGCTTTCTTTTGCCATGAAAGGTTTAATTTTCTCGGCAATTTCCATACCACCCGGACGTTTGGCATTGCCGTCGGAAAGAAAGTGACAGAAACCTGCTTCGCCACCGGGGAAGTTTTTATATTGATTGCCGAACCCCAATCCAACGCCTCCGCCGAAACAGCCGAATGTTTTTCTGTCGGCAACAGCAGGCTTGCCCTTGGCCGCATGGACAATGAGCCACATCACGCAGCCCCACTTGCCTTCGGCAAACTGCATGGCATCTTCCGGTTTTTCATTCGACCACAAAAGCGCCACCGGCTGGTATTTTAACCGAATGGCTTTGGCAATTGCGCTTTCCATATCTTTATCCGATCACCTTGATTTTTGTTCTTTTATAACAATGACGTGCTTATCTTGTCCATGAAATTTTTTATGCTAATTTGGACTTTTGCGCAATGGATAATGAAAGAAAAAAGCACAAATACAGTTTTATCCGGTTTATGTGAAGGTAAAACATTTATCTACGTGTGAAGAAAAGAAATTTGGAGGGGTTTGGGGCGGGCGGTTACCATCTAGGGGTGAGGAGCATATACCCCTAGATGGTATTTACCGAACTTCTTCTTAATTTAATTCAGAATGCAAACATACTTTTGCCGACCATCTAACATTTTTAATTCATTCTGGTTTTGCACAAAAGCATATTTCTGTCTTCCGAATTGTAATGCCTTCTTGTACGAATACATGTAAATATCCACATTACCACGATTTTTATGACTTGTTCTATCCTTGACTACGAAAGTTCCCATACCACTGATTTTGATTTTCGTTCCCAATTTTAGTCCTTTACGTTCCAAGTCCCGCGAAACAGCCACGATGCCCGGCTTGACGAATTCCCCGGACGCTGTTTTCCCGTTATTGTGATAACACTCCTTCAACGTGTACGCCGTTACTGATATTTTGTTTTCATCCGCCCATACACTAACGGAAAAAACACATAAAATCCAAATTCCTAAAAGCACAGCTCTCGCTACTAATAGGTTTATTCTTGTCATAATGACCTCCTTGTGTTGAAAGAGCCAAAAACGCTCTTTGCACAGATTGGGTTATGGCTACCTTTGCCTACCCGTAGCTCCTCTATATTAAACACTCTATCAAGAGTGGTATAAGCTAACTCATCATTATCCTTATCAGATCTAGCATGGGGAATTTATCAGAAGTACCATAAGAAATGGAGTTTTGATTAAAGCTGGCTCTCCTTTAACAGACTATATCTGGTATGTCAAGTTTTTTTTGCCACAACATATTGTACGGCATATGGAACCTGATGAGCAGAGTTTGTTGGAAATTGATAGGGTTATTGATATTTAAGTATCTGTTTTATTTAATGAATATAATATTGATGAGCGATTGAGAATTCTCCCTGAAATTTATTGTGAGACTCAAATTTTAATGAGACCCCGATATGACAAGCGAATAACCTAAAGGTCACTATAGGCGCAGTCAGATTGGTTAGTCGAATTATCCCACATGCAAAGCAATGCGGGACTCTTTCATACCCGTGATTATAAAGATAAGATAATTGTAATTTGGGCGCTATGCGTTCCCATCACAGGACGATTGCATCAGCCGAATTCCGAACATGAGTCAAAATAACAATTGACTGCCGCTGATCAATTAGTCCGGTATCACCTTGAATACTTCATCGCCGGGACGGACACGGCCGGAGACCTTGATGCCGATAAAATCCCCGGCGACGGCTTTGGGCACCGATTTGTTGTCCACTTCCATGGATTGAATCACATCGGTAAAATCGGTGGTATGCCCGGAAAACTTGAGACTGTCTCCCACCGCCACTTCGCCGTCAGTTATTTTTACCGCGGCGACTGAAGGTTTTGAGAAGAATTTCATGACTTCCCCGATTTTCTTTTCCGCCATAATCAAACCTCCAATTGTAATTTTTGTTCTAACGCTAGTGTCATTATTTACTTCTTTTATCATTAAAAAACAATAATAAAAAAGGCGGGAAGTGAACCCGCCTTTTTTTACTTTCTTTGATAAGAAGAAGCTATGCTTCCGCTTTTTCTTTTGATTTGGATTTCGCCTTTGCCTTGGGTTTCGCCTTTTCTTTCTTTTTCTCGTCGGGAATGAATTCCAGAATGGAAACAGGCGCGTTGTCTCCATAACGGTAACCGGTCTTCACGATTCGTGTATATCCTCCAGCGCGGTTGCGGTAACGTTCGGTCAGTTCCCCGAAAAGTTTGCCGACCATTTCTTTGTCACGGACAACTGCAAGGGCCTGGCGTCTGGCGTGCAGACTTCCTTTTTTGCCCAACGTAACCATTTTTTCAGCCAATTTTTTCAATTCCTTGGCCCGGGTATCCGTTGTACGAATACGCTCATGTTTGATGACAGACGTCACCATATTACGAAACATCGCTTCCCTGTGGCTGGAAGTTCTGCCTAATTTTCTGCCCGCTTTACCATGATACATTGTTCGCTGTCCTCTTTTTGCAGATTTTTAATTTTTGGAATCGATATTCATTCCGAATGTAAGATCATACTCACCAAGAATATCTTTTATTTCGCTCAACGATTTACGCCCGAAATTCTTTGTTTTAAGCATTTCCGCTTCTGTTTTCCTGACCAACTCTCCGATGGTGTTGATTCCGGCATTCTTCAAACAATTGGCCGAGCGAACCGAGAGTTCCAGGTCTTCCACCGAACGGGATAAAACCTTACTGACATTGTCAGGCTCATCCATTTTTTCCGGAATGACTTCTTCCTCGACTTCCTCGAAGTTAATAAAGACATCCAGCTGTTGTTTCAGTATCTTCGCGGAATAAGCCATGGCATCTTCAGGCTTCACGCTTCCGTCGGTCCATATCTCCAGCGTAAGTTTGTCATAGTCAGCAATCTGACCGACACGCGCATGGGAAACAACATAGTTGACTTTGGTGATCGGCGAGAAAATGGCATCAATATTAATAGTTCCCTTGGGCTGTTCGGGCTCCAGTTCCTTTTTCGCCGGCACGTACCCCTTGCCCATCTTGATCATCAGTTTGGCCTTGAAAGAACCGCTGGATATCGTGGCGATATGATGATCGGGGTTCAGGACTTCCACGGTGCCGTCGGTAACGATATCAGCGGCTGTCACCGATCCCGTACGGGTCACATCAATGCTGACTTCTTTGGTGTTGGCCTGCCCAAGTTTGAAACGGACACCTTTCAGGTTTAAAATAATGTCGGTTATGTCTTCTTTTACTCCGGAGAGTGTCGAGAATTCATGCAGCACGCCTTCAATTTTTGCCGACACAATGGCCGATCCCTGAATGGAAGAGAGCAAAACCCGTCTCAGGGCATTGCCCAATGTGATACCAAAACCTCTTTCGAGAGGCTGTATGGTGAATTCTCCATAGGAATCCGTATGTGTCGCTTCATCAACATCAATACGTTTGGGACGAATCAAACTTGACCAGTTCCTTTGCATAATTTAAACCCATCCTTTAGTAGCTGGTTTATAAAAAAAGTTTATGGTTATTTCGAGTAAAGTTCGACAACGAGCTGTTCCTGCACCGGCATGGTTAAATCTTCCCGTACAGGCAGCATTTTTACCTTGGCCTTGAAATTATCCTTATCCAATTCCAGCCAATTCGGCACACCGCGTCTAACCACTGTCTCAATGGCGGCTAAAACACGGGTGACCTTACGGCTGCCTTCTTTCACGGACACTTCATCGCCAGCCTTAAGCAAATACGACGGAACATTGACCGGTTTGCCATTCACCAGAAAATGGTGATGACTGACCAATTGTCTCGCTTCAATTCTGGAGTTTGCAAACCCCATGCGAAAGACCATGTTATCCATTCTTCTTTCCAGAAGCACAAGCAGGTTGGTGCCGGTAATGCCCTTTTGCTTGTCAGCCTTTTCAAAATATCCCCGGAATTGTTTTTCCAAAAGGCCGTACATTCTTTTCAGTTTTTGTTTTTCTCTTAACTGGACACCATAATCAGAACGCTGCTTCTTATGCATCTGACCATGATCTCCCGGAACATATTCCCTTCTTTCCAAGGAACATTTCTCCGAATAGCACCTGTCGCCTTTTGAAAAAAGCTTTAGCCCTTCGCGGCGACACAATCTACATGAGGAATCCGTATATCTTGCCAAAAACGCCTCCCTTAT
>ERZ1645192.4814-NODE-4814-length-10612-cov-4.365255_pt1 | contig 10612 bp, 6 predicted proteins | sample MGYA00575354_ERZ1645192 | MGnify/ENA primary metagenome ERZ1645192 (study PRJEB40844, sample SAMN11349763) | freshwater sediment metagenome | isolation source: river sediment | host: Sediment | place: India: Faizupur Khadar , New Delhi | collected 2017-02-21 ...
TTCCAACTCAGAAAGTACCGATACACGTTTAATTTTTCCTTAAACCATCCCTTCTCCAACGCAAAAAGCAACGTTCCCAACTCCATGACGACAAACGCCGGAAAAATCAAAAATAGCGTGACGAGCTGATAATTTTTTAAAATAGTCAGGATACGGTTTCTGTCCAGCAGGTAGAATTTCCGGGCATGTCCGGAAAATTCATACTTGTGATAAACGACCGCCTGACTCGCCGTGACACATCTCCAGCCAGCCAGCCATATCCGCCAGCCCAAATCCTGATCCTCATTATAGACATGGAATTCTTCATCGAAAAGTCCCGTTTTTTGAAGCACGTCTTTCTTATATAATGCGGCAGCACCCGATGGAAAGCAGATATCGCGGATGTCGGAAAGCGTGTGATTGGAGATATCATCTCCGTATCCCTCGCAATACCCGAATCCCAGAAAATGGGTCACGTTCCCGAGACTGTTAATCTTATTCCTGTCCGGCCACAGCATGATTCTGGCCTGTGCAGCGCCGATAGATTTATCACTCTCCGCGACATTGACCAGTTGCCGGATGCAATCCGTTTCCAGAATCGTATCCATATTAATCAGGAAAAGATAATCGCAACCTTCTCTCAGCGCCGATTTCATCGCATTGTTGTTGGCTTTGGCAAAACCGTCATTTTTGGGGTTACGAAGAATATTCGCTTCCGGTATTTTGTTTTTAAGACAGGCGTAACTTGCTTCTGTGGATTCATTATCCGTAATAAATATCGTTGTCTCTCCCGTCCAGTCCTGCCTTCTTAAACTTTCGATGCAATCGTCCAGATATCGTTGGGCATAATTCTGATAGTTGGGGCTGATGATGATGGCGACTTTGTTGTTCATCATTGAAGTTACAGTTTGCGCCGAATCACGGTTTCTGTCATTAATCATTTTCCTGCTTTGGTTGCTTTTGATGATTTATAACCTAGTTCATAAAATTCTGCAAGAACGATGGGGTGTTGTTCGTATCCATAAAACTTTGCAATCACCGGCCAGTTATGATAGAAAAATAAAGTTATTATGATAAGTTACATCGTGAAAGCGTTATCTTCTAGGCTCCATTCAAAGGAACCGAGGGAGCGGAGCTTCATCTTTTCATTTTTCTTTATTAAACGGTTTGAGGAATGAATATCCATACGGTTTCCACCAGAAAATTTTGCATGATAGCTATTTTGGCCTTCTGCGTCATCATCGGAGCCTTCTTGCGACTATACTTACTTGCCGATCAGGTTCTGCTTGATGATGAATGGCATGGCCTATTCTATGCTACTGGGCATAATCTTATCCATCTTTTACGCTACACAACTGCCGATGCCACCTGTGCTCCATTGAATTTTTACGCAGGGGTCCTCCTCCACACCCTGGGCTGGTCAGAAACAGCCTTGCGTCTGCCGTCACTTTTTTTCGGTCTTTTGGCCCTGATGGTTTTCCCTTTGCTGGTCAGGAAGATTCATGGAGACACGGTAGCCTGTATTTTTACGGTTTTTCTTTCCGTCTCGCCTTTTCTCGTGTTGTATAGCAGGATCTTCAGGCCCTACAGCGCTCTTGTTTTTTTTGAGTTTGTAGCGATTTATTCCGCCGGAATATGGTTGGTAACGGGAGAAAAAAAATTCCGGTGGGCTTACATGGGTTCCGCCATCGCGGCACTTTATTTTCACCCGTTAGCGGCCGTTGGCGTTTTTTCACCCTTTTTTGTAGCCGGAATATTGTATATCATTCGGGAAAAAATCCCGACGAATTTCAACATACCAGATTTTATTCCCCATGGCCGAAGTATATTCATTACGGTAGCGGTTGTTTTTCTGGCTTTTTTCTTGACGGTGCAACCCACCGTTATCGCGGAGAACATTGGTCCCGGGTCTCCTCTGATCATATTGACGTGGGTTGCGCTTCTAATGATGTTTTTCGGCACCTCGGGAGAGATATTGGCCTGTATAATATTCCTGCTCTGCATGAGCGGTATTTGGACTCTTTTCAAAAACAGTGTGTTCTGGGGAGCCCTGTTTATTGTATTGTTTGTACTGCATATTCTAATGATTTTCATCTGCGGTTTTGCGGGGATTGATGTACCGGTCGTCCTGGCGCGCTATATGGCGATTCTTTTCCCCTTATTCCATGTCGGCACGGCGATAGCGTTAAAAAAAATATACAACGATATCAGCGGATATACAACCTTCCCAAGATTCATTGCCCGCGGTCTGGCCATGTGTTTTGGCGGACTGATTTTTTCATCATTGCTCATCACCAATCCTCTGTGGCATGTATACGCATCACCGAATAATTTTACAAATCATCCGGCTTTTTTTTTGGAAGGTCAACCTCATCTGGAGATTGATCTTTTCGGACCGCCAAATATGTCCCCGTTTTATCGTAAAATGCCGCAGCGCATTAAACGACTGATAGAATACCCTATGATGCTGGGTGACCACTATAATTTGTATTATTACTATCAGCATTATCATGGTAAGCAAATCGTGATCGGATATACAAACATCGTGAAGGATATGCCAATGCACAGGGATGGCGTCAGCGCAGAGTTTTATGTCAATCACGTGATTCGTGCGATGGATGACAAGCGCGCAATCAAATTCAGGAATATGGTCGACATACTGAATGCTGAAGCGGTACGCAAAACCCGGGCGGATTATCTGATTTGCCATAAAAATCTACACAAGGAATTTCTGACTGGGGAACAACGGTCCTTTAGTAATCCGATGGTACAGGGATTACAGGAATGTATCAAATACTCGGTAACGAATTTCGGTTCTCCGGTGTTTGAGGATGAAAACATCGTCGTCTTCGGTTTGACGAATGCGTCAAATGCAGCAGGGTGATTCAACGACATGAAGATCAAAGATTTTTTTAAACGTTTTCGTTTTACAATCATTTTGATTGTCTGCGTGGCGATGGGAACATTCCTTCGCCTTTATTTGATTGCGGATCAGATTCTTCTCGACGACGAATGGCATGGCCTTTTTTACTCGACCGGTCATTCCCTGACTCACCTCCTCCGTTACACAACGGCCGATGCCACCTGTGCGCCCCTGAATGCCTACGCATGGATTCTGCTGCACACGATCGGCTGGTCGGAAATGGCTTTGCGTCTGCCGTCAATTTTTTTCGGCATTTTTGCCCTTGTCATTTGCCCGTTGTTGGTCAGGAAAGTTCATGGGGAAACGACGGCAGCCATCTTCTCCGTTTTTATGTCGCTCTCCCCTTTTCTCACAACCTACAGTCGCATTTTTCGGCCCTATGGCGCTCTTGTTTTTTTTGAATTCGTAGCCATTTATTCTGTGGGGATCTGGTTACTCAAAGGGGAAAGGCGATTTGGCTGGTTTTATGTTCTGGCATCCATGGCGGCCGTATATTTTCATCCCGTCGCAGCAATTGGCGTGTTCGCTCCCTGGGTAGTAGTCGGCACGCTGTATTTCCTTAACACCGTGAGAATCATCCCCAGGGTCCGTATTCCGGATTTCCGGCCCGACTGGAAGAGTGCCATGCTGGGTTTGGGAATGATTATTGTGGTGTTTGGATTAACGGTACAGCCCGGTGTCATCGCGGAAAACGTTGTTTCCGGTTCTTCTACAACGATTGAAACGTGGCATCAATTTCTGCTGATGCTCTTCGGCACGTCAAGCGGGATTCTGTCCGTTGTCATGCTTTTCATTTTCACTCTGGGCCTATGGATTCTCATCAAAGAGCATATTTTCTGGGGCCTGGTCTTTACGCTTGTGGTATTTCTCCATCTTACCATGATTGCTGTAAGCAGCTTTTCGTCCATCCATATGCCGGTTGTCCTGGCGCGTTATATGATCATTATTTTCCCACTCGCTTATGTTGCCACGGCAATCGGAATGATGCGGTGCGCGATGATCATCAGTCGCCTCACCTCTTCTCGGAACATTTTTGTCCGCGGTTGGATTCCGGGCGCGGGAACGCTTATCCTTTTATCATTGATCATGACCAATCCCCTGTGGAATGTTTATGATGCGCCGAATAATTTCACCCATCATTCGGCGTTCATTGAGTCGGGTCGTTTCGCGGGATGGAGCAATATTTATCCTTCCGCCTACATGCCTCAACTTGCCTCATTCGGACCTCCCACCATGCCAACGTTCTATGGCACGCTGCAACCACAGACGAGACGTCTGATTGAATATCCCATGTTGCTCGGCGATCACTACAATTACTATTACTTTTACCAACATCATCACCGCAAAAAGATCATCATCGGATATACGGATGCTGTTGACGCAATGCCGCCCAACCGGGATTGCGTTTATCCTGAATTCATTGCCGATCATGTGATCAATGCCGCAGGCCTAAAACACTCTCTGCGTTTCAGAAACATGGTGAACATCCAGGATAAAGCGTCGGTGCGCAACATGCATGCTGATTATTTAATCTGTCACAAAGATATCTTCAGGGAATTCTTGCCCGGCTTTGAACCGCCGATGAAGACGTTTTCAAAAGGGGTCGAGGAATGCCTAAGACAGTCCACAGATCATTTCGGAAAGCCCATTTTTGAAGATGAAAACATCGCTGTTTTCAACGTGAGGAATACACCGCCTTATCCCCATTTATCAAAAGACCCGCAAAGGAAATGGAACTGATGCCATCTGCGAATAAAATGTCGATCGTGATTCTCGGCGGAGGTATCAGCGGTTTGTCTCTGGCATGGAAACTCTGTGAAAAAGGCTTCCGGGTCTCCATTCTGGAAAGCTCAGATATTGTCGGCGGATTGGCAGGCACGCAATCCGACAATGGCTACCATCTTGATTTCGGCCCTCACTCGTTTTTTTCAGAGGACGAGGAAATTCTTACAAACGTCCTGGACCTTTTCGATGGCGCTTTGGTGCCCGGACGGCGTGACGTGAAATTCTATTTCCGGGGGAAATATCTCAATTATCCGTTAACGCCGGGCGACGTGTTGGTCAAGATGGGTTTCCTACAGGGAGTGCGGGCGGGGTTGAGCTTTGCGAAGCAAAAGATGATCATCCATCCCCAAAAAAACCCGGTTCCTCCGGAGGACATGACGGTCGAAGACTGGGCGCTGGACAGTTTCGGCGAACATTTATACGAGGCATTTTTTAAACCCTATACGGAACAATTCTGGAAGGTATCCTGCAAGGATTTGTCGGCTCACACCATTCCTTCTTATACACGCACCAATTTCATCAATACATTGAAAGTGCTTCTTGGGAAGCAGGCCACACTGCAAAAAAATTCTCTGATCGAGCGCGAACAGCTTCCCACGTACTATCCCGACACCGGATTCGGGGAAATCGCCCTGCGCATCGCTGATAATATCAGAATGATCGGCGGTAATATTTTCTTAGGATGCAGGGCGCATGAAGTGCTGCTGAAAGACAACGGAACGGTTCAGGTTCGATACTTGTCGCAGGACAGCATCGAAAGCATGGCGTGCGATTTCCTGATCTCCACCCTTCCCCTTCCGCTTTTCATTGATATGGTCCGTCCACAGCCTCCCGCCGATGTACGAGATTCGTCAGCGCATCTGGGATTTCGGTCGCTGGTGGTGCTCGGAATGGTTACGGAAAAAATGAACGTACTGGACAGCAGCTACATATACATGCTGGACCGTCCTTACAATCGCGTCAGCGAGATGAATAAGTTCAGTGCTCAAACCAGTCCTCCGGAAGACAATATGATTGCCATCGAGATGCCATGTCTTGAAAATTCATTGACATGGCATGCCTCCCCTGAAGAACTATTTCAAATATCCGCCGAAAGCCTTGCGCGAGACGGCATACTGCTTCCCGGCGATGTCAAAAAACTTCTTCTTGCGAAAGCTCCTCATGCATATCCGCTCTACCGCAAAGATTATGCAAGGCATCTCATGAAAGTTTTATCTTATATTCGATCTTGTCCTCAACTGGAAACGCTAGGACGTTCGGGTGAATTTTTATATATGGATGCCGACATGTGCATACGCAGGGCATTCACGCTTGCAGACAAGATAAGCAAAGACCGGGGCTCACCTCTGGAAAGAAATTTCAAACAATAAATCATGGAAATCATGAAACGCATGAACAGTCGTTTTTTAAAAAGTAGCCTCTCAGTTGTTCTGTTGGCCAGCGGATGGATTGGATGCTTTCTGGGGCTCTATCACGCCACATGGCAGGATTCAGTAGAGATAGGCCAATTGTTGGCCGGAATGATCCAATATCCAACAGATAATCCTGTTTATATGAATCATGTGAAATTATTTTCGATTGTGAATCATATCAGTGCCGTTCTTTTATATTTATGTCATTCGGAAAAAGTTGCTTCCATCTTCATCTCCATGCTACTGGGTGTTATTTCTTTTCAGGCTGTCAGTACGTTTATTTTTGCGTTAAATAAAAATACTGCCATATCGATACTGGGGTCCATATTAATTTATCTATCAACAACGTATCAGGATAACGGTGTGGTGTATCCGATTTGGCTTCTGGGGCACTCCGCCACGTTTGGCATACTCGGTTTATCGTTTATTATGCTCGTTATTGCCTTAATCGGCGCAAACGCTCATAAGTCGGGTTTGTTTTTCCTGGGATTAGCGCCATCCGTTCACCCGTCTCTTGGCTTTTGGTTATATGTACTCATACTGATCACATCCGTTTTCCGGCAGGATTTTACAAGGACCCTGTTTAAAAAATATTATTTGTATTTTTTATTCGGATTAGCCGTCTCGATGATGAGTTTAATCTATCAATGTCATTTGATGCAGAATCTTTGGTTGACTCCATCAGGAATGGATGCGCTATATTACGAATATATTAAAAACTGGGATTATCACAGGGTGAAATTTTATTTTGATTATACAACCCAACAGATAAATTTTTTAAAACCGGGAATCATTATTTGTCTATGCAGTATCCTGGTAAGCCTGATGTGCATACGCTATTTTAGAGATAAAGAATCCAATGCTTTTGTGGCTATACTGATTGCCGTATCCGGTGTTTGTTCCTTTTTATTGGCCGGCACAACTCATATGCTTCCGGAAAAACTACCCATTCTTTTATGGATCATCATGCCGGGGAGATACGTGAACCTAAATATTATATTGTTTGAAGCATTGCTTCTGGGGATATTAACATCTGATAAGAATAATCGGAGCAAAATTAATCATTATGTTTTTATACTTTTTCTGGTCGGCATTTGTCTTCCGTTCCGGTTCAAAATCCTGGTCATTCTTGTGGTCATGTTGTGGATCGCATATCTTAGCCTGAAAGATTGTGCTTTCATAAAGAATAATCTTTCTCAATTTAATAGCATCGTTTTAAAAAAGTGTGAGGCCCTATTGTCCTTTTCAAATAAAGCGACCAGCTATATATCTGATCAGAAAAATATGCATGGCTATACATGGTTCATCCTGTTGACCATTGCCGTCTATATGATGATCATCCCCGCATGTTATAGTAATCCGTTTGTTGAGGGAAACGATTTTAGAGACTGGAAAAATGACGCATTTTATTTGAAAGTCTCTCAGCAAAAAGGGCTTCTTTTAATCACGTCGGATTTTGATTTCATTCCGCTCAGAACAAGAAGGCCCTTGCTTTTTGATCCCACGGTTCTGGATTGCTTTGCTGAGGTGCCGGAATCCGGAGTTGTTTTGAATGACATATTGAAAAAAATTTACGGAGTAAATTTATTGATTCCTCCTCTGCCAACGTTGCAACACACAGGAGAAATATCCTCAGGCGTTCACAAAGAACTATGGGAAAAAAGAAATACAAGAGAATGGCAGTCTCACGGAAAAGAATTCAACATTACCGGTGTGCTGACAAGAAGTGACTGGACACTTTCGTTGCCGGTTGTCGCCGCAAATGAAGAAATGAAATTGTATGAAATTCCCCATTAATAGTTTTTCTTAAATATGATAAATATAAAGTGTATAGTTTTATGATACCATTATTCAAACCATTCATAAACAAAAACTGCATAAACGAACTGAAGAAAATTCTTTATTCAGGTTATATTGGCGAAGGCCCCCAGGTTAAAAAATTTGAAAGGCTTCTTTCCGATTACCTGAAAGGATATGTGGTTTTGGTCAACAGCGGTACATCCGCGCTTCATCTTGCCCTGCACATTGCCGACGTTAAAAATAAGTTCGTCATCTCCACACCCATGACGTGCCTGGCGACCAATACGCCGATCATGCAGAACGGCGGTGGAATCGTCTGGGCGGATGTTCATCCGGAAACCGGCAATATCGATCCGGTGTCCGTGAAAAAGCATATCACCCGGAATACGAAAGCCGTCATGGTTGTCCATTACGGCGGAAATTTATGCAACCCCGTCCTAGCCGATCTATGCAGGGACAAGGGCTTAACGCTCATCGAAGATTGCGCTCATCTTAATGGCCCGGGACTGGGAGGATTACAGTGCTACTCGTTTCAGGCGATAAAGCATTTAACCACGGGTGACGGCGGTTGTCTGGTCACCAAGAATAAACGTATCTATGAAAGGGCAAAACTGCTCAGATGGTATGGGATAGACCGTGAATCAGGACAGAACATGCGATGCATGGAACCGATCTCCGAAGCGGGATACAAATTTCACATGAACGATATCTCGGCGACCATCGGAATATCCAACTTTGAAAAACTTGACTATGTCATTTCCAGAACTCAAAAAAATGCAACGTATTACAATGCCGCGTTCAGGGCATTGCATGGCATTAAACCGGTTCCCGTCCCCTTTCGAAACGATTATTGGCTGTACATCATCCTTGTGAAAAAAAAATCAGCATTCATGAAATACATGACCGATCATGGCATAGAGACGTCCCTTGTTCATGCCAGGAACGACATTCAGCCTATTTTCAAAAATTCAAAACGCGAGCTTCCGGGATTGGAAATATTCTGGAAAAAACAAGTCTGCATACCGGTGGGGTGGTGGTTAACCGACAAACAAATAAGGTTTATAGCGGATACCGTAAGGGGTTTTGATGAAATTTGCGCTGGTTAGTTTCGGAAATGAGGAAAGCTACGGACTTCTGTTTGCAGGAACAGAGTTCAAGAAGCATGGCAAGATAAAGTTCTTTGATGCGGAGATGGCTGATCCCGTGGATGATATTGTAAAATATCATCCGGACTATGTGTGTTTTTCTCCTTTGACCGTTTTTTATCCCCGTGCCAAACATATCGAGACGGAATTAAAATCACGATTTCATTTCATTTCGATATATGGCGGGCATCATGCAACAAACTGCGGGCAGTCACTGGGAGACATCACAGTGATTGGTTCCGTTCATGACATGGACATCCACCGTCCGGGCATACAAAAGACGGGACCGACCAGACCTGAAAATCTCATCCTTCCCGCGCGGGCAGAATATTTTCGAGATATCCCACGTTTCAGAAACAGGTACCGCAAAATTATGCTGTCGGTCACAGGATGCCCCTGGACCTGCACATACTGTTCTTCTGCCTCTCCTGTCACCAGAAAACTCTATGGAAAAACAGCCTGCCATTTAAAACACCGTCATCTGAACGATATCATCAACGAAGCAAGGTTCATTAAAGACTGTACTCAGGAAATAGAATGGGTGGATGACGATGTTTTTTTCGGCGATCAGGATTGGCTGAAGGCATTTTATAAACGGTGGAGTGATGACATTGGAATACCCATGTACGTATCCACCGTATCCATCAGCGCGCTGAAAGCTTCTTCCGAACTCCTGAAGCTGATGCGCAAGGTTGTCAATGTCGTCGGATTGGGCATTCAGGCGATCCGTCCAAAATCCTTAAAAATACTGGGACGGGAATGGGACAATGAAAGCCAGATCAAGGAGGCATACGATTACCTGACGTCTTTCGGGTTTAAAGTGAATCTTCAGGGCATCCTCGGTCTTCCGCTTCAGGATCCCGTCAGTGATGCCTTGGAAACGATCGAGGGAATGAAGCGGATAGGCGCGGGGAGTGTCGCATCCTGTTATCCTTTGCAGATTTATCCCAACACGGCTTTAGAAAAATATCTCCAAGACAAAACCTTCACGCTTAATCCGGAATGTAACGGAGACACGAACAGCGGATTGCCCGCCATCGATTTCGGTCCTGTTGTCAACAATAGAATCCGTAATCTATGCAAGCTGGCGACGATGGCTATCAAGTATAATATATCCAACCGATGGCTGGAAGCCATGATGGATCTGGATCTAAGCGCCTCCAGCCAGCCGTTGTCCCTGGTCAGATACTTTGAATGTGTCAAGGACAGGCTGCCGGATAAGGCCGACAAAATTTTCAATGATATCCTCAAAGGCATGAATGTCAGGTATTAAAGAAAATTCCAGGACATGATTGGAATGACAGAATGATCAAGATGATGCCTTTTACTATCTTACATAAGATTCCCCTGCTCGGGAAAAGATATGATCGTCTGCTCATACTGGAAAGCGGCCTTTTTGATGCCGGTTATTATCTGGAGCGTTATCCCGATGTTACCTCCGATCCCCTGGGACACTATCTGCGGTACGGCGCTTCCGAACAACGTGACCCCTCGCCTTTTTTCAGAACCGGTTATTATCTGGAAAATAATCCTGACGTGGCCGCCGCCGGAATCAATCCCTTGGTTCA
>ERZ1645192.4815-NODE-4815-length-10609-cov-6.618533_pt1 | contig 10609 bp, 9 predicted proteins | sample MGYA00575354_ERZ1645192 | MGnify/ENA primary metagenome ERZ1645192 (study PRJEB40844, sample SAMN11349763) | freshwater sediment metagenome | isolation source: river sediment | host: Sediment | place: India: Faizupur Khadar , New Delhi | collected 2017-02-21 ...
CGCTGCATGATGTTTATAAAAGACTGTCCCTGGAAAAAGGCGTCGAAGATACGCTTTATTCGGATCGGTTTGACGGACTGCTTTGCCGCATCATGAAGACCGATGCCGCGGAAAGAGCCGTCAGGAAAGGTTTGAATCTGCCGGCGGCTTTCTTCAACGCGCAGGATATCGCCAAACAGTTAAAGTTGCCTTTCTTCAAGTTGTTTGTAGGGGTAATGATGTCGGGTTGGAAAACCGCCAAGCAACTGGCGTTCATGGCCAACGGTTTCCACGCAATCCGGGTCGCCACCGAAGACGGTGATACGAAGGAAGGCGTTCTTCCCGTGGGTCAGGTGATGGGCTTGCTGCACGATGAGCCGACCGTGGCCGAACTGATGGAAAGAATGGCGGTGGAGGCAGAAAAGCAGCAGCAGAAACTTAATGCTCATTTCGCGTAGCAATGGTTTCCCCCGCTGTTTGTCATGGTCTCCGGCTTGACCGTTTCATGCAGGTATATGTGTGGCGCGTTCGGCAGAACGCGCCCCTTTGTCTCAGATGTTGTTTCGAACCGCTGAAAGCGAGTAAGGAATCTCAGGTTTCTCTCGTCGCTTTGCTCCTCGACATGACGCAAAACCGCGTTATGCGAATTTCTCATAACCGGAGAATTGGTTGGGCAGGGAATGTATCAGGGCAAAAAAGTCGTGGTGGTGATGCCGGCTTATAATGCCGAAAAAACCATTATCAAAACGTACAATGAAGTCATGGCGCAGGGTGTCGTCGACAAGGTGATCCTGGTTGACGACGCCAGCCCGGACAATACCGTAAAAGTAGCCGAGAGGCTTCCGGCAACGAAAGTTTTCGTTCATGAGCGCAATCTGGGCTATGGCGGCAATCAAAAGACCTGCTACCGTCTCGCTCTTGAAGACGGCGCCGATATCATCATCATGGTACATCCCGATTATCAGTACACGCCCAGGCTGATTCCGGCGATGACGTCCATGATCGGCAACGGTCTTTATCATTGCGTGCTGGGATCACGCATCCTGGGCGGCTACGCTCTCAAAGGCGGCATGCCGTACTGGAAATACATCGCCAACCGTTTTTTAACCTTCACAGAAAACATTTTAATTGGCGCAAAGCTTTCCGAATACCACACCGGTTACCGCGCTTTTTCCCGCGATCTTCTGTTGAAGCTTCCTCTTGATAAAAATTCCGATGATTTCGTGTTTGATAATCAGATGCTGGCGCAGATCGTCTGGTTCGGTTATACCGTTGCGGAAGTGAGTTGTCCGACCAGCTATTTTGCCGAGGCCTCATCCATTAATTTCAGCCGGAGCGTCAAGTACGGCTTCGGGTGCCTGAGCACAGCGTTTGCTTTTCGTCTGGCAAAGATGAAATTGATCAAAAACAACCTTTTCCCGGAAACGTAAGCAGCAGGAAGTGAATGGTGAATGGATCTCTCCTGATCGTTTTACCATCAACCATCAACTATTCACTATCAACTATTTTAGGCGATTTGGCTGTTGGCGATGGTTTTCAATGCAGCGATGTTTTTCTCATAATCTCCGCTTCCAAAGACAGCGTTGCCGGCGACGATGACGTCGGTTCCAGCTTGAGCGATATCGCCGATATTTTTCAGGTTTACACCCCCGTCAACTTCCAGCAGCGGCTGATGCGGCAGTTCATCCAGCATTTTTCTTGCACGGGCGATTTTAGCCAGAGAGGTTCCGATAAATTGCTGGCCGCCGAATCCGGGGTTAACCGTCATGATCAACAGAAGATCAATATAGTGAACGATTTCTGAAACCTGATCCAGCGGCGTTGCGGGATTCAGAGAAACACCGGCCCGTGCGCCGTAGCTTTTAATCAGGTCGATGGTCCGATGCAGATGGCCGGCCGCTTCCACATGAACGGTAATAATATCGGCGCCCGCCTTGAAAAAGGATTCGATGTATCGATCAGGGTCCGCAATCATCAAATGGACGTCGAAGGGCAGTTTGGTGACTTTTCTCAGATTGGAGATAATGGATGGTCCCATGGTAATGTTGGGCACAAAATTGCCGTCCATCACATCCACGTGGATCCAGTCGGCTCCGGCTTTTTCCACGGCGATGATTTCCTCGCCCAGTTTGCTGCCGTCCGCGGAAAGAATTGAAGGGGCAATTAATTTCATTTTTTCTCTCCCCGAGAATTAATATACGCTAAATTATAATAAAGAGAAAAGTTTGTCAATGAATGCATTTTTTATGCTTTGAAGGGCGGATAGTGCTTGACACCCGTGCGGAAAAATCTAAAAATGCATACATGTACATTCTTTATAATATTATTTTGTTTGTCGCGGCTTTGATTGCCGCTCCTTATTTTCTGTTGAAGATTGTTTTTACAGGCAAGTACCGCAATAGCTTTATTCAGAAACTCGGGGGAAAGCAAAAGGCCATCCTGGGCAGACTGAAAAACAAGCCGCGGGTCTGGATTCACGCGGTTTCCGTTGGCGAGGTGACGGCCGCTGCGCCGATTGTGGCATCTTTGAAAAAGAAAAGACCGGACGTGGATGTCATATTTTCGACGTCCACGGAAACAGGTCAGGACATGGCCAGAAAGTTCATCAAAGACGCTTCGGCGTTGATTTATTTTCCTCTGGATTTTCCTCCGGTGGTCGGCAAAATGATTAAATCGGCGGCACCCGACGTTTTCGTCCTGGTGGAAACGGAGCTCTGGCCCAATTTTTTGCGAGGCTGCGATCGTCGCGGAATCAGCGCGCTGATGGTCAACGGCCGCATATCACCCCGGTCATACCGGCGGTACCGCCTCACCCGCTTTTTATGGAAAGGCGTTTTGAAGGATCTTGATTTTGCGGGGATGATTTCCAGCGTCGATGCGACAAGATTGGAGAGCATCGGAATGGATCCGGCGAAAATAACGGTGCTGGGCAATGCCAAATACGACAGCCTGGCCTCCATGGTCTCGCCCGTGTTACAGGAAGAAATGGCCCGTCGCTTAAACGTCACCGCGCAGGAGAAATTTTTTGTCGCAGGCAGCACGCATCCGGGCGAGGAAAAAATCATCATTCATGTCTACCGTGAGCTTTTGAAAACGCATCCCGACCTGAAATTGATTCTGGTTCCGCGGCACATCGAAAGGACCGGCGAGGTTTGCGACCTGTTGCAACAGGCAGGTTTGAACGATGTGATCATGCTTTCCCGAATCAACGGCGGTCAACAAAGGCAGGGCGAGAAAGTGATTGTGGTGGATGTGATCGGCGAGCTGTTCAAAATTTATTCGCTGGCCTCCGTTGTTTATTGCGGCGGATCGCTGGTGCCGAAAGGCGGCCAGAATATTCTGGAAGCGGCAGCCTGGGGCAAGGTGATTTTTTACGGCCCGTCGATGGAGGATTTCAGTGCAGAAAAAGATTTGCTGGAAGAGGCCGGTTGCGGTATGACCATCAGAAGCGAAGAAGAATTATTGAACGGGATACGGAGGCTGCTTGCCGATCCCGAAGAAATGAAGAGCCGCGGCGAAAAGGGCAGGAGCGTTGTTCTGGATAACATCGGAGCTTCTGCCAGATACGCTGATCTGATCAGCCGGTATGTTGAGGCGGATGTTTAATGTTCAGGAGGAATGTATGCTGAAAAAATACGAAGTCATGAGTGAACAGGTGAATCTGACCAGGACCCTGATGGCGAAGTCGGTTGTGGACAGATATCTTAATCGAACCAATCTGACACATTATTCGGAGCTCTCCCGTCTCATCGGCTGCGAGGCATTTATTAAACACGAAAATCACAATCCGACAGGCTCTTTCAAAATCAGGGGGGCGCTCAATTTTTTCCATCACATGTCGCGCGAGGAACTCGAGACGGGTATTCTGGTGGCGACCCGGGGCAATCACGGACTGGCCATGGCCTGGGCGGGACAATGGTTCAACGTGCCCTGCACGGTCGTGGTTCCGGAGGGCAACAATCCGGAAATGAACACGACCATTGAAAGTTACGGCGCAGAGGTGATTGTTCACGGCGGCGATTTTTATGATGCCCAGTCCTACTGCGAGGAACTGGTGGACACGGCCGGGTATTACTATGTTCAACAGGGCAATGAACCGGAAATCTTAAACGGCTTGGCGACGATGGGCCTGGAAATCCTGGAGGATCTGCCCGACGTGGATACGATCGTCTGTCCGATCGGCGGCGGCGCCGGATGCGCTTCCATTCTGAAAACAGTGCGCGCGTTCCGGTCCGATATTGAAATCATCGGCGTGGAGCCGCAAAATGTTCCATCCTTTTACAAGTCCTGGAAAAGCGGTGAAATTGTAACTCTGGATGAAGCGCACACCGTTGCAGACGGTCTTGCCGCAAGAACCGTATTCCATCTCCCGTATGTGATTATGCGAGATGCGATCAACGATGTGGTGCTGTTGAGCGAAGAGGAGATTCTCGAAGGCGTGAGAATGGCGTTGACCACCACGCACAATCTGGCCGAATGCGCGGGCGCGGTTGCGCTGATGGCTGCTTATAAAATCAAAGATCGCCTGGCCGGCAAAAAAGTGGCGATGATCATGTCCGGCGGGAATATGAATATGGAAATTTTGAAACAGGCGCTTCAAGGCTGATGCACCTCTGGAACGGCCAATTCGAGGTATTCGAATTGGCTTGACTTGGCGAGTCATTGCCCGTATTATTAATCCATCCAAAACAGACGGCTGATAAAAGAGTGTCCGCAATCTTACGGACGCTATTCTTTTACGACAACAGAGTTTTTGCGATCGTCTTTCTATTGAAACTTCGTTTTAAACGTTTACCAGACAACCCCAACCCATAACGTACCGGATTTGTATCAGTTCAGGATTTAAACCGAAAGGGAGGAATAGGTTTATGGCGATCTTTGAATATGGCGAATACAGTAATGTGTATGAACCACCGGATAACCTGGTGGACTTTTTTGAGTCCAGTGCGGCGAAATACACGAATAATCCGCTCATCGGAGAAAAAGACAGTGCCGGAGTTTATCAATGGGTCAGCTACGGTGATATTGCCCGGAGGGTGGATCATTTAGCCTAAAAACGGCAGTTGAGCGGCTAAATTGGCGCCGGTAGCAGCGGTGGACTTCCGGATTTGGCAAGAAGATTTTGAAAAGCCTTTTTTACAATGAGCGCCATCCGTTGGGCAACCTGCAACTGCTCCGCATTTATTTTCAGATATTTTAAAAATGTATTCAGCTCTTGCAAAAGATGGATCACGACTGAAGATTTTGCATGCTTGTTGGATATCGTTAAAGTTGTCTGTCCTGCATGTTTGGTTTGGCGGGCAACACCGTAGAGAAGCAGCGGACGACTGGTGATGGCCTCGTGGTGTTTCCCTGATGCAAGACGGACAAAAAGCGACCACCAGTTATAGACCGGAGCAACCATCCGGCTGATCAGACGACAACGCTTAAGGTCTTGTGTCGTATAGCCTCCCCATCCCCATTGATTCTTCAATTCGTCAAAACAGTTTTCCGCGTCGGCACGGTCACGATAAAGTTGCGAGATCGCATAAATGTCATAGGGCAAATCGGTGACCAGGACGGCATATTCATAGCGTCTTGCGGTTTCTGCTGTGTCGATAAAAGCGAGGTTCAGTTGTTTGTCGTCCGTCAAGACAATGTTGTCTTTGATCTCGCGCCGGGTAACGATCACCCGGCGTGAACGCGTCCAGCCGTCCAGTTTCAGTTCCGACTCGGCCCCCTCATAGCCGTGCCCGGCATCAACCCACGTGGCGCTGAAAAACAGTCTCTCAATCAGCCGCTTTACATTGGCGGTCAGTCTAAGCTTGGTCAGATAATGCGCAAAACGCGATTCCGCTGCGGCAAGAAAACCTTCATTGCCCAGAAAAATATCCCCGCGAATCAGCGCCGGCCTTCTTTCGGGTGAAAGCGAATCATAGTAGTTCCATAAGGAAGGCATCACGTGGCGAGCTGTATGCTCATTGCCCTGGTTCACCTCGACGCAAAGGGCCATGCGCGTGTTTGCCATAAAACAAGAACGGTAATTATGCGATGGGCGGCCTCGTTTGGTCGGATTGTAACTGACAACGGCGCCTTCCTGCTTCCCGTAAAGACACTTCACGGTCGTGTCCGTATCCGGAATCCAAGAACCCGCCGCAACGGCTGCTTCGGTCGATAATCGTAATTGATCATCCAGCCACGAAACACCGGCATCCTCTTCTATCGACTTCATGGCACGTCTTGCGGCATCTTCGCTGACGACTTTCTTCATCCCCAACAATCCCGGATTCACTCCGTCAAATCGTATCGCGCTGATATGCGCATATCGGTGATGTCCGGCCAATATCGACAGTAAAAGGGTCCCCATGACATCCCGTACGCCGGGAGCATTCGGGCTGGAATAGGTTAAGGGACATGTCGCTATGAAATGATCGTATAGCCCGCTGACCTTCAAAAATTCTATGAAAAATGGCAACTGTCCCAATGGACTTACTGCCCCTTGTGGATCCCATTCCACCTGAACCTTGCCGCCAAATGTGTCCAAAGAAATAGCGCCTTGATTGCCGACTCCAATCCCGTCTTGCTGCTCACCCATTTGGTGAATCCCTCCTCGGATAAATTTCCTTCACTTCCTTTATATTTCAAAGATCTATCCGATTTGCAAGATTCTCAACTGCTGTTTTTAGGTTTAAGGGCCGGGTTGGCGTCCATCGGCGTGGGTGCCAAAGACACGGTCGGTATCATTGCCAACAATCGCAAGGAATGGTTAATCGGAGAAATCGCCACGCAGGGGCTGGGTGCCGCTTATGTGCCGATGTATGAAAAAGAACTCGTCTCGATGTGGAAATATATTGTGAAAGATGCCGAAATCAAGGTGCTCCTGGTGTCGAGGTCTGAGATTCTGGACAAAGTCAAAGATTTTCCTGCGGAAATCCCCTCGTTGAAGGACATCTATCTGATTGAAGGCGAAGGAGAAAAAACTATGGCCGCCCTGGAGAGGAAAGGCGCGGCAAATCCGGTACCGTCACGCAAACCGAAGTACTCCGATGTCGCCGTGCTGATTTACACCTCCGGCACCACCGGAGAGCCGAAAGGCGTTCTGCTGTCTCACGGCAACCTGGCGGAAAACGTCAAGGCCGGCCTGGCCTGGTTTCCCAATCTGACGCAACAGAGCCGTTGCATTTCCATGCTGCCGTGGGCGCACTCGTTCGGCATCACGGCCGATCTGCATGCGTTTATTCTCCAGGGCGCATCCATCGGCATCATGGGATCGGTGGAAACGCTGATTGACGATCTGCCCAAAATTCAGCCCACGTTCATGATCACCGTGCCCCGCATTTTCAACAGAGTCTATAACGGTGTCTGGGCTAAAATGCGGGAGGAAGGCGGCTTGAAACTGAAACTGTTCGAAGCGGCCCTGGAGGCGGCCAAAAGGAAAAGAGAGACCGGGGAGACCGGTTGGAAATATAAAATTCTGGATAAAATAGTTTTGAAAAAAATCCGGGAGCGTTTCGGAGGCCGCCTGGAAAACGCAGTGACCGGCAGTGCGCCGATGAATGTCGATATCGCCAAATTCTTTATTGATGTCGGGATTCCGACATATGACGCCTACGGATTAAGCGAAACATCGCCGGCCATCACGATCAATTCTCCTCTGATGGGCAATCGTTTGGGATCGGTCGGCAAACCCATCAACAAAACAAAAGTCGTGATTGACCGTTCGCGTACCGGAGAGGACGGCGACGACGGGGAAATCATCTGCTTTGGTCCGCAGTGCATGATCGGTTACCACAAAAAACCGGAACAGACCCGAGAGGTCATCGTCGAACGTGACGGCATGCGTGGCGTGCGCACCGGTGACCGGGGACGACTCGATGATGACGGCTTTCTGTACATTACCGGACGATTCAAGGAAGAATACAAACTGTCCAACGGCAAGTATATTCACCCGGACACCATCGAGCGGGAAATGAAAATACTGCCCTGGGTTCTCAATGCGGTTGTCACCGGCGCCGGACATGAGTTCAATGTGGGACTGATCGTGCCGGACATGGCGGTGCTGAAACGGGTGGCGGAAGAAATGGATTTATCGGTTGATCCGCAGGCCATTTTTGACCCGTCAAGTCCCGAAGGCCGGAAACTCGCGGATCTGCTGACCATTGAAGTACAAAATCATCTCAAGAAAATCATCGGCTCTTACGAGGTTCCGCGCAAGTTTGCCTTTATCAAAGAAGATTTCACACTGGATAACGGAATGCTCACCCAGACCATGAAACTCAAGCGAAAAGTGGTTATGGATAAGTACGGTGAAATGCTGGAAAGTCTTTACAGGGAATAATAAAAATGACGGCGGGAGACATGTTGCTCCCGCCGTCATTTTCGGTTGCGTCGGGCAACCGTCCGGTTACTCGCCTTTTTTATAATAACCGTCCCATTTCATGTCGATCTGGCGCTGAATTTCATTGATCTGCTCGTCGGTAAGAATCCGGAAGCGCGACTGCGCCCGGAAATATTCGCGCACGGGGGTCAGTTTGCGTTTTTCGATCAGCTTTTCGGATGCGGCGGTTAATCGGAATTCGCCGTTGACGATCTCGTAGAGATCATAATAGCCGGTTTCCACAGCCAGACGGCCGATCTTGATACCGTAACGCGGATCATAGCCCCAGCCGGGCGGGCAGGGGATATGAATGTGAAAATATTTGGTGCCCGGCAGATGAAGGCAGCTTTTGATCTTGTCGTAGAGATCCAGGGGATAAGCGGCCGAACAGGCGGCCACGTAGCTGAGTTTATGTGCGGCCATGATCGCCGGAACATCTTTTTTCTGTTGCAGCTTGCCCTTGAACGGCGTGTTGGCGGTGACCGCGCCGATCGGTGTTGTGCCCGAGCGCTGCACGCCGGTGTTCATGTAGCCTTCATTATCGTAGCAGAAATAAATAAAATTATCGCCGCGCTCCGCGGCGCCGGATAAGGCCTGCAGGCCGATGTCGCTGGTCCCGCCGTCGCCCGCCCATCCGGCAACGGTGGTATGGTCGTTCCCTTTGGTTTTCAGCGTTGCCAGGATACCGGTGGCCGCTGCCGCCGTCGAAGCAAACGTTACATTCAGGCAGGGCAGTTTTGTGGACGCCACGGGGAAAAGCCCCTGCAAAACGGTCAGGCAACTGGGCGGTACGACCAGAATCGTATCCTTCCCGAGGGCCTTGAGTCCGACCCGGTAGGCAATGGAAAGTCCGCAACCCGTGCAGGCGCGTGTGCCCGGATGAACAAATTCCTGAGTCGGTAAATTTAAAATGTTTGTCTTCGCCTGCATGGGCCTCTCCTTATCTCAATCGCCGGGATAAACGGGTGATTGCTGATGTGCTAAATCTTCAGACCGATCCATGTCGGTTCCCGGGAAATCCTGCTCTGCGTCGCCGCTCGGAGGCTGTCCGTCAAATCGCGGGTGTGAATTTCGCGGCCGCCGATGCCGGCAATAAAATTCTGCACGGACGGCAGGGAACCGGTTCCCGCCAGATGTTCGTAAAGCGCCGATTTCAGATCCGACGCCAGCGCGCCCTCGTAGCCGTAGCTGAGCGCCTTTTCAAAAACGATGATTCCCTTCTTCCCTTTTAATGCGCCGGCAATAACGGCATCGGGAAAAGGACGGTAATAACGAACGCCCATCACGCCGACCTTGATGCCCTCTTTTCTCAACGCATCCACGCCGACGCGCAACTGATAGGTGATGGATCCCAGGCCGACGGCGACATAATCGGCATCGTCGCAGCGGTAGGGTTCTATATACGGATTCCCGCCCCGCCCGAATATTTCGGCAAATCGCGTTTCTGCATCGGCTGCGATTTGCAGCGTTGTTCTCAATTCCTCCAGCAGCAGATACCGGATTTCCATATAACCGTGAGCCAACTGGCCTTTGGTGTCGATCCGGACATCCGGCAGGGTGACGGTGTTCAGGTTGGCCGGTTCGTCGGGATTTAAGGCGTAGTCCGGTTGAAACGGCGGCAGGAAGGCATCGACCTTTTCCTGCTCGGGCAGATCAAACGGCATGTAGGTATGGGATAAAATATATCCGTCGTAGCAGACCATGATCGGAATGCTTATTTTTTCCGCCAGCCAGTAGGCTTTGATTACCGTGTCGATAATCTGCTGATGATCACAGCAGTAGATCTGAATCCAGCCGGTGTCGCGCTGAGAGATGGAATCCTGCTGGTCGTTCCAGACATTCCACGGAGCGCCTACCGCGCGGTTGACCACACACATCACGATGGGCAGTCGCGCGCCGGAGGCCCACTGAATCTGTTCGTGCATGTACAAAAGGCCGTTGGCGCTGGTGGCGGTAAAAACGCGTGCGCCCGCCGACGAAGCCGCGATGCAGACCGCCAGCGCGGAGTGCTCGCTTTCCACCGGAATATATTCGGCCTTCATGTCCCCGAGTTCCACATATTCAGAAAGCTTTTCCGTCAGCGGCGTCTGCGGTGTGATGGGATAAGCTGCGATGACACCGGCACGGCAGAGTTTGACGCCGAGAGCCGCCGCGGTATTTCCGTTTTCGATCATGTACATGGCGGCTACTCCTTGTCCTTTTTTTGTTCTGAGAAATGTGCTTCGTCCACCATCGTGATGGCTTTGGTCGGACATTCTTCGGCGCAGATGCCGC
>ERZ1645192.4816-NODE-4816-length-10608-cov-5.382735_pt1 | contig 10608 bp, 11 predicted proteins | sample MGYA00575354_ERZ1645192 | MGnify/ENA primary metagenome ERZ1645192 (study PRJEB40844, sample SAMN11349763) | freshwater sediment metagenome | isolation source: river sediment | host: Sediment | place: India: Faizupur Khadar , New Delhi | collected 2017-02-21 ...
CCGTCGGGCATGCAGCTCCTTGGGGCCGAGGAGCCGGTGAGGGCACGGAAGGGGTTCGTCTCACCGGCTATGGTCTTTGTCAGGGTGCCACGTCAGGCGCTCAAGGCAGAGCGTGAGGATATCGTCTTTCGCATCGAAGCTACTCGCCCCGACGGACAGGTGATCGCCACTGAGCGCAGCAGCATCTTCATCGGACCCAAACCTATGCCCTGAAAGTGGCATTCCTCACCAGGAAGGGGGTTGCTCGGATTGGTTGGCCACGGGTCCCGCGTGGGCTGAGGCAGGGCGATGAAGAGAAGAGGGGTTGCTATGCGTCGTTCTACCCCCCATCACCTCTCCCTGACCGCCAACTCAAACCCTTATAAATTGCCCATCAATTTTTTCCAGAATGGAGCAAGTCCCTCGGGGTAAAAATCCGGAACTAGAATATGTTCGTTTTATCAAGTGGATAGCCGAGGGATATGCATTTTCTGCCTCTCCAAGCGGTGCCCTCTGGCCTTTGGAGGGGAAGCGCCTGAATGGGCCATGCAGGCCAGACCACCGCTTCACCGCGATCGATATCCCGGCAGAAGCCGCCGGACCCCGGGAGATCCAATTTTGCATTGCGCTGGTATCCATGAAGACCAGCAAACAAAAGGTGGCTGCGGAGTTATAATAATTATCTATTTATTGCAATTATCGAACTGGAGCCTGTCGTAATCATGTCAAGCCCCCCCGTTCCCGCCAAGACCACTCCCGCCTGGAAGAGCCCCTGGGTGATCGGCTGGATTGCTCTGGTGATGGTCGTCCTGATCGTTAATGTCGGTCTTGTCACCCTGGGCATTGTGACCAATCCGGGACTGGTCGTCGACAACTTCTATGATCGAGGACAGAATTACGAAAAAACTTGGGCCAGCAAGCAGGCGCGGGACCCGGGTTGGGTGCTGCATGCCGATATCCCAGGGGATCTGGTGGTCGGAGAACCGACATCCCTCCGCTTTTTCCTCGTCGATAAGGCCGGGCGACCAGCGCCGGTTGAAGAGGCTCATTTTTATGCCTACCGTCCTTCGGACGCTCACCGGGATTTTGACCTTCCCATGATCGAGGAAGGGCCAGGACGTTATCGGGTGGATATCAATTTCCCGCTGGTCGGTGCCTGGGATACGCTGATTGCGGTCCGCCATGGTGGCGAAGAGTTCAACCACGGCCGTCGCATCCAGGTTCCCGCCTCCTCTGCGGGGGGGCAGGGCGCGGTGATGAATTGAATTTCAAATTGAAAACTCGGCGGATGCTACGTCCATTGCCGGTTGCCTCTCGCTGGTTGCTATCGTTTCACCCTTCGTATCGCGAGCCGTGACCGACAGCAAGGTCCTAGGTTTCTACCCAGGTACCGTTCCCCCGCGCTGCTTTCATTGTGGCCTCCCGGTCAGTTCCCAGGCTGAGGTGGCCGCTCTGATCCGGGGCGAGCTAAGATCCTTCTGTTGTACGGGCTGTAAGTCCGTCTGCGAGGCTATTCACGCAGCGGGTCTGGAAGGCTTTTACCAGCGCACACCAGAGGGGGAGATTCTGGGGCCACCACCGGAGCCACCCAAAGAACTGGCCCTTTACGACATCGATGAGGTTCAGGAGGAGTTCGTGGATTCTCTGGGGGAGGTCCGCGAGATCAACCTCTTGGTCGAGGGAATTCACTGTGCTGCCTGTGTCTGGCTGATCGAGAATAGCCTCAAGGCCATGCCGGGGGTTGCGGAGGCACGGGTCAATCTTACCGGGCGGCGTCTGCGACTCAAATGGAATAACGACCGCCTCAAGCTGTCGCAGGTCCTCAGGCGTCTGGGTGAAGTCGGCTATGCCGCCATGCCCTTCGATCCGGAGGTGGCGGAGGGGTCTCTTCAGCGCGCCAACCGCCGCCTGCTCTACCGCCTAGCGGTAGCCGCCTTCGGCATGATGAACCTGATGTGGATCTCCATCGCCCTCTATGCCGGAGCGGATGAGGGGGAGTTTCGTGGACTTTTCCATTGGATCGGCTTTGCCATCGCCACGCCGGTGCTGGCCTACTCGGGCTGGCCATTTTACAAAGGCGCGGTTCTGGGGATTCGCGGCCGGAGCCTGACCATGGATTTGCCTATCGCGATCGGGGTCACCATTACCTATCTCTACTCGCTGTACGTGACGGTCACCGGTACCCAGGTCAGCGACGTCTACTGGGACACGGTGGTCAATTTTCTTTTCGTCATTCTGGTCGGGCGCTTCCTGGAGTCGATCTCAAAACGCCAGGCGGTGGCCGCGACCCAGCGACTCCTCGACCTCCAGCCCAAGGTTGCCACCGTCCTGCGCGGCGGTGAGGAGACCATCTTGCCCATGCGCGCCATACAGGTCGGTGAAACCGTCCTAATCCGGCCGGGGGAGAAGGTGCCGGTGGATGGCCTGATCCTGGAAGGCGAAAGCCAGATAGACGAGTCCATGCTCACTGGCGAGGCAAGGCCCGTGCTAAAAGCCCAGGGCGAGCGGGTGGCGGCTGGTACCCTCAATGGACCCGGCGTACTACGGGTTAGGGTCGAGGGTCTGCTCCGTCACACGGCCTTGGGACGGATTATCACGCTGGTCGAGGATGCCCAGGCGAGTAAGGCTCCCATTCAATGCACCGCTGACCGTATTGTCCCCTGGTTTGTCGCCGCCACCCTGAGCCTGGGGTTGCTCACCTTTCTCTTCTGGCTGCCCACGGATCTCGAACTGGCGCTCATGGCGGCTACCGCTGTACTGATCATCACCTGCCCCTGCGCATTCGGGATGGCCACCCCCATGGCCATCGCCGTCGCCTCCGGCCTCGGTGCCCGTCAGGGCATCCTAGTCAAGACTGGAGCCGTACTGGAGAGCCTGTCCAGCATCGATCACTTCGTTTTCGACAAGACCGGTACCCTCACTGAGGGACGGCCGACGGTGACGGCTATCGACAGCACCGCTGGGGTTTGGACTGGAGCTGGTAGGAACCCGGGGGGGCTTTCTCTGTTCGGTCAGCACCTTGAAGGGCAAGGCGAGGTGATGACCGATCGGACCGGGAATTTGTCGGATGAAATGGTCCGGAATCTCGCTAGCCTGGCAGCCCTGGAACGTTTCTCCGAGCACCCTATCGCCAAGGCGGTGCTGATTCTGTGTCGGGAACAGGAGATCGAGTACCGCCAACTGGATGTGGCCCAGGTACAGACTCATCCAGGTCAGGGCATAAGTGGGGTGGTAGCGGGCCGCTCGGTTGTCGCGGGTACCGCGAGCTGGGTGAAGGACCAGTGCCTGGATGCCGAAGTACCCAGCCTGGAGGCGGCCGCACTTCACTTCTCCAGGGGGGGAGCCACGCCCATCCATGTCGGCATGGACGGTCGGGTGGTCATGGTAATGGCCATTGAGGATCGGTTGCGCCCGGACGCCGCCGACGTGGTCGCCGGACTGAAGGCCCAGGGCATCCGCGTGACCCTGCTGACGGGTGATCGGCGTGGCGTGGCGGAACGTACCGCCCAGGCCCTGGGTGGGGTCGAGTTCATCGCCGAGGTCCTGCCGGAGGACAAGAACCAAGTCATTGCCGATCTACAGGCCCAGGGGCAGCGTGTGGCCATGGTGGGCGATGGCGTCAACGATGCGCCCGCGCTGGTACGCGCCGACGTGGGTATTGCCATGGGTAATGGTACGGACGTCTCCATCGCCAGCGCCGACATTGTCCTCATGCAGGCCGAGTTGGCCAAGGTGCCCCAGGCCGCTGCCCTGTCACGCCGCACGTTGCGCACCATCCGTCAGAATATCGGGATTTCCGTTGTCTACAATTTCATTATGGTACCTCTGGCCGTGGCCGCTCTGGTGACTCCTCTGGTGGCGGCCGTGTCCATGCCACTGAGTTCTCTGGCGGTTATCGGGAACTCCACCCGAATCCGCACGCTCTTCCAGCAACCTCGGCACTGAGCGCTGATCTCGCATGAAGGAGGGCTGACCCCCCATGGACGTCATCTATGGGCTGATACCTGGCATGATCCTGTTGGGCGTGGTTGCCGTCCTGGTTCTCTTCTGGGCGGCACGATCCGGCCAATTCGACGACCTGGAAGGTGATGGCCAGCGCATCCTCATGGACGAGGATATGGCCGATCCACGCCGATTCCCGGATGCGGAGGGGGCGCCCGAACAGCGCTATGTGGACGAGGATCGGGCTCCAGGGAAGACGACGAAGGGGTCGGAGGGGGCCTAGCTGGTCAGCTGGGTTGGAACAGGGAATCGGAAGGCCTGCCCCGTGACTCCCCGGCTATCGGGACCCAGCAGGTAAAGGTAGGCTGGTGCCATGGTATCGGCGGCAGGCAGTTCATGGGGATTCTCCCCTGGGTAGAGTCGGGCCCGCAGTCCGGTTCGGATAATGCCAGGATCAAGGCTATTGACCCGGATGCGTCCCTGATCCTTCGTTTCGTCGGCTAGGGTCTGCATCAGGCCTTCAATTCCAAATTTGGCGGCGGCAAAGGCCCCCCAATAGGCCAGACCGCAGCGGCCGACACGGTCGGAGGTAAAGATGATGGAGGCATCCGGGGCATGGCGCAGCAATGGCAGGCAAGCCTGGGTGAGAAGAAAGGGGGCGCTGAGGTTGATGCGAAGCACGCGCTCCCACTCACTGGCATCGTAGTCGTCAATACGGCTGAGGAAGGGAGCGAAGGCAGCACAGTGGGCGATCCCGTCCAGACGGCCAAATTCCCGGGCGAGGGTGGCGGCGACGGCCTGATACTGCATTTCGTCCGCGGCATCCAAGTCCAGGGGAAGGATGGCGGGCTCAGGGGCGCCGCTATCGGCGATGTGATCATAGAGGGGGGCCAGCAGGGCTTCAGCCAGGTCGGATAGGATGACCGTGGACCCATGGGCGGCACATGCCCTCGCCACGGCCGCGCCGAGACTGTCTGCCGTACCAGTTATCAGTATGACGCGTCCGGTCAGGAGGTTGGAGTCAGCTTGATAATGTTGCATGTTGGTCGTTCGCGATTCATTCTCTGCCGGATTTAGACAGGGCCTTCGCCGTCCCAGGGTCGGGATGAGGGTCCGACACGATGGAAGATATCGGTGGCCGTAAAGGGCGTTGACGTTGACGGTTCTCCCGCCAGGCCAGCCAGAATTTACGCAAGGGGGTGAGGCTCAGCCGCTGATCCGCGACCTGGAAGGCGATGGCCTCCAGTTCATCGAGCAGGCTGGAGAGAATGCGGACCCAGAGCCGCAGTCCCGTGGGCAGGGTTTCGATTGGGGTCGGGGTGTCCAGAAGGGCACGGGCCTGGGAGGCTAGTTGCGGTAGCCATTCCGGCAGCCGGGCACGGTTCTCAGCCTGAAACAGCGCCGTAGGGGTCAAACCGGCAGGTCCCAAGATCGACATCGGGATGGGCGCCCGGCCTTGGCGGGCTAGCCAGCCGCTGTCGCGAATGCGATAGACCAGGGCGCAGAAGGCACCGAGGCGTCGGGCTGCTTCCAGGGTGGCCTTGTCATGGCAGCCCTGAACCCTGGCCATGAGTTCGAAGAGACCACCCAGATCGGCTTCACAGGCGGCGGAGAGGGCGGCTGAATCCGCCAGACGTTGGCGTAGGATCTCGGCCTCGACCTGATCCGCCAGTCGAAGGAAGGGGGTGATGGGCAGGTCTACCTTGGCGATCAGGGGTTGGAGGGCCTGATTCAAGGGATGGCTGGGGAAGCCATCCACCAGTAGCCGAGCTTCATCCCGCCACCACTGTAGCTTGAGCCTGGCCACCCCCGGGTCACTAACCTGCCTCGGGATGGCCTGTACCAGATAGCGCCAGGCGGTCAGACGGGCGAGGTCGTGACGCAGCGCTGGCGGCGAAAATTTGAGGCAAAAGTAGGTTGCGGAGCCCGGCGGGCCGGCTGGATTGGGAAACCCCCAGGCCCCTGGCCATGGCATCCGGTGGGTAGGGCTGGATGGTGCCGCTTCAATCATGACCAAGGAAGCCAGATCTTTTCGCTGGGGGAATCCAAGGGGGACCATCTTCCAGCAAGAGTGCTGGATTCGGGAGGGAGGAAACCGGGCCGGATGGCCCACCTGGCGAGGTGTTTAATACGTTGCAGCCTTTCATTGTTCGGTTGAGGCGGGGCACCGCGAATGTCGAAAACCGATTTGGCATTGCGATGTCTGGATTTACGGAATTACCCTCGCCCTCGCCCTCGCCCTCGCCCTCGCCCTCGCCCTCGCCGTTGTCATACGCCACGAAGAGGTGCCCCACCGGGTCATGTCTCCTCCCGGGGGCGTCGACAGGCGGCCAGGTAATTGACGTCGAGGTCCCGTTCGTCGAGGCGGTACTGAGCAAGCAGCGGGTGATAGGACATGCCGGTAAGGTCATTAAGTTCAAGCCCAGCGGCGCGGATCCAGCGTCCCAATTCGGCCGGCCGAATGAAGCGAGCATAATCATGGGTACCAGGCGGGAGCCAGCGCAACAGGTATTCGGCCCCGATGATAGCCAGCAGGTAGGATTTGGGATTGCGATTGAGGGTGGAGAAAAAGACGTGTCCGCCGGGCCTTACCAGTTGGGCGCAGGCGGTGATGATGGAACAGGGGTAGGGGACGTGCTCGAGCATTTCCATGCAGGTGACGATGTCGAAACTCGAGGGTACCTCAGCGGCAAGGGCCTCGGCGGAAATGCGGCGGTAGCGGACGGCGACGCCGCTCTCCAGGGTGTGGAGTTCCGCCACCTTAAGGGGCATCTCCCCTAAGTCGATACCCGTGACGGAAGCACCGCGGCAAGCCATGCCTTCAGATAGGATGCCACCGCCGCAGCCCACGTCCAGGACTGCCTTGCCCGCCAGGCAGACGGTCCGGTCGATATAGTCCAACCGTACCGGATTGATCTCGTGCAATGGCTTGAATTCGCTGTGTGGGTCCCACCAACGGGCGGCCATGACCTCGAATTTGCTGATTTCGGCCTGGTCGACATTGTGACCGGCATGGTTCATGGATTTTCTCCACCAAGGGGGTTGAACATGCCGTCATGGGGTTGATGGGAATGACGGTCTTCCCTCAGGGCATGAAGGGGTTGATGACCGACATAGGTCTGGCGAATTGGTTCATGTGGTTGCGCATGATGCCGACGCCGCCGAGCATGGCGTGGATGCGGGTGTCAAGAATCAGCATGGCATCGCCGACCAGCTTCATGTTTTCCTCGACGTTGCCCATATCACCCGCCATGAGGCGCGTATTTTCACGGATCTGGGGCATGGTGCTGGCCATGGATTTCATCCGCTCGTTCATGTTTTCCAGATGGGTCATGTGACTGTCGAAGGCCCGCATGTTGGTGGTGATATCCGCCATGTCGTTATCCACCCCCACGAGGTGGTCGTGTATGGCGTACATGTCGACAATGATCTCGTTGAAGTCCTGGTAAAGCAGTCGGGCGTGGTAAACGTCGAAGGCGGCACCCCCCAGCAGGAGCAGGGAGGTCGTGATAATCACAATGTCCGTAATACGGAAGTGGCGATGGCGCTCGTCAAGGTGAATCTGGGTGGCGCGACCCAGCCGTTGGATGACCTCGACAATGGCCCGCCTGGGATCCTCTCGCTTGGTGGTCATACTGGTGTTTCCCATATGGATCTCTAGGGAAAGGGAATGATTTTGTTCATGTTACGCATCGGCTTGGCCATCTCTCCCATTTCCACGCTCATGACCTGAACCTCATTGTTCATCAGATCCATGTTGAAGGAGACATTGGAGATGTGATTGCGGACTGCGGCCAGAGTGGCGTCGATGCCGTCGACGTTGGCACGCATCTGATTCATGTCCGTGAGGATATGGCCCATCTCCACGTCCATGATGGCGGTACGGTAATCGAAGGTTTCCAGAAGGGCGACGCGCTTTTCGATCGAATCCATGTGACCGTTGATGATGGTCATCTGGTTACTGACCGAAATAAAGTGCTCCTTCATGCCGTCGACCACGCCGGCGATACGTGAGACTTGAGAGGTCAGGGTGAAGAGTAATAATGAGAGGGAGACGGAGATGGCGGCCAGGATGAGGGTGCCCGCCTGGATGGCATAATTGAGGCGGTTACCCAGGGTGCGCGTGAGCTCGATCTCGCTGAGGATGATGCCTTCGAAGGAGCTCAAGGCACGGCGATACTGCTGCTGAAGGATGGCGTCGTCAACCGCCCGGCCGGCTTTGTTTTCTTCTTCCGTCATGGCTCCTGCTCGTCTGGATTCTGCTGCCGTCGAATTCGATTAGTGGGGCGCCGAAACTGGCCGGCGGTAAGGTATCGGGGTGGGATTCCCTTGATCTCGCCGATGATCAGGTTCCAGGGTTCATCCCGGCTAGTTGAGGTGTTGGCTGGCCCTGGGGCAGGAAGGTGGACCCTAGGTTCCACCGTAGCCGCCAGCTTAGATACGGTAGAGGGATTAATTTAAGCAGATTCTAACGTTATTTCGAGCCTTCTGCCCGCCTATTTTCACTGGCAAAAACATTATCGTGATTAAATTCATTAAGTTGAAATCATCAGGACTGAGCGTGGCCCCTGGATGTTCATTGTTGCAGCGTACGGCCGCCATCCACGGTGATTATCTGGCCGGTGATGTAGTCCGCTTCACATACCAGGAATAGCAAGGCGCGTGCGATGTCGGCAGCTGAGCCCGCTCTACCCAGCGCGATCCGTCCCAGGAGGTCGGCCTTCTGGGATTGAGACACCTCCTGGCTTTCGGGCCAGAGGATGATGCCCGGGGCAATGCCATTGACCCGGATCGAGGGTCCCAGTTCCCGGGCCAGGGCCTTGACCATCATGGCGTTACCGGCCTTGGCGATAGAGTAGACCGGATGATCCTTGTGAGGCCGCTCGGCGTGGATGTCTACTAGGTTGATGATGCAACCACTGGTCGCTCGCAACAAGGGTGCGGCTGCCTGGGCGAGGAAAAAGGGTCCCTTGAGATTTGAAGCGAAGAGATCGTCCCACTGTTCGTCACTTACCTGGCCAAAGGGAGTCGGGTAGAAGCTGGAGGCGTTATTGACGAGGACGTCGAGTCGGCCGCGAAAGGCCTGGACATGGGCCAGTAGCCCGGGAAATGCCTGGCAGTCCCCCAAGTCCGCGCCCAGGAGCATAACCGAGTCCGCTCGGGCCCGTTCCAGCTCCCGCCGAAGGGCTTGAGCCGCCTCCTCCGAACGGCGGTAGTGGAGGACGATATCCGCACCCGCGGCATGGAGGGTCCGGGCGATCGCCGCGCCAATGCGGTGGGCGGCCCCGGTAATGAGAGCAACCCTACCGTCGAGGGCGGGGGGGGAGATATAGGAAAAGGGAGGAGAAGTCTGGGACAAGGTCGGGTCAGCCTGTATGATGCGATTATTTGGATTTTAGCCACTTCCCATGCTGTCGATGCCGATATCCGCCACTTCGTTGACTCTTCCGGGTTCCGACCCGATGGAGGGGGGGGACTCGGTGGCCTCGGCCCACAGTCAGCGATTGGCGGACCTGATTCGAGCCGAGGCGGCGGCGGCTGGCGGCAGTCTGCCCTTCGACCGTTTCATGGAACTCGCCCTCTATGCCCCACGACTTGGCTATTACGTCGCGGGGGCCGAGAAGTTTGGGGCGGGAGGGGATTTCGTCACCGCCCCTGGTCTCTCCCCCCTTTTTGGCCTTTGCCTCGCCCGCCAGTGCGAGGAGGTCCTGAGAGTCCTGGGTGAAGGAGATATCCTAGAGTTAGGTGCCGGCAGTGGCGAACTGGCGGCGGATATTCTCGATGGTCTGCAGGCAGCGGGTTGCCTCCCTTCGCGCTATCTCATCCTTGAGCCCGGGGCGGAGTTGCGTGAGCGCCAACGGGAACTGCTGTTGGCCCGCCACGCCAATTTGGCCAGCCGCATTCACTGGCTGGATCGCCTGCCCCAGGACCTTACGGGTATCCTGCTTGCCAATGAAGTCATGGATGCCATGCCGGTCAACCGCTTCCAGATCGGTCTGGGTGGCAGGCTGGACGAAATCCGGGTCCGCCCCCAAGACGGGGAAGGAGAGCAAGGCTGGGCGGAGGTACTGGCCGCGCCCCAAGACCCGGCTCTCGCGGTGGCCATCGCAGGTCTGCAAGCCCGTGGCCTGGCTTTAGCCCCGCCCTACAACTCCGAGATAAACCTTCGGCTGGGTCCCTGGCTGGCGGCCTTGGCCACCTCGATGAAACGAGGTCTCATGCTCCTGATTGATTACGGCTATGACGAGGCGGACTATTATCGGCCTGAGCGGAGTATGGGCACCCTTGTGTGCCACTACCGTCATCATGTCCATGGGGATCCTTATGCCCATCTGGGTCTCCAGGACATCACGGCTCATGTGGATTTCTCCGCGGCGGCCAGGGCAGGCCAGGCGGCGGGGCTGGAACTCGCCGGTTTTACCACTCAGGCCCACTTTCTGCTGGCCTTGGGGATGGAAGAACTTCTGGCGGAACTTCTGAGTGGTGCGGAATGTGGCACGAGTAGGGGTTTGAACCTGCTGCTCGGCGCCAAACAATTGGTCCTGCCCTCCGCCATGGGCGAACGGTTCCGGGTATTGGGCCTGGCCAAAAGCCTTAGGCCAGATCAGGGACCCTGGCAGGGTTTTAGTTTGCGTGATTTGCGTGGGCGCGTATGAGATCAGATAGCGACCCCTGCCTCTTTTTTCC
>ERZ1645192.4818-NODE-4818-length-10607-cov-6.802597_pt1 | contig 10607 bp, 11 predicted proteins | sample MGYA00575354_ERZ1645192 | MGnify/ENA primary metagenome ERZ1645192 (study PRJEB40844, sample SAMN11349763) | freshwater sediment metagenome | isolation source: river sediment | host: Sediment | place: India: Faizupur Khadar , New Delhi | collected 2017-02-21 ...
TGCGGACCAAGATTAGAAGATAATTTTGGTCTTCTTTATTTGATAAACGGACGATTTCTGTTATAATGGTCAGACCAAATGAGAAGGGCTAATCTTAATGAATATATTTATTACCAACGACGACGGGTATCTCTCGGAAGGCATTCTGGGGCTGGCCGAGAAGCTGGCCGAAAAGCATACGGTCACGGTGGTGGCGCCGCATAACCCGCAGTCGGGGGCCGGACACGCGCTGACCATGCACAAACCCTTGCGTATCAAGCACTTTAAAGACCTCTCGGAGAAGCACAAAGCCAAGGTGTTTTCCTGCAGCGGCAAGCCCGCCGATTGCGCCAAAATCGGCATTGAAGAGGTGATTCAAGGGAAGCCGGATTTGGTGCTCTCGGGCATCAACATCGGAGCCAACCTCGGCACCGACGTGGTCTATTCGGGCACGGTTTCGGGCGCACTGGAAGCCGCGATGATGGGCTACCGCGCCATGGCGGTTTCGCTGGACGGCAATGATTTGACATATATGGATACGGCAATTCGGTTCATCAGCGAATTTATCGAAAAATACCCCATCAGCACCATGGTCAAAAACTATATTTTGAATATCAACATTCCGGCTTTGCCTTTTGACGAACTAAAGGGCATCAAGGTGGCGTCTCTGGGAGAAGTCAGGTATGAAAACGACATCACCCGCGGGGTGGATCCGTTCGGCAACGAGTATTTCTGGATCGGCGGGCATAAACTTCTGCCCGAGCCGGGGAACAAGGACGTCAACTACATCAAAGAGGGTTTCGTGACGGTGACGCCGGTGTCCTACATGATGGGCGCCGAGGAGTGCATCCAGCTGGTGGAAAAGAAGATTGAGAGGCTATAATTGAGCAAGAAAACGGTAGCGGTCATCGGCGGAGGACCGGCAGGCATGATGGCCGCCATTTCGGCCGCCAAAGCCGGACATGCGGTGACGCTGTTTGAGCAGAACGAAAAACTTGGCAAAAAGCTGTTTTTGACCGGCAAAGGCCGGTGCAACATCACCAACAGCGCCGAAATCGCCGACTTTTTTTTGAATATCCCGCGGAACAGCAAGTTTCTTTATTCGGCACTGTACGGCTTTACCAACGCCGATTTGTTGGCGTATTTCGACGCGCATGGTCTTGCGACCAAAGAGGAGCGCGGGGGACGCGTGTTCCCGGAATCCGATAAATCCAGCGACGTCATCAAGGCTTTGGAAGCGGGCCTGAAGGAACAAGGTGTAATCATCCGTTTAAGAACCCACGTGGATGCTTTGACGAAGCCGGATAAGAAATTTTCGCTGACCGCAGGCGGAAAATCGGAGAAGTTCGACAACGTCATCATCGCTACAGGAGGGGTAAGCTATCCTTCCACCGGCTCGGACGGGAAATTCTTTGAAAACGTCAGAGCGATGGGGCACACCACAACCGACTTTGAGCCCTCGCTGGTCTCACTGAAAACGGAGGACACCTCCGAACGACCGACGGGGCTGACCTTAAAAAATGTGGGCGCGGAATTCTACAACGATGGGCGAAAGGTATATAGCGACTTTGGTGAGCTTCTGTTTACGCATTGGGGCATCTCGGGCCCGGTGGCGCTTTCCGCCTCGGCATACTACAAAAACGGGGGTTTTAAGGACGCGTTTGTCTTATTAGACCTGAAACCCGCACTGGACGAAACCAAGCTGGAAAACCGCATTTTGCGCGAGATTGGCGAAAACCCCAATAAGGATTTTTCCAACCTGATGCGCACGCTGCTGCCGTCTTCGCTGGTGCCGCACTTTATGGACCGCATCAGCTTTCCGCCCGAAACCAAGGGCAACGCGATTACCGTGGAAAACCGAAGGGAAATCGTTTCGCTCCTAAAGCACTACCGATTGAACATCGTCGGTAAACGCAGCATGGCCGAGGCCATCATCACGCGCGGCGGGGTTTCGGTGAAGGAAGTGAACCCTTCCACCATGGAATCAAAAAAAATCCCCGGCCTTTATTTTGCCGGGGAGATGATCGATGTGGATGCGCTGACCGGAGGGTTCAACCTCCAGATTGCGTTTTCTACCGGATATCTGGCGGGACAGCTTCTTTAAAGCTCGTCCTGCTTTTTCTTTTTCGCCTGCGCCTTCTGACGTTCTTCAGCGCTGAGAATAATCTTCCTTAAGCGCAGTTCCAAAGGCGTCACTTCCAGATACTCATCTTCGTTGATAAACATCAGCGCTTCCTCCAGACTCATACGAACCGGCGGAGCCAGCATGACGTTGTCGTCCTTGGCGGATGCGCGTGTGTTGGTCAGTTTTTTGGTTTTGCAGACATTGATGGCCACGTCCTCGGGACGCGCGGACAGGCCGATAATCATGCCAGGATAAACGCGTTCGCCCGCGCCCATAAACAGCTGGCCGCGTTTCTGCGCGGTGTTCAGCGAATAGGCGACGGAAACGCCAAGGTCGGTGCTGATGAGCACGCCCTGATGGCGGTGAGAGATATCGCCGCAATAATCGTCATAGCGGTCAAAACTGGTGTTCATAATGCCTTCGCCGCGCGTTTCGGTCATCAGGATGCTCCTAAAACCAAACAGTCCGCGGGAGGGGATACTGTATTCCAGATGTGTGCGGCCTTCCTTGGCCGACATATCCATAAGCTCGCCTTTTCGTTTGCTTAAGACTTCCATGATCGAGCCGATATATTCATCGGGCATATCGAGATACAGCATTTCGATCGGTTCCTGAATACCGCGCTCGGTTTTGTGCAGAATAACTTCGGGGCGACTGACCATGAACTCGAAGCCTTCACGGCGCATGGTTTCCACCAGAATAGATAAGTGCAGTTCGCCGCGTCCGCTGATGCGGAAGCTGTCGGCGCGCTCGCCCTGTTCCACTTTCAGCGCCACGTCGCTCTGGCCTTCCTTTTCCAAGCGTGCCCAAAGCTGGCGCGAGGTGACAAACTTGCCGTCCTTGCCCGCGTAGGGCGAATTATTGACCAAAAAGTTCATGGCCACGGTGGGCTCGGAGACCTTGATGACCGGCAAAGGCTCGGTCTTGCCGAAGGGGCAGATGGTGTCGCCAATTTCGATGCCGTCGATGCCCGAGATGGCCACGATTTCGCCGATGGTCGCGCTTTCCACGCTGTTTCTTTTTAAACCGTCAAAGGTCATGATGCTGGTCACTTTGGTGGGAATCTGACGGCCTTTGGGCAGATCGGGCGAGCACAGGTCGATGGTGTCGTTCACCGCGATAGCGCCGCGGCGCACACGGCCGATCGCGATACGGCCGACGTAGTCGTTGTAGTCGATGGTGGAAACCTGAAGCTGCAGCGGTTCGGTCTCGTCGCCGACCGGGCAGGGGATATGGCTTAAGATGGTATCATACAGCGGCGATAAATCGCTGCCCAAAGCCTCGGTGGTTCCGGCTTTGCCGTCCCGCCCCGAAGCAAAGATGACCGGCGCGTGAATCTGATCGTCCGAAGCGCCGAGTTCCATCAGCAAAAGCTGAGTTTCCTCCATGGCGTGAATCGGTCTCGCGTCCGGCTTGTCGGTTTTGTTCACCACGATAATCAGCGGCAAATCCAAAGCCAGCGCCTTGGTTAAAACAAAGCGCGTCTGGGGCATGGGGCCTTCGGCCGCATCCACCAGAACCAGAACGCCGTCCACCATTGAGAGGATACGCTCCACTTCGCCGCCGAAATCGGCATGGCCGGGGGTATCGACGATATTGACGCGTACGTCTTTCCAGTGGATAGAGGTGTTTTTCGAGAGAATGGTGATGCCGCGTTCGCGTTCCAGGTCATTGCTGTCCATCGCGCGCTCGGTCACCGACTGGTTGGCGCGGTAGATGCCGGTCTGCGCAAACATGGCGTCTACCAGCGTGGTTTTGCCATGGTCAACGTGCGCGATGATGGCGATGTTTCGTATGTCTTTTCTTTCTATCATAAAATTTCCTTTTAAAAAATTAGTATATCGTTTTTTATCGAACCGTCATAATCTATCATAATTTTGCGGTTTTGTCATTAAAATTATATGTAAATTTCGGGTAAAACCGCATAAAAAAACGGAGTAACGGGTTACTCCGTTTAAATATCGCTTTAATTAGATATCGAATACCTTGCTGACCACCGCCAGCGCGTCCATGGATTGTTCAGGAACCACACAGAAGGCAATTTTAATCTCGGATGTTGAGATGGCCTTGACCGGAATGTTTTCCAGCGCCAGCGCCGAAAACAGCCGTGCGGCCACGCCCGCTTCACGCTCCATGCCTGAGCCTTCAACCGTCACCTTGGTGACGTCCTCCAGCACCGTCATCTCGGTACCGTCGAGTTCGTCGATGTATTCGGACATCGCCGTCGTGGCGCGTTTTAAGTCGTGTTTGGAGAGTGAAAAGCTTAAGTTTATTAAACCCGACGTCAGAATGGACTGGGTGATGATGTCGATATTGACGCCCGAAGTGGTGAGGGCTTCAAACAAACCGGCCAGAGTCAGAGAATCCGGCGGGATGTTGGAAACCGAAATCATGGACTGGTTCTGGTCAAAATACATATTGCGGATGACATGCGGGTTTTTGATAAAGTCGTCCATGGCGTATAGACCCGCTGGTTTGCCCGCCAAAAAGCGTGCCGCACGTACCGCACCCACCGCAAAGACCTGTCGGGACTGCGCTTCGTGGGTGACCGTGATGACCTCGTCGTTGCCATAGAATGCCACCTGGTGCTCGCCGACCACGGTACCGCCGCGGATGGAATGGATGCCGATATCTTTGGGTTCGCGCTTGCCGCTTTCGGGGGTGCGACCGTAGACGTAGTTCAGCTCATGATGCAGGGCGTCATTCAGCACGTCGGCCAGAGCCAGCGCAGTCCCGCTGGGTGCGTCCACCTTGCGGTTATGGTGTTTTTCAATGATTTCAATGTCGTAATCGTGTCCCAAAAACTCGGCCAGCTGTTTGATGAGGTCCATCTGCAGGTTGACACCGAGAGACATATTGGCCGATTTAAACAGCGCGACCGATTCAGCGGCGGTTTTGATCGCGGCGATATCGTCCTCGGTGTAGCCGGTGGTGCAGAGCACAGCCGGGGTGTTGGTCTTCACGGCATACGCCAGAATATCGCTTAAAGCGTCGGGACGCGAAAAATCGACGATGACGTCGGCTTCTTCGTGGATATCGGTAAAACAGCTGTACACCGGAAACGGGTTTTCAAACCGGTCGGTGATTTTGTCTACGCCGCACACAACGGACATGTTTTTGTCTTCGGCGGCGATTCTCGCCACCACCTGACCCATAAATCCGTTGGCACCGCTAATCATTAATCGTATCATTAGTACTCCTGTACGACATCAAACCCAAATTGGGTCATCGCTTTGGCCAGCAGCGCTTTGGTCGCCGCGGTCGCTTCGTCCATCGGCAGACGCGGCAGACCTGCTTCAAACCCCAAAAGATTCAATGCGGCTTTCACCGGCGTCGGGTTGGTCTCGCAGAACAGTGCGCGAATCAGCGGCATCATCTTAAGCTGAATCTCAATAGCCGCCTGAATGTTGCCGTTTAAAAAATTGCGTGTCAGGTCCGCTGTGGCTTTGGGGGCAATGTTGCTGATGGTGCTGATAACGCCTAAGCCTCCCAGCGCCATAATCGGCGTAATCTGGTCATCGTTGCCCGAATAGATGTCGATTTTGCCTTTCAGCTTGCTGGCCACATCGGCAATCTGGCTGATGTCGCCCGTGGCGTCCTTCACGCCGACTACCTGATCGATATCGGCGATTTCGCCGAGAAAATCGGGCGTGATATTGCATCCTGTCCGGCCGGGAATGTTGTAGACGATAATCGGCGTCTTGGCCGCATCGGCAATCATAGTATAGTGCTTATAGATGCCCGAGCGGCTGCCCTTGTTGTAATAGGGGTTTACCACCAACAGCGCGTCGGCGCCCAAATCGGCGGCGGATTTGCTGCTTTCCACAGCCTTCGCCGTGCAGTTACACCCCGTGCCTGCGATGACCGGCACTCGGCCGTTGACTTTCTTCACGACAAACCCAATCGCCTGACGGGTCTCCTCTTCGGACATGGTGGACGCTTCACCGGTGGTGCCGCAGACGACCAGCGCGTCGATTCCGCCTTCCAGCTGGTAATCGATCAGCGCTTCAAACGCATCGAAGTTGATGCCGGTCTCGTTAAACGGTGTGACCAGCGCGGTGGCCGCGCCTTTAAAAACACTCATGATAAGCTCCTTAAAAACGAGTTTATTGTTTGGTTAAATGATACCGCGTTCAATCAAGGCTTGCGCAATCTGCACCGCGTTGGTTGCCGCGCCTTTGCGGATGTTGTCCGCCACCACCCACATGTTGATGCCGCTCTCGACGCTCTCATCGCGGCGGACTCTGCCGACAAAGACTTCATCTTTGTCCTCGGCAAAGAGCGGGGTGGGGTAGACGCCGTTTGCGGGGTCGTCCATCATGACAATCCCTTTTCCAGCGGCCAGTGTGGCTTTCAGCTCGGCCAAGTCAAACGGTTTTTCAAATTCCACATTGATGGATTCGCTGTGGCCGTGGAACACAGGCACACGAACCGTTGTTGCGGTGATTTTAAGGTCATAGTTGCCCATAATTTTGCGGGTTTCGTTGACCATCTTGATTTCTTCTTTAGTATATCCGTTGTCCATAAAGACATCGATATGCGGCAGACAGTTACCCGCAATCGGCTGGGGGAACTTTTTGGGGGCTTCGCCCTTGAGGCCATTTTCGAGGTCGGCGTATCCGCCCATGCCCGCGCCGCTGACCGCCTGATAGGTACTGTAGACGATGCGCTTAATGCCGTATTTCTCCAATGGCTTCAGCGCGACGACCGCCTGAATGGTGGAGCAGTTGGGGTTGGCGATGATGCCGTTGTGTCGGTCGATATCCTCGGGGTTCACTTCGGGCACCACCAAAGGCACATTGTCATCCATCCGCCACTGGCTGGAGTTGTCGATGACCACTGCGCCGTTTTGTGCGAAGATGGGCGCAAAGTCGCGGCTGGTGCCGCCGCCCGCACTGAACAATGCAATATCGCAAGGATTCTTTTTGATATTCTCTTCGGTCAGTTCGATGACCGTGTGGGGCTTGCCCATAAAATCGACTGTTTTGCCCGCACTGCGGCTGGACGCAAACAGCAGATATTCTTTGGCTGGGAAATCGCGTTCCTCAAGCACTTGTAAAAACTTTCTTCCGACCATGCCGGTGGCGCCGACGATGGCGACCGTATACTTCTTCATGTTGTCCTCCATAATCTCCAATATCTAAAATTATAATAAAAAACAGCGCTAGTATCAACATAATAGCACTGCAAGTCAACAAAAGAAAATCGGTAAAACCCGGTTTATCATCACTTACAACAGCAGCGCTCCGTTTAAATCCTTAAACGACAGTGTTGCGGATATTCTCTAAACGCAACCCCAGAAAACCCGCATCGGCCATGCGCCCGTTTCCTTCGGCATCTTTTCCTTTTGACATTGTTCCATTAACGCTTGAGCCGAAAGCCGGGAACACGCTACTCTTAAAAGACGCACCTCAAACTGTATATAAACGTTATTTATATTGTTGCGATTATAACACCCGTGCTTTTGTGTGTCAATTGTTTTGGACAATAAAAAAACAGGATGCACAAACGCGCATCCTGTTTCTGTAGTCTCGTTTAATCAGTCTTAGTCCTTGATGAGTTCCTTCAGGCTGGCAGCCACACCGGCCATATTCTGAATTTCAGAAGGAATAATCAACTTGGTTGCCTGTCCGTTGGCGACACTGACCAGCGCATCGAAACTCTTCAGCGCCAGCACTTTTTCTGTCGGCATGGAGGCGTTCAGCATTTTGATACCTTCAGCAGTCGCGCTTTGAACTTTCAAAATCGCTTCGGCTTTACCTTCGGCTTCACGAATCGCGGCTTCCTTTTTGGCTTCCGCGACCAGAATGGCCGACTGCTTTTCACCTTCGGCGACGAGGATTGCTGATTTCTTCTGGCCTTCAGCGGTCAGAATCGATTCACGGCGCTGACGTTCAGCCTTCATCTGTTTTTCCATCGCGTCCTGAATTTCGGCCGGCGGCATGATGTTTTTCAGCTCAACACGGTTGACCTTGATACCCCACGGGTCGGTCGCTTCGTCCAGAATCGCACGCATTTTGGTGTTGATGAGATCACGCGAGGTCAGGGTTTCGTCCAGTTCGAGGTCACCAACGATGTTACGCAAGGTGGTCGCGGTGAGGTTCTCAATCGCGCTCATCGGGCGTTCCACGCCGTATACGAACATCTTCGGGTCGGTAATCTGGAAGAAGATAACCGTGTCAATCTTCATGGTAACATTATCTTTGGTAATCACCGGCTGGGGAGCAAAGTCCACCACCTGTTCTTTGATCGAAACGCGTTTAGCGATTTTGGCAAGCAGTGGAATCTTAAAATGCGGGCCAACCTGCCAAGTTTTTTGATACGCACCGAGAAGCTCAATAACATATGCCTGAGCCTGGGGAACGATCTTGATGTTTGATACTAGGACCAAAAGAGCGACGATTCCTAAAACTATTCCAACAATTGCACCTGGTGACATGATTAAATCCTCCTATTTATTTTCTTTTTTTACAATCAGTTTAACGCCTTGTATATCGGTAACTTCAACCCGCTCACCTTTTTTGATGGTGACCGAATCGTTAGCACTTCTGGCCGTCCAGACCAGACCATTAATTCTGATACTTCCTTCGAACCTTATGTTGTCGATGGGTTCATCAACGATGCATATCTTACCAACTAAAGAATCCGCATTGGTTTTATTTTTGCCGACTTGAAGCTTATCCTTAAGGATAGACCGAGCAAACGCCAGCAGGACGACCGAGCACAGTGAAAACAGGATGAGCTGCAGCCAAAGCGGACCGCCAAGCATGGCAACTATCAAGGCGACAAATCCGCCACCGATAAACCATATGGAAACCAACTGCATCGTTCCAGCTTCCAGAATTCCGGCTAAAATGATGACGGCAAGCCAAATCCATAGCATGTAGTCCATAAAATAACCTCCAATCTTAATATAATCATCTTATCATCTAACTAAATCCTTTACAATGTGTTTCTATTAACGGCTTGTAAAAGATGTCATATAAAGGATATGCTTTATTATACCCATTTCGTTATTTTTTTCACAGCGCATCCCAGCGATTTAAAGCATCAAAAAAACCTCATCTTTGAGGTTTTTTGATGGCTTTTATCGCAAGGATTATTTAAGTTCAATATCCATCTTCATCGCGTGCTTTTCAATCTCGATTTCAATCTCGGTCAGCAGTTTCTGCACGTTTTTAATTTGGGGGATAATGGCGCGCAGGCGAACAATCTCTTCTTCATCCACGGTTCCGTCAGCCAACACATCGAAGAGCTCGTTTTTGAATTTTTCCAGTACCTTGTTGGCGTTGATGAGGCCGTATCCCGATTCAAACAGGCTTTTAGGCGTGCTGAACGCATAGTCGTCCATGCCGATCTGACAGCATTCGGCGCAGTATTGGTGACGAAGCGCCGGATTTTCGTAGAGCTTGCTCATGGCGAACACCACTTCGCTGCCGGGGACGCTTTCGTCGGTCTCGTAGCGCGCCAGACTGGCCAGACTGACATGCAGGCGGTCGGCGGCTTCTTCACGGTTCAGCGGCTTTTCGGCGGTATCGTTGTAGGCTTCGCGCGCCGCGCGGTAGATGTTGTCTTTTTTCATCGGTTCATCCTAAAAAATATTTTAATTCATTATAACATCACGGACGGAGGGACGCAAACGCGTAATGGCCGGTTTTTCGATTGTCTTTTTGTAAAAGAACGATTAAAATATTAAAAGTCAAATCGAAGAGAAGACGGGGGAGGGCAACTGATGAAAGGAAAACTGCAACTGATTGGATGGGGGATGTTTATCATCTGCGCCGGGCTGTTTATCGTTTCGGGCGTTCGCAATCGGGATATATTCGGCACGCTGGCCTCGGTCATCTTTTTGGCCGCGTGTTTTGTGTTTATCGCCGATCTGAAAAGGAAATAAAAAAAGCGCTCCATATCAGGAACGCTTCATTTTTGATGTCGATTCATTCAAACTTGCATCAGGAAGGGTAAACGCTGACTTGCTTTTTATCTCTTCCTTTGTGTTCAAACTTCACATTACCAGAGATCAATGCAAAAAGCGTGTCGTCCTTGCCTTTACCCACGTTTTCACCCGGGTGAATCTTTGTGCCTCTTTGGCGAACAAGGATATTACCGGCTAAGACGAACTGACCATCTGAACGTTTAACACCAAGACGTTTGGATTCACTGTCACGACCGTTTCGAGTGGATCCCATACCTTTCTTATGTGCCATCTGGATTTCACCTCGCTTTTATTGCAGTGGTTAACTTTCTTTCGTTTCAGCAGCAGTCGTTTTTTTAGCCGTTGTGGTTTTAGTAGCAGTCGACTTTGCTGTTGTTGTCTTCTTTTCACTGTCAGCAGACTTTGCCGCCGTTGTGGTTTTCTTCGCAGCTGTCGTTGTGGCAGCTTTAGCAGCGGTTGTCTTGGCTGCCGTCGCTGTGCTCTTGGCCGCAGCGGGTTTAGCCGCAGTCGCAGTGCTCTTGGCTGCAGTGGTTTTTTCAACCGCAGGGGCTTTCTTTTCAGCCGTTT
>ERZ1645192.4819-NODE-4819-length-10607-cov-4.790561_pt1 | contig 10607 bp, 7 predicted proteins | sample MGYA00575354_ERZ1645192 | MGnify/ENA primary metagenome ERZ1645192 (study PRJEB40844, sample SAMN11349763) | freshwater sediment metagenome | isolation source: river sediment | host: Sediment | place: India: Faizupur Khadar , New Delhi | collected 2017-02-21 ...
CCACACCGAGTCTCTCCCGCGCGCCGAGCCCCGAAGCCCGACTCCCGAGTCCCGCGTCCCGACCCCCGAGCCCCGTGCCCCGAATCCCCAGCCCCCCCCTTTCGCCCGGTCAGGCCGGGTGACTGACCTGCCGGGCAGGTTTCGCTTGTGTCGCCGGGGCGGGTTCGGCTATAGTGACCGCCGATGAGCTACGGACACCAGACACGGATTTCCTTCGGACCGGTCATGACCCCCATGGTCAAGATCCTGCTCGGTTTGAACCTGGGAGCCTATGTCCTGCTCACGATCGACCGGACCGCCCACACCTATTTCATGGACCAGTGGCTCAGCCTCATCCCGCTGGCCGTCACCACCGGCGGAGAGATCTGGCGCCTCGTCACCTATCTGTTCCTGCATGGCCAGTCGCCGCTCCATATCATGCTCAACATGCTGATCCTGTGGATGTTCGGACCGGAGATCGAACGCGTCCTGGGCCGGCGCCAGTTCATCTTCTACTACCTGCTGACCGGCGTGGGCGCCGGTCTATGTTCCCTGGCCGTCACCCCGTTCTCACCCCACGCCGTGATGGGCGCCTCCGGAGCCATGTACGCCCTGTTGCTGGCCTTCGCGCTGTACTTTCCCAACCAGTACCTGCTGCTCTTCTTCTTCCTGCCGGTCAAGGCCAAGTACCTGGTCGCCGGCACGGTGGTGCTGGAACTGCTCTTCTCCCTGAGCGGCGTCCAGGACGGGATCGCCCACGTGGCCCACCTCGGCGGGATGGTCTTCGGGTACCTCTGGCTCAAGCGGCGCACCCTCCTGCCAGACCTCAAGTACCGGTGGCTCCGGCTGCGGGGCTGGTGGTACCGCCGCAAGTTCAAGGTCGTCCGCTCCCGGCCGGAGGGGAACAAGCGGCCCTGGTCCATCCACTGAGCGGAGGAACCGGACGACACCATGAGACACTCCCCCGACGCTCTCCGAACACGCCTCCAGTCCCCGGGCCTGGTCTTCGACGGGGCCATGGGGTCCCTGATCGAGGCCCGGCGGGCTGACCTGCCACCCTTCGACTGCGCCGAACGCCTGGTGCTCGAGTCGGGCGAGACGATCACGGACATCCACCGGCAGTATTTCGCCGCCGGCGCCGAGGTGGTGGAGACCTGCACCTTCGGCGGCACGCCCCACAAGCTCAGCCTCTATGGCCTGGAAAAGAAAACCCGGGAAATCAATTTCACCGCGGCGCTGCTCGCCCGCCAGGCGGCCCTCGATTTCCCGGGGGCGCTGGTGGCCGGATCCAAGGGCCCGACCGGGCTGCTGTCGATCGAAAAACGGACCGAGTTCAAGGATTTTTTCCGCAACTTCTACGTCCAGGCCGAGGCGCTGCTGCTCGGGGGCGTCGACATCCTGCTGCTGGAGACCTGCAACGATCTGCTCGAAGCCAAGGCCGGGGTGCTGGCCTGCCGCGACGCCATCGCCAAGACGGGCGTGCCGGCCCTGGTGGCGGTAAGCTTTTCGGTGGACAAGGCCGGCCGGCTGCTCCTCGGCACCCGCCTGGACGCCGCGGCCCTCACCGTCGACCACTTGGGAGTGGACCTGATCGGCGTGAACTGCTCCATGGGACCGGACGGTCTGGCCGAGGCCGCCGCGGAGCTGCCGCGCCTCGTCTCCACGCCCCTGCTGGTCATGCCCAACCGGGGGTTGCCGGAGAACATCGACGGCCGGGCCGTCTATACCATGCCCTCGGAGGCTTTCGCCGAAGCCGCCGCCTGCTTTCGCGCCATGGGCTTCCAGTCCGTCGGCGGCTGCTGCGGCACCACGCCCCGCTGCATCGAGCTGCTCCGGGACCGGCTCGCCGCGGCTCCGACGGCGCCCGGCCCCGCCGCGGCCCGGACCCGCAAACCCGCCCTGACCGGATTTATCGACATCCTGCCCCTGGACTCGGGCGAGCGCCCCCTCATCGTCGGGGAGCGGCTGAACTATCATGGCAGCCGCAAATTCCGCGCCGCCGTCGACAACCACGACCTGGAGGCCATCGTCTCCCTCTCCCGGGATCAACTGGCCCGCGGCGCCCGGATCCTCGACGTGTGCCTCGCCACCCGCGACCCGCAGCGCCAACTGGACCTGGTGCGGCGGATCATCCCGCAGCTCAGCGTGAACGCCGCCGCCCCGCTGATGTTCGACACCACCGACCTGGAGGCCATGGCCGAAGTGTGCCAGCACCTGCACGGGCGCGGCGTGCTCAACTCCTGCAACCTGGAGCACCCGGACCGCAGCCGGGAAATTTTCCGGCTGGCGCGCCGGTACGGCCACATGGTGGTCTGCCTGCCGGTGGCGGAGGGCGGCGTGCCCATGGACGCCGGGGCGCGCGTGGAGAACGCGGTGAAACTCGTCGCGCTCGCCGCCGCGGAAGGGCTCGCCCCGTCCGACCTGATGCTGGACCCGCTCATCCTGACCCTGGCCACCGGCCGGCCCGAGGACCGCGGCAACGCCCGGCTGGCCCTGGACACCTTGGCCCGGTTCAAGCACGAGATCCCCGGCGCGTTCACCATCATGGGCGTCAGCAACGTCTCTTTCGGGCTCCCGGCCAGCCTGCGGCCCGTCCTCAACAACGCGCTGCTGCGGCATGCCGCCGCGGCCGGCTTGGACGTGGCCATCTTCAATCCCATGGAACTGGCCCCGCCCGAGTCGTTTCCGCCCGAGCTCATGATCCTCACCGAGGAGCTGCTCTTCGACCGCCGCCCGGACGCCCTGGAGCGGTTGCTGGCTGCCGGCCGGCCAGTCGAAAAGGCCGGCGCGGCCGAGCCAGAGCCGGCGGCGATCGACCCGCCGGAACACCTCCGCCGGATGATCGTCCAGCGGCAACGGGACGGCTACTTCGACCTGCTGGCCCGGGTGGCCGTCGCCATGCCCCCCCAGGCGGTCGTGGAAACCGTTTTCCTGCCGGCCATGGCCGAGGGGGGCCGGTTGATGGAAGAACGCGGGTTGCCGCTGCCCTACGTGCTCGACGCCGCCTCCATGGCCCAGGAGGGCCTGCAGTACCTCAAGCGGATGTTTCCGGTGACCGCCGCCGCGGGACGGGGCCGGGTCGTGCTGGCCACCGTGAAGGGCGACGTCCACGACATCGGCAAGAATCTGGTCCGGATGCTGCTCGCCCACAGCGGCCTCGAAGTGGAGGATCTCGGCACCGACGTCCCCGCCGAACGCATCCTCCAGGCGTGCCGGGAGCGGCCGGCGGACGCGATCGGGTTGTCGGCCCTGCTCGTCTCCACCTCGCGGGAGATGAAGTCGGTCGTCGGGCGCCTCCACCAGGAGGGTTTTCGCGTCCCGGTGCTCATCGGCGGCGCCGCCGTCACCGAGGCTTACGCCCTGGAGTTGCTCCGCCAGCCGGGCGGGGCTTACCCGGGCGGCGTCTTCTATGGAAAAGACGCCTTTCAGGGGCTCAGGCTCGTCGAGCAACTCCTGGATCCCGGCCGGCGCCAGGAAATGCAGAGGCTGCAGGCCGGCCGGGCAGCGGAACAGGCCGAGGCCAGGTCTTCGCGGGCAACCCCGGCCGAAACCGCCACTCCGGCGTTTCAAGCCGGCGAAAGCCCGGCGTTTCTCGATGCCACCGTCCGGACGTTCTGCGGCGACATCGGGCGGCTGATCCGCGATTTCAATTTCGAGAAGCAATGCGGACGCAAGCTCATGGCCAAGGGCCAGATTACGGACGGTTTTTACTACAGCCTGCTCCGCACCGGGGAGAGCCTCCTCCAGCAGATGGGCGACAGCCAGGTCATCAGCCCGATGGCGGTCCATGGACGCTTCCCGGTTCGCCTCGACGGGAACCGGCTGACCGTCGAGCACGCGGGAGACCGGTTTCCCCTCAGTCTGAACCCGGCGTGCTGGCCGCGGTTGTTCCAGCAGCCGGACGGGCCGGTGCTGCCGCTCATGGTCGTGACCCTGGGCGGACGGCTGAACGAGCTGGTCCGGCGCCGATTCGAGGAGGGGGACTATCTGCAGGGATATATCCTGTCGATGATCGGAGCGGAGCTGGCCGACGAGTTCGCGGAACTGGCCACCCGGGTCATCCTCGAGGAACTGGCCATCTCCCGCCGGCAAGCGGTCCGGTACAGTCCGGGCTACCCGGCCTGGCCCGCCCTGGTCGACCAGTTGGTTTTCTTCCACCTGCTGGGGGCGGAACACCGGATCGGGGTCCGGCTCAGCGAAGCGTTCCAGATGATCCCGGAGTTCTCCGTATCGGCCGGGCTGCTGTACCGGGACGCGGCCCCCCGGTGCCCCTGACCGGACCGCGGGACGGCCACCGGCCGTAGCGAAGACTCGGAGGAGGCTCATGAAAACGATGCGGCACACACTTTGGCCGGCCATTTTCTCAATCGGTCTGCTGACCGGGTGGCTGCCGGCTTACACCTTCAAGCCGCTGCCGGCCCTGGCGGCGGCGGATTGCCCCGCCTGGCAGGAGTCGGGCGGTTTGGCGATCGGGGCGTATCCATACATCGGCAAAAGAATCCGCGAAATCTTCGACACCAAGGATCTGTTCAAGGAAGGGCTCGTCCCGGTGCTGATCGTGGCCCACAACCGGAACAGCTTCCGGGTGAGCCTGGCCGAAACGGGGATGTCGATCTACCTGCCTTCCGGCGACGAAAACAAGCCGGTGCCTTGGGAAGTGGCGGCGGCCAACATCCTCAAAAGCAACCTGCCCGCTCCGTCCACCACCGGCAGCGGCCCATGGGACATCATCCGCCTGGCCGGGGCCAACAAGAGCGACATGATCGAGGATTTCAAGAAAAAATCGTTCGGCCCCCGCACCCTCGCCCCGGACGAAACGGTCCGGGCGGTGGTGTTCTTCCGGCTCGGCCAGGCCCCCGACAGCGTGGCGGGCACGCGCCTGTACGTCTCGGACATCACGAACGCCGACACCGGCGAGGAAATGCTCTACCTGGAATTCGATCTGAAGGCGCCGCCCGAGCCTAAAAAATGAATCGCGGCAATCGTTCACCGCGGAGCCGCGGAGCCGCAGAGAAAATAAACTCTGCGTCTCTGCGTCTCTGCGGTAATTGTCTGGCAAGATATCAATCGAGGAGAGGGTCATGAAACTGGCGATTTTATCAACCACGTTGGCGGAGGAAGAATTTCTGCCCTGCATGATCCTCTTCCGGGACAAGGCGGGCGAGCGGGGGCACGACTGCCGCCTGGTGCGCCACGGCGAGCTCGGGCTGGCCTTGGGCGGATCGCTCGGCGAAATCCTGTGGGGTCCCGGCGCGGCCGGCCTGCTGGAGGCCGACCTGGTGATCCCCCGGCTGAACCAGCGCTGCCTGTCCCGCTGTGATTTCTACGTTCTCGATCACCTGGCGCACCAGGGAGTGGAGTTTCTCAACCGGATCCCGGCCATCGAGGCCGCCCGAAGCAAGATCACCACGCTCCAGGTGCTGCGGCTCCAAGGCCTTCCGGTGCCCGCCACCGCCCTGGTGCGCCGCCGGGAAAACCTGGCGACGGCCGTGCGGATCCTGGGTCCGGGCCCCTACGTCGTCAAGCCGGCCATGGGCTCCCAGGGTCGGGACGTGGTCCGGGTGGACAGCCTGGCCGCGTTGGAACAGGTCTTTGACGGCCGGTGGGCCGTCAACCGCCACGAGATCCTGCTGGTCCAGGAATTTCTGCGCTCCGGGGACGGCCCCCCGGCCGACATCCGGGTCCTCGTCCTGCTCGGACAGGTGGTGGGCGCCATGCGCCGCGAAGCTCCGGCCGGGGACTTCCGGTCCAACTTCGTGCTCGGCGCCACGGTCACCCCGTACCCTCCGGACCCCGCCATCGAGGCATTGGCGCTCCGGGCCGCGGCCGCGCTGGAACTGGACCTGGCCGGCGTCGACCTGATCTTCACCCCCGGCGGGCCCCGCATCCTCGAGGTCAACGCCAACCCGGGCTGGGAGGGCATATCGGTGGCCATGGCCGCGGGCGGCGACGATTTTTACGAGCGGATGCTCGACATCCTGGCACAGTGGAACTGAGCGAGCCTTCAGAACACCGCGTCCGGTTCCACTACCAGGAAGTATTGTCCTTCTCCGAACCACCCCAGGTCGAACAGGCTCACCCCGACGCAATAGTCGCCCGGCGCCAGCTCCACTTCGATGTACTCCGCGCCCGGCGCCCCGTAGGCTGAGTCGGCGATCAACTCCCAATCATCATCGAACAGGAAAAGGTCCAGGTCGCAATACTGGTTGGCGGCGTAGAGCGAGAACACGTACCAGCCCTGCCGGGAAACCCGGAGGCTGAAAAGGTCTTCGATCTCGTCGACGAACCCGTCCCCCGCGTCCACCAGAAAATAGCCCGCGTCATCGGCGGCCATTTCGCCGGCCACCTCGACGGGAAAATCTTCGAGCGGTTCCGCGTATTCCGGCCAACCATTGTAAAAATCGTCGCCCTCGACCTGGACCGGAAAGTACTTCTGCGACGGCACCGCGGCGAAAAACTCGGCGGCCGCGGTGGTGAACAGCTCGTATTCGTAAACACCCGCCGAGGCGGCGCCGGCCAGGTAGCCGCTGGTGAGCGGCCACGGTCCGTCCGGCAGCCATTCGGTCAGCAGGCCCAAGGACCGGGCATTCTTCCCGAGATTCCGGTCCACGCCGTCCAGCAAGTTGCCGGCCGAATCATAAAGATCCACCGAAACCAGGTTGCCCGGATCGAGGCTGAGGGCGGCCAGGCCGGTGACGTAAGCCACGTTGCCGGCCAGCCCTTGGGCCAGGTGCGAGTGGAGCGTCCAGAACAGCGGCTGCCACAGGAGCGGCAAAGTCGACTGGTAGAGAGCGAAATCCGGGTCACCGAAGGTCATGCTGCCGATGACCGGCCGTCCGGCCGTGACCAGGACCCAGCCGTCCACCAGGCCGTTGGACCGGAATTCGAACTGCACCGGAGTGATGTCCACCCGCGCGTTGTACCAGCCGCCGATGTTCAACTGGACCGGCCGCCCGACCGGCTGGCCCGCCGCGTCATACAGCGCGATGGTCACCTGACTGGCGTCATCGTTGGGGTTGACCAGATCGAGCCGGGTCGCGTAAGTCCCGTCCAGATGGATGAAATGCGGGCTGACCATCCGGTCCCGGGACTCCCACAGGAAACGGGCGCCCTGGCCGGCGAGCGAGCCGGCCTCGTTGAAATTCATGGCAAAACCGGTCACCGGTTCGGTGGCGTCCACCACGACGAAGGCACTGCCCTCCCCGGTCAACTGGAAATAGGCCGCCCCGTTCGGGTTGACGACGGCCGTTTCGGCGTTTTCGGCCCCGTCTTCCCAGTAGACATGCACCGTCACCTCGTTCACGAACGGGTTCGGATTGACCACGGTCAAGTCGGTGAACTCGCCCGCTTCTCCGGCGAACCGGGTGAACAGGACGGTGCGGGCCGTGTCCGGCGAGGCCACCGCCCCGTCCAGAGAATCCATGGTCCCCTCCCAGAAACTCTGCGCCAGGAAAAAACCTTGAATGGCGTACGGGTCACCCTCGGAGCACTCCACCAGGACCCAGCCGTCCACCGCCTCGTCGGCAAACGAAAAAAGCTGCCCGGCTTGGGTGACGAACTGGGCGAACGGCTCCAGGGTCACGGTGGCCGGGTTGGCCGAACCCGGCCGGACCGGCAGCGGACGCCCGTCGGCGTCCAGAGCGGTCAGACGGAGCTGGCAGGGCCGGTTCAGGTTGCTGACCACGGCCAAACCCAGGGTGAAGAACGCGTTGTGGCTCAGCCAGGGATAGATCAGCCGGCTGCGTGCCGGGAAGGGATCGGTCGCGGGCTTGGCGAAACTGAGCGAACTCCGGTCCAGGGCGCCCGCGGCCGGAAGATCGTAGAGCACCAGGTTCTGGGCCGTCGGCACGCTTCCTCCGGCCAGGGCCGCCAGGTCGGTGATGCCCTCCATGCCTCCGGAGGCGAACACCCCGGCGGTGTAGCCGACCAGCGGCAGCGCCCCGCCGGTGCCGCCGTAATCGAACCGGAATCCCCCGCCATTCATCAGGGTGAGGTCGAAGGTGGCCCGGGCCTTGGTCGCACCGACCAGCACATCCTTGAATTGGAACTTCACCTGGCCGGGTCCGACGGACACTTCAATCCGGTGCGCCAGGTTGCTCTCCGGGTCGAGGTCGCACCGCAGCGGCGCGATGGCCGCGAACGGACGCGACAGAAACTGGTGCAAATCGCCGTAGGGGAAGGTGAATTCAGGATCCTGGTCCTCGTAGCGATGAAAGCCGAGGTAACCGTTCGAGTAGAGGAACACCCGTTCGCAGGGCACTCCGGCCAGGCTGAAGGCAAAGCCGGCCGGCAGGCCGATCTCCACGGCGTCGTCGTCATCGAGCGGGAGCGTGTCGAGCCTGAAATCGAATCCGCCGGTTTGACCTCCGGCCGCGACCCCGTAGGAAAGCGGCGTGATGACGTCGAGGAAGCCGTCGATAGTGCAGGCCCCGATCCCGTCATCCTCGATCGTGGCGGCAGAGATCCCGTCCCGGCCGTCGATGGCTTCGGTCACGAGGTAATAGCGTCCGGGCGGCACGCCCTGGATCTCGAAGCTCCCGCGGCCGTCTCCCCGGAAACCCGACAACCCGGCGATCTGGGTATCCGGGTGATCGACGTTGACCGCCCGCACATGGACGGCCGTGAGGGGGACCTCGCCCCGGTAGGTCACCAGGCCCGCCAGCGTGCCGGTATCATGACCGAAGGGAATCTGGTCCGGGAAGGAGTCCACCGTTTCCGGGTACATGGTGGAGATCCCGGCCATGTCGTCCCATTCCAGCGATCGGCCAAACCGGTCGTCCTCGGGATTGGTGTACGGGTACATGCTGGGGATGAACTCCGGCTCGATGGGGACCAGGCCCGGTTCGGTGTTGGCCATGTTGACGGCCCCGATGAACGTGTGCCCGAGGCCCCAGACGTGGCCCAATTCGTGGACCGTCGTGGCCAGCAGGTCCATTTGGGGCGAAGACGGGAGGGTCCCGTTCAAGACCAGCAAGGTGTCGATGATCTCCTGGGTCCCGGTGTCCTCGACGGTGAGGCTGACCCCCAGCACCGTCTCCGGGTCCAGGCCGAGGGCGGCCAGGATGTCGCCGGTCTCGTCGAAAGCGATCTCCTGGATCCCGTCCCCGATCAGCCCGTAATCGAGGCCCAGATTGTCCGCGGTAAAATCGACCGGCACTCCCTGATCTTCATAGACGAAGAGCTCGCCGCCGAGCCTCACGGCCGTCGGCACGCCGTCCCAAATATCCAGCGCGTCGGCCACCGTGTAGTAACCGTCCCCGCCCGCCAGCGGTCCACCGTCCATGACGAAGTCCACGGGCAGTTGCGGCCAGCGCACGTGGCGCGTTCTGGAGTCGGCGCTGGAGACGCTGCTCTGGATGACGAAGGCCAACCCGGCCGGACCTGACAGGAGGCTTCCGAGTAACACCGGCAGCAGGAAGCGAAGTCCTTTCATGGCGTTCACCTCCCGTCCGAAGAGGCGATCAGTTGGCGGACCGCCGCCAATTCAAGCCACACCCCGGCCCCCGGAGCGGCTATCGGCCGGGCTGAAGGTTCGTTCATTTTCTCGCCGTCCCGCCCGAGCAGGCGCCGGGGCACTTCGACTTCCCAGTTCGAGGTCGTCTTGTTGCGCCGGGCCGGCCACACGCCGCCGGCCGCCCCGGTCACCAGGAGGTGCCGCCCGGACCCGGCCGGCCGCAGCATCACCAGGTAAATCCCGTTTTCCTTGAAACGGGGGGCATCCGGCACCGTCACGCGGATGTTTCCGGCCGTTCCGCCCACCACCCGCAAGGTCACGCGCCCCGCCAATCCAGTGCCGGCGATCTGCTCCTGTACTTCGAGGATATATCGGGTGTAAACCAAACCGTTTGAAACCGGTGTGACCGGAGCCGCCTCCGCACATCGGACCAGGGCCACGTGACTGGACCTTCCGGCCAGGCCGGCCAGGCTCTCGGTCCGGTCCCGGGCCGGCAGCCCCATGCTGGCCAGCCACAACAGCAGGCTCATTCCCAGAATCCGTCGCGTATTCATGTCGCGCCTCCCTTTCTGCACACCAATAGATCCGAAAACAGTCCCCAAAGTTCATCTCGCCCGGCACGGCCGAAAAAAAAGGGAACCTTGCGGTTCCCTTTGGGTTCATGTCAAATAGCGGATCTGGTCAGAGTTCGAACTCCTTTTCCAGCACAACCCGGGCCTTTCTCAACTCGTAGCGTCCCCGGCCAAAGTTGCCGCCCGGTTCAAGCACGATCATCAGGAAGTACTCATCGGTGATCAACCGGATCAGGAACCCGAGCTGCTCGGTGAAGATCGTAACTTCCTGGAGAGCGCCGACTTCAACGTCCGCGGCGGTGTGGAGCGCTTTCTTCAACAAGGAGGTGTACTCCGCGGCCAGCATCTCGTAGTTGAGCGCCGCGTTCTCCTTGTCGGGGTTGATGAAACGGTCGATGATGATGCCGTCCACCCCGACGATCAGGGCGCAGAGCGTCCCCTCAACCTTGCTGACCACACCTTCGATGACGTCACGGAAAATATTCATTCACGTCCGCCGTTAACGGAAGATCCGGGGCGTCAGGAAGAACAGAATTTCCTTGGTGGACTTGGACTTGCTGGCCCGGCGGAACAGATGCCCGAGGTACGGCACATCGCCCAGG
>ERZ1645192.4821-NODE-4821-length-10606-cov-5.994313_pt1 | contig 10606 bp, 9 predicted proteins | sample MGYA00575354_ERZ1645192 | MGnify/ENA primary metagenome ERZ1645192 (study PRJEB40844, sample SAMN11349763) | freshwater sediment metagenome | isolation source: river sediment | host: Sediment | place: India: Faizupur Khadar , New Delhi | collected 2017-02-21 ...
ACCGGGTAGAAGAATTTAAAAAACAGGCTTCGTCGCCCAAGAACCAACATTTGAGCCTGCTGGCCATTGCCCTCGATTCTGGGTTTAATTCCAAATCATCGTTCAATATGGTATTTAAAAAACACACCGGAGAAACCCCATCGCAATTCCTCGTAAACTTGAAAAAAACTGAGAACTAAATTAAAAACATTTGTTTATCAGAGTTTTAAACTAAACAACATCTTACAAATCCCAATAAAATCTGCGACAAAAAACTATAATTTAAAACAAGCTTACTCAAAATTTATCTATCTATTATTGCTACAAAATATCCACTAATCGTGTGCCGTTTGGCCTCGAACATTCCATTCTACACTCCTATCTTAAGGGAAAAACATCAAACTATCACAAAAAACACACAGAACCTTTTCTTTACATACCACTACAATTCAACGCATTAGTCGTCCACGCCTACCCGATTGCACCTGTACATTGTCCAAATTGGTACGATTGGACGACGCGCATGACCTTTCGTTGCACTTTCGCCAAAAAAATAAAAATCATGAGAAAATCACAGAAACATTGGGCCGGACGAATTGCAATACTACTCATTGAACTGATCGCATTGGCCATTATCATTTTTGTCCTGCTAACCCAATTACGCTTGTAATACCTCTTTAAAAAATCGGATCAATTGATATTTAACCAATTAACAAAAGAACAATGAAAGCACAAATGTACCTTTTAGTCACAATTTTATTACTCTTCACAGGCGCCGCAAAAGCGCAGGTAATTACCCAAACAGTTAAAGGCAAAGTATATGACAAAGTTAGTCAGAGCAGCTTGCCCGGAGCAACAATACTCATAAAAGACACCGACCCTGCGCGGGCAACAATAACCGATTCTGAGGGTAGTTTCCGCATCGAGAAAGTACCGGTTGGCCGGTATAACATAGAAATACGAACACTGGGATACACCCCGGTAAGCCTAACCGAAATACTGGTTGGCAGCGGAAAAGAAGTAGTGTTAAATGTAGAGATGGTTGAATCGGTTGAAAACCTTGTTGAGGTAACCGTGAAAGCACACGTGAACAAAGACAAACCATTAAACAGTATGGCCACCATAAGCGCAAGGTCGTTCAATGTAGAAGAAACTCGGCGATATGCAGGGGGAATGGATGACCCAGCCCGGCTTGCCACTGCATTTGCCGGGGTTTCGTCGGGAGGAAATAATCAGGATAATGCCATAGTAATCAGGGGTAACGCCCCCAAAACTGTACTTTGGCGCGTTGAAGGGGTTGACATTAACAACCCGAGCCATTTCTCTGGAGCAAATGTCGCCGGAGGTGGCTTTGTTACCGTGCTGAGTAGCCAAATGCTTGCCAATTCCGACTTCTATACCGGAGCCTTCCCCGCAGAATATGGCAACGCCCTGGGAGGAGTATTCGACATAAAATTACGCACCGGCAATAACGAAAGGCATGAAAAAACCTTCCAAATTGGGGTTATGGGCATCGATGTTGCATCCGAAGGTCCCTTCAAAAAAGGCAAATCAGCTTCGTACCTCTTCAATTACCGGTATTCTACATTGGGCTTATTTACAAAACTGAAAATGATTCCAACAGAACAAATACCTATTTATCAAGACCTTTCATTCAAACTAAATTTCCCGACACAGAAAGCAGGTGTTTTCTCACTTTGGGGTTTGGGAGGAATCGACAACCTATCGGATAAAGAAGAACCCGATCCGTCTAAATGGGAAACAACCTACGACGGGGTACGAAACAATTGGGATGAAAGATTTGGTGCACTGGGACTAAGCCACAAATATTCGCTCAACAAAAACACATTGATTAGCAGTAGCATTGTAGCTACAGGAAACAAAAAAGACTTAACACAATCAGGACTCAACGAGGAGTTGGTGATGAAAGATGAAATGGACATGAAGAGCACCACTGGCAAAATTAGTCTTAACGTGTATGCAAACCACAAGTTCAATGCACGGCTCAACACCCGCACCGGATTCAATATCAATACATTATTTTACACTTACAATTTAAGTGGAACGATGAACGAAGACCCCGACACGTATCGTAACTTCGCCAACGATTCAGGCGAGAGCTATCATTTACAGGCATTTACCGAAATGAAATACAAACTAAGTAACACCTTGAGCGTGAACGGGGGGATCAATGCCGAACACTTTGTATTAACTGGAAAAACAACCATCGACCCACGTTTTTCACTAAGTTGGGATATTAATCCAAACCAATCACTCAGCCTGGGATATGGAAAGCATAGTCAGCTCGAAGACCTGAGCGTATATTTCTTTTCAGCCCAAGTGAACGGACAGGAAAAATACCTTAATAAAGACCTCGGATTTAGCCATGCCCACCATGTTGTGCTCGGTTATGATTGCAGGATAAACGAACACTTAAGGCTCAAAGTTGAACCATATTATCAGTATTTGTATAATATCCCGGGCATAGCCAATACCACATTCTCTATGATCAATTACCGGCAGGACCTGGCTTTTCAGTCGGAATTGAAAAACAACAGCAAGGGCCGTAACCTTGGGGTCGATATCACATTCGAGCGTTTCCTTAACGACAATTTCTACTACATGGTAACAACCTCATTATTCGATTCGAAATATAAAGCCGACGATGGAATTTGGCGCGATACCCGCTACAATAAGAAGTATGTGGTAAATTTTCTGGGCGGAAAAGAGTTTGTTATGGGCAAAAAGAAAAATAACTTACTGGGTGTGAACCTTCGGGGAGTCATTTCTGGAGGAGAATATAACACGCCTATTGATGAAGCAGCATCGAGAGCTGTCATGCGCCCTATTCCCGACGAGAAAAATGCCTTCAGCGAAAAAGATGGCCTTAGTAAATTTGTAAACCTTTCGATAACTTACCGAATAAATAAAGCCAGGCATTCAAGCATCTGGGCCTTTCAGTTGAACAACATGCTGGGCGAAAAGCAATACGATAAGTATGAATACAACATCAAAAAAGATTCATTCGAACGTCCCAAAAGTGTGTACCGCATGCCAATGATTAGCTATAAAATTGAATTTTAAACACATACAAAACTAAATGAATAATGCCGATGTTTTTCCTTACTGATTTATTGGAAATATTAACAGTGTTAATTATATTTACAGTGTTAATTTATTAAACACCATACAACACAAACTTTATTAGTAAGAAAAATGGAAAGAAAACAAATTCAGGAGCAACGAATCAGGGGCTACTTTGTGCAGGCCGCCAAAGACATTCTCCGTTCCGAAGGCTTAAAAGGAATCAGCGTTCGAAATGTAGCTCAAAATGCAGGGTACTCGTATGCAACGCTTTACAATTATTTCAGCGACATCAGGTTTTTGGTATTCGAGTGTGTCCGCGATTTTCAGGAAGAATGCGACACATTCATTGCTGAACGGGTTGAAGGGGCTGCTCCGGGAATTGAACGCCTTCGAGCCATATCGAAAGCATACCTTGATTACTTTGTTGAGTATCCGGGGATATTCGAGCTTTTCTACCTCGAAAAAATGTCGGCTTACGGGAACAGCAAAGAAACAGCAGAACTGATCTACTCCTACCTCGACAAGCTGTGCGAAAACGACTGGACGGTTTATTCTGTAAAGACGAAAATTAGCGACGAATTGATTGACAAGCTTAAAGATCAACTTCGTTATACGCTCATCGGATTATTGCTATTTTACCTGAACCGGCACTACCCTGGTACTTACGAAGAGTTCATTGAACGATCGGAAAAACAATTGGCTTATATTTGGGACTAACAAGCAACGAACCAGAATCTTATCCTTTAGAAAAGAGATTTCTCAAAAAAAAAGCACCAAGGCAAAACCAAGGTGCTTTTTTATCTTTTTATAATCGTTTAGAAAACGTTGGCAATTTGTGTTGTTGAATACTTTCCATCATCAAGTTTCTTTTTTATTTCGATGAATGCTTTTATTGTGTACTCAACATCTTCAATGGTGTGAACGGCTGTAGGGATAAGCCGCAGAAGTATCTGACCTTTAGGGATCACAGGATAAACCACCATTGAACAGAAAAGGTTATAATTTTCGCGTAAATCCATAACCACATTCGTAGCTTCAGCCACTCCCCCTTTCATATAAACCGGAGTAACGGGTGAATTGGTGTTCCCAATATCGAAACCATGTTCTTTCAATCCATTTTGAAGATGGTTCACCACTTTCCATAAGTTTGCGCGAAGATCATTGCAATTACGAAGCAACTCAAGCCTTTTCAAGCCACCGATAACCATTGGCATTGGCAAAGACTTGGCATAAGTTTGCGAACGCATGTTATACCGGAAGTGATTGCAAATTTCTTCATCACAAGCGATAAAAGCACCAAAACCAGCCATCGCTTTGGCAAATGTTGAAAAATGAAGGTCGATTTGATCTTGCACCCCAAAATACTCAGGAGTTCCGGCACCGGTTTTCCCCATGGTACCAAAGCCGTGAGCATCGTCGACCAAAAGCCTGAAATTGAAATTTTTCTTTCGTTCAACAATCTCATCCAACTTTCCAAGGTCACCAGCCATACCGAAAACACCCTCGGTAATAACAAGGATCCCTCCGCCAGTTTTTTCAACCAGACGGGTAGCATGCATCAACTGCTTGTCGAGGCTTTCCATGTTATTGTGCTGGAAAACAAAACGTTTTCCGGTATGGAGGCGCAACCCATCCATAATGCAAGCATGCGATTCAGCATCGTATACAATTACATCGTTACGGTCAACTAAAGAATCAATGATGGAAATCATGCCCTGATAACCAAAGTTCAAAAGAAACGCATCGGGTTTTCCAACAAAAGCAGCAAGTTGTTGTTCTAGTTCTTCGTGCTTGCTGGTTTGCCCCGACATCATCCGGGCACCCATCGGATAGGCCATACCAAACTCTGCCGCGGCCTTGGCATCCGCCTCCCGAACTTCGGGATGATTGGCCAGGCCAATGTAATTATTCAAACTCCAGTTTAGAACTTCTTTTCCCCTAAATTTCATTCGAGGTCCTATTTCACCTTCCAATTTAGGGAACATAAAATAACCATGTGCTTGCTTCTGGTATTGGCCCAAGGCTCCTTTATCCGATTTAAGTTTCTCAAATATGTCCATCATTTTTTGTTTGAATCAATCGTGCAAAAGTAAAATTTTTTATGCTGTTTGCAAATTGTGTTAAATAACGCTAAATAAATTTTTGATGTATCATAAAACTTTAATTTTCAGGTTTCAATTTTAAAAGTAAAAGTATACTTTTGCACAACATTTTTTACTATGAAAATAAAGTGGTTTTTCTTATTGGCTTTTAGCTCGTTACTTTTCTCTTGCGGTGAATTTAACACTGTTTTGAAGAGTACCGACTACGAATATAAGTATAAAAAAGGGATTGAATACTACGAAGCGGGCGATTATAACCACGCTATTACGCTGTTCGAAGACCTTGTTTATGCCTTCAGGGGTACATCGAAAGGTGACGACTTATATTATTATTATGCCAGCAGTTGCTTCAAAGCAGGCGATTACACCCTTGCAGGATATTATTACAAAAGTATTTATGAGCAATATCACAGAAGCGAATTTGCAGAAGAAGCTCAATTCATGGTAGGCATGTGTTTCTATAAAGATTCGCCTAATCCTCGCCTCGATCAGGAAATCTCACAAAAAGCAATCGATGCTTTTCAGCTCTTCATAAACCTTTATCCATACAGCAACAAGGTTGAAGAAGCCAATATGCGAATTGATGAACTAAACGAAAAAATTGTTTACAAATCGTACCTCAGCGCCAAGCTGTACTACGATATGGAATATTACAAGTCGGCTGTTATCGCTTTAAATAATAGTCTCAACGATTATCCATCGACCAAACACCGCGAAGAGTTGAAGTTTCTACTATTCAAATCGAAGTATTTATTGGCAGTGAACAGCGTAGAAGAGAAAAAAAGAGAGCGAACTATTGACGCCCGCGATGAATATTTTACCTTTGCCGATGAATTCCCGCAAAGTAAGTATTTAAAAGAAGTTAACCGTGATTATAAACATATTCAGCAACTTTTGGGTTTAAAAGAAGATGAAACAAGCATGGTAGGCAAAAACCAGTAAGCACCAACAGTCTGAATACTAAAAAATATAAATAAATAGAATACGTTCAATCAACAAGGAATATGGATTATAAGAAAACAAAAGCTGCGAATTCTACAATTTCTCGCAACATCGATCAACTGGCTGAAGAAACTGGTAATATCTACGAATCAGTAATGATTCTTGCAAAGCGTTCGAACCAGATTGCTTCGGAATTAAAAGAAGAATTGAACCAGAAATTATCAGAATTTGCTTCGTATACCGACAATCTCGAAGAAGTATTTGAAAACCGTGAGCAAATCGAAATTTCGAAATTTTACGAAAGGTTGCCTAAGTCGACATTAATTGCGACTCAGGAATTCATCGAAAAAGGCATTTATCATCGTAACCCGATGAAAGATAGCCGTAAAGTAAGATTCTAAGCAACTTGCACTCCGTGCGATTGAAAGAAAAACATATTATTTTAGGAATTACAGGAAGTATAGCTGCCTACAAGGCAGCTACACTTTTAAGAGGCCTCATTAAAGAAGGGGCCGAGGTACAAGTGGTAATAACTCCATCGGGCAAAGAATTTATTACTCCTGTCACCCTCTCTGCCCTATCGGGGAAACCGGTAATCTCTGAGTTTTTTGGGGCTAACGATGGCACTTGGAACAGCCATGTCGATTTGGGATTATGGGCCGACCTTATGGTCATTGCTCCGGCAACCGCCTCAACCATTGGGAAAATGGCTAACGGGATTGCCGACAACATGTTAATTACCACTTACTTGTCAGCCAAGTGCCCTATAATGGTTGCCCCAGCCATGGACCTCGACATGTTTGCCCACCCTTCTACTCAAAAAAACTTAGAAACGCTTCGCACATACGGCAATATAATCATTGAACCCGGCACCGGAGAACTTGCCAGCGGGCTCACCGGAAAAGGGCGAATGCAGGAACCCGAAGCTATTGCTGAAGAAATAATTTCCTTCTTCAGCGAAAAAAAAAACTGAATAACAAAAGGTTTTTAGTCACCGCCGGCCCTACACACGAGAAAATAGACCCAGTCCGCTTCATCGGAAATTACTCTTCCGGGAAAATGGGTTTTGCTATAGCCGAAGAGCTGGCTTCACGCGGAGCATATGTTTACCTGATTGCCGGCCCCGTCTCGGTTCAAACAAAAAATAAAAACATTCAGCGCATAAATATCACCTCTGCACAAGAGATGTACGAGCAATGTGTACAAATCTTCCCGAAGGCCGACGGAGCCGTAATGTGTGCAGCAGTGGCCGATTTTGCGCCGGTGGTTAGTTCGGCAACAAAAATAAAACGCACATCAGAAGAGTTAACCATAACCCTGAAACCCAATCCTGACATTGCGGCATCACTGGGAAAAATAAAAAAGAAGAATCAATTGCTAGTAGGATTCGCCCTCGAAACCAACGACGAAGTAAACAATGCAACCTCAAAACTGCTCAGAAAAAACCTCGATTTCATTATACTTAACTCGCTTAACGATAAAGGAGCAGGTTTTCAGGCCGACACCAATAAAATTACTATCATCGATAGAAATAATAAAACGTACAATTTTGAGTTAAAAAGAAAAGATAAAGTTGCTGTAGATATTGTAGACCGGATGGTTGAAGAAATGGGATTGTAATTTCCTCAACGATTACTATTTTTACACCGAAAAACGATGCCTTGAAAAAGGGAAGCGGTCATGCAAAACACAATAACATTTTTTCAACATCAAATTACGGTTATTTGATTATTAACAACTTAGAATGAAATGACAAAGATAAATCAGCTATTTTCAATCCTGTTTTTTTTATTATTCACAACCACAATTGTGCAGGCTCAGGAATTACGGTGCAACATCAGCGTCAATTCGAACAAGCTCACCAGTGCCAACAAAAACGTGTTCCGCACTATGCAGGCCGACCTGTACGAATTTATGAACAATAAAAAATGGACCAAGCACAATTATACAAATGCCGAAAGGATTGAATGTAGCATAACCATCCAGATTACCCGCCAACTTTCTTCGAACGAATACGAAGGAACCCTAAATATTCAAAGCAAAAGGCCGGTTTACAACTCATCGTACAAAACAACCATTCTTAATGTTCAGGATGAATATTTCAGGTTTAAGTATGAAGAATATCAAACCATTGAATATGCTGAAACCGACAATAAAGATAACCTGACCAGTGTTTTGGCCTATTATGCCTATGTAATTCTGGGCTTCGATTACGATACTTTCTCGCTCAACGGTGGCACAGAGTATTTTGAAAAAGCCCGACAAATTGTGAATGAGAGCCAAAATGCCGTGGGGGCAAAAAACGGATGGAAAGCATTTGAGTCAGACTTCAACCGCTATTGGCTGGTAGAGAACATGTTGAACAAATCATACTCTTCGTACCGCGAATGCCTTTACCGTTATCACAGGAAAGGGCTTGATGCCATGGCCGACGGAGTAGAAGCCGGTCGGGCAGAAATTGCAGATTGCCTGAAACTCATTCAAAAGGTTTTCCGCACCCGATCAAAACTTTACATTACACAAGTATTCTTCGACGCAAAATCGAGCGAGTTGGTTAGCTTATTTAGCCAATCGTACCCCGACGAGAAGAACCGTGTAATCCAATTGCTTTCAGAATGTGATCCATCGAATTCATCGAGGTATGAGACAATAAAAAACAGCGAATCAACACAAAGCATTACCAATTGATATGCTAAGTAGCCTCTCAATCATCAACTACGCAATAATAAAGCAATTAACCATCGATTTTTCGTCTGGCTTTTGCGTGATTACAGGAGAAACCGGAGCTGGAAAATCGATCATTATGGGAGCTTTGTCTCTCATCCTTGGTCAAAGGGCCGACAGCGCCACGCTGAACAATACCGATGAAAAATGCATCATAGAAGGCCGGTTCACCATTCTTTCCACCCCAACCCTTCGTTCTTTTTTCGAAAATAATGACCTCAATTTCGAGATCCCCATAGTAATGCGACGTGAAATTACACCCACCGGCAAGTCGAGGGCTTTCATCAACGACACCCCTGTACAGTTACCCCTAATGCGGGAATTGGGGCTTATGCTCATCGACATACATTCGCAGCATTCGAACCTTGAACTGGCAAAACGGCAATTTCAGCTCAATGTAATCGACTGGTATGGAAACCATACGGAGTTAATAGCCCTGTATCAAAACGTTTTTTCGGCAATGAAAAAAACCGAAAGCCAACTAAATACTACCCTCGGAAAAGCAAAACAATCAAAGGCAGATCTCGACTATTACGAATTCCAGTTTGCACAGTTAAACGAGATGAAACTTGTTGACGGAGAGCAAGAAATATTGGAACAGGAATTGGAAATGCTCAGTCACGCTGAAGAAATCAAATCGGGCCTCGACCATGTACACACCCTGCTCGACGGAGAAGAAATATCAACCCTTACACAACTGAAAGAGTCTATTTCAACGCTGCAGCGATTTAGTGCATATTTCAATCAGGCACAGCAACTTATATCCCGACTGGATAGTCAATATCTGGAGATGCGCGATATTGCTTTGGAATGTGAAATGTTGGCTGAGAAGATAGACCATAACCCTTCGCGCCTAGAAGAAGTTTCAGCACGGCTTGACAGTTTGTATTCGCTTGAACAAAAACACCGGGTGAACAGTGTTGGTGAACTGATTTCGCTTCGGAATGATTTCGACGCGAAAATTCAGGCATCTGCCTCGTTCGATATGGAGCTTGAACAATTGTCAAAGCAACTCGAAAAACAGAAAGCCGAAGTAGGATTAAATGCCACGAAACTGCATAATAAGCGACTAGCCGTTTTACCAGCTATTGAAAAAGAAATAGTTGCATACTTACAGCAACTTGGCATGCCCAATGCACAATTCAGCATTGAGCTCAATCAAAAAGAAGATTACACGCCTATCGGAAACGACGAAGCCGTATTCCTTTTCACAGCGAACAAAGGAACTCAGCCCGAAGAGATTAACAAAGTAGCCTCAGGGGGCGAGTTGTCGAGACTTATGCTGGCTATTAAAACAGTAATAGCCCGTTCGAAAGCGCTTCCGGCCATTGTCTTCGACGAAATAGACACAGGCATTTCAGGGGAAATTGCCTCAAGAATGGGAGTTATACTCCATTCTATGTCGGAATATATGCAGGTAATAAATATAACCCACCTCCCACAAATAGCTGCAAAAGGCAATGCCCATTACCTTGTTTTCAAAACAGAAAAAGACAAAAACGTTGAAACCGGCATGAGGCTCCTCAGCAACGAAGAACGAGTAGTTGAAATTGCCAAAATGCTCAGCAATAATAACCCTACCCCTGAAGCAATTGCGAATGCCCGCTCATTACTTACATCAGCAAACTAATAACCGGAGGAAATAGCGGGTAGCCTCACTTTTCTTGGCAATTTTCGGGTTTTTGTATTACATTCGTAAAAACGAGTCAAAAATGAGTTACCTGAATGAAATAATCCAATCGACTGAGATAAATACCGCCACTACCCTATTC